>TARA_R110002049_G_scaffold24588_15_pt1 | contig 15647 bp, 17 predicted proteins | sample TARA_R110002049 | Tara Oceans TARA_R110002049 (sample SAMEA4396941) | marine metagenome | biome: Polar Biome; feature: [SRF] surface water layer (ENVO:00010504); material: water (ENVO:00002006), including particulate matter (ENVO:01000060) such as... | depth 5 m | reverse complement strand
GGGTAATTTTTAAAATTTTTATAGTACTTTAGAGGAATGAAACATGTAAAAGTTGCGTTCCTCTCTTTTGTGCTTTTATCTATTATTTCTTGTGATAAACAGGTTGAAATTCTAGAAGATAATTCAATAAAAAAGTCTGAAGTAAATACCTTTTTTAAAAGTGAAAATTATCAAAACTCAAATAAAAGTAAAAGACTTAAATTATCTAAAAAGCTAGCAACCAAAACTACGTTGAACTCAAATGATAAGTATTTAATATATAATAACATTAGTTATTTGTATAGTAAGTTGAATAAAGTGGATAGTGCAATATTTTATACAAAGAAAATGTTGAAATTATCTAACGTAGAAATTAATCCCAATTTAAAAGGAAAAACTTTTTTTAAACTTGCTATTTATCAGGATAAGAAAAACTTAAAAGACAGTGCTTATTTTTATTATTTTAAATCTAAAAAGGAATTTTTAAAATTAAAAGATAGTATTTATATAGGTAAGGTTTTAAACAACTTAGCAATATTAGAGTCTGATTTTGGTAGTTATGCTATAAGCGATTCTTTAGCAGTAGAATCTTTAAAATACTTTAACAATAAAGAACCTAACATAATTGCTTCCAATTTTAATGTTTTAGGAATTAATGCTAAAGAACGGTATTTATACACAGAAGCGATTGCACATTATAATACTGCCTTAAAAAGTTCTACAAGAAAAAGTTCAATAATTAAGTTTAAAAATAATATAGCTATAGCTCATAAAGAGTTGAAGAATTATTCAAAATCAATTTTAATTTTTGAAAACCTATTAAAAGATACAATTACTAGAGAAATAACAAAAATAAGAATCATAGATAATTTAGCCTACGTAAAATGGTTGCAAGACCCAACTAAAAATGTTTTAAAAGAATTGTTGTGGTCTAAATCTTTAAGAGAGCAATTAAAAGATAGCCATGGTTTAATAGCAAGTTATAACCATCTGTCCGAATATTATTACAAAAAAAATAATGACAAATCTTTACACTTTGCTTTTGAAATTTATAAGGTTGCCAAAAAAGTAAAAAGTACGCAAGATGTATTAGAGGGTATAGACAAAATTGTCATAAGAACATCTCCCAGAAAAGCTATAAAATATTATAAAGAAAGTATTCTTTTAAGAGATAGTTTGCAGGAAGCAGAAACAAAGCTACAATTTAAGTTTGCTAAAATAAAATACAATTATGAAGAAGAAGAAAAGCAGAAGTTAAAATTTAAAACTCTAGCAACAGAGAATAAGTTAACTACAGAGCAAGAAAAGAGTAAGAAGAAAAATATTTTAATTATTGGTATACTATTAACGTCTGGTTTGTTGTTTTTAATATTTAAAAGAAAACAACAGCATAAAAGGCGAATTTTACAAGAGAGTTATAAAACAGAAACCAGAATAGCCAGAAGACTACATGATGAACTAGGAAATGGAATTTACAATGTGATTACCAAAGTACAGAACCCTAAGTTTTCTAGAGAAGAAGTTATAAGCGATTTAGATAAAGTTTATCTACAAACTAGAAAAATTTCGCATGAAAACGATTCTATTGAAACTGGTGTAAATTTTGAAAACTATTTTAGAGGATTAATTTCTAGTTATAATTCTGATTATTGTAAGATTATACTAAAAGGAGTATCATCTTTAGATCTAAATAATCTAGACACAGAAAAGCAAGTTGTAATTTATAGAGTTTTTAATGAGTTATTTGTAAATATGAGGAAACATAGTGAGGCTAATTTAGTGGTTCTTTCTTGTAAAAAAACAAATAACCGTTTAGAAATGATTTATATTGATAATGGTGTTGGCTTTAAAGATAATATTATTGTTTTAAAAAATGGACTCAAAAATATGGAAACCCGTATAAAAACTATTAACGGAATAATTAATTTTGAAAATAAGTTGAACCAAGGTTTAAAGGTAAGTATCCATTTTAAAAATTAACAATGTTTAATAAAGTTTTAGTTGTAGAAGATTTTGATGTTATTAACAGTGGAATTAAAATTGCTTTAGATGAGCTCAATATAAAAGAAGTAGATTACATTTCTTATTGTGATGAAGCTTTTTTAAAAATAAAAAGTGCTTACCAAAAGGGTAAACCTTATCATTTAATAATTTCAGATTTGTCATTTGAAAATGATGGGACACCACAAGAACTAAAGTCTGGCGATGAATTGATAGAAAAAATACGAACCAAGTTTCTAGATTTAAAAATAATAGTATTTTCAGTTGAAGATAAGCCTTATCGAATTCAGAATTTGTATAAAAATTTAAATATACAAGGTTATATTTGGAAAAATAGAAATGGTTTAAAAGAATTAAAAAAGGCAATTATTAATGCTTTTACTACGAATCAATTTTATATTTCACCAGAATTAAATAGTATAATTCACCCTAAAAAAGCAATTGAAATTACAGATTTCGATGTTTTTTTAATAGAATCGCTATCTAAAGGGTTGCTACAAGAGTCAATTAGTAAAGAATTAAGAGAAAAAGGAATTTCACCTTCGAGCATGAGTGCTATCGAAAAAAGGTTAAAGTTTTTAAGAGAACATTTTAATGCAAACAATCCAGCACATTTAGTTGCCATTGCAAAAGATTTCGGATTGATTTAAAAACACTTTAGCGACCAACAAAAACAAGACTACGTAAACCCGTAGTTTTTTTTGATGGTAGAGTTTAACTTTGTTCCATAATCAAATAAATATAATAATTATGGAGGTAAGTGCATCTAAAATACTTTTGATGCAAAATGAATTAGCAAACACCACAAAAGTTTGGTTCCTTTTTTTGTTTTTAGGCTGGAGTTATGGTTCCTTAAGGAAAATTGGATTACAAATATTATTTTATATTACTCTATGTAGTCTTGGGTTTTGTGTCTTTATTAGATTATTTACTTTAATTAGTTCAATAAGATCATATAACAAAGGTGTCTGTATGAGATCTAGTCTTTCTGCTGATGAGATGATACAATACAACTAGGCGTATTGTAGGATTAAGTTTTATACTAACAGATTAAAATTTTCTATTAAAAGAATAGGGCGTTTTAGCTTTGATAGAGTGTTGAAACTTTATATTTGAAATGTAATTTTAAAAATTTTTGAAAAAAATACTTATTACACTATTAATTTTTAATTTTCTTACAGCTTTTCAAACTAAAAAAGAGAAAGTTTTTATTTGTACAAGCAACTCTAGTAAAACTTATCATTTAAAAAAAGATTGTAAAGGAATTAAAAAATGTAAATCAAAAATTAAAAAAATAACGAAAAAGAAAGCAGAAAATGTAGGTAGACTTTTTTGTAAAATTTAAAAAAGTAAAAAATAATCTCTTTTATTGTTCTCTTTTGTTTCCCATTCACCACCAATTTTATTAGGAGTAAATAAAAAATCATTTTTATTTAATTTAGATAGATCTGTTAATTGCTTAATTAAAATATCAGGAATAATTTTAGTTTTTACAGGCTTGTTTTTGGTTCTCACATAAATCTTTTTATCTATTAAATCAATATCACCAACTTTCAGTCGACAAACTTCAACAGGTATAGGAAAATTATAAGATATAAATTGAACAAAAAGATACAATATGGCATCATGTTTTTCTAAATATTTAAAAATATCTTTCTGCTAAGTTGTTGTATATGTTTTATTTCTTTCTGGTACAGATTTTAAAACATTAATTTTCTTAACAAAATTATTTTCAATAATCTCATTGTCTTCTAATGTTTGAATTAAGGAGCTGATATCAGTACGTGTATTATTTCTATTCCTAGGACTTGTTGCTTGTAATACAGTATTTAAATATTGTATTATAAGTTTCTTGTTTATAATTGAAATGTCTTCTTTAAGGTCATAACCTTCTTCATTGAGCCATCTTTTTAATCGTTCAATTCTATTTTTAAAATTTTGATATGAAATTCCATTTAGAACCTTAGATTTGGTGTCTAATGCTAAGTCAAAAGAAGTATTAATAGTGTAGAGGATTGGTATTTCTGTTACAGTCTTTTTTTAAGATACACTATGATTTCCTCTTGTGTTGGTGTATTCTTGACTTCACTTTTTTCAGGCGAAAGAAGATTTTCGATAAATTCAGCTAATGAACTATTGTCTTTATAAGGATTGAATTCTTTGGATAAAACATATTCTAAACTTTCTTTTAATTGAGTTAATATGTGTATTCTACTCCTTTTATCTTTATAAAGATTAACTCCTGCCTTTATATTAGTCTGCCTTTTTAGTTTTCCTGTAGTTGGATCTCTAAATGAATAATAAACATACCAACTTTTAGATAAAGCTTCTTTTTTGTCTTTTTTTGATAGTTTAGACCAAGCTCCAATGTCAATTCCTCCAGTGAATATCTTTGGTTCTGAATAATTCAATTTCATAGTGCAATCGTGTACTCTTCGTAAAAGTAAGAAAATATAAGGCATAAAAAAACGAATTGTGAGACACAATTCGTTGATTTAATTAGCATTAAGCTTGTAGCGAGAACGGGATTTGAACCCGTGACCTCAGGGTTATGAATCCTGCGCTCTAACCAACTGAGCTACCTCGCCATTGGTTTGCGGGTGCAAATATAGACACTTTTTATAGATTACCAACAACTGTTTTAAATTTTTTTTAAATAGAATTATTACCTATATTGTTCACCTAACAAAACAATCAATGGAAAAAGTAAAATTTGAACTAGAAATACCTATCCACGCATCACCAAGCATGCTGTATCAGTATATTTCTTCACCATCTAACTTACAAGAATGGTTTGCAGATAAAGTAAACTCTAGAGGTAAAATATTTAGTTTTGTATGGGAAGATACAGAAGAGTTAGCTGAATTAGTAACTAAAAAGGCTGGAGAAAGAATGCGTTGGAAGTGGTTAGAGAGCGAAGATGATGAAAGTTTTTTCGAAATTAAAATTCAAGTAGACGCTTTAACTAAAGATGTTTCTTTAATTGTTACAGATTTTGCAGATGATGAAGATGAAGTAGAGGAATCTAAACAACTTTGGGAGAATCAAATAGTAGAATTAAAACATACAATTGGTGCTTAAAAACCAATTCTTATAAAATAAATAAAACCAGCAGTATTGCTGGTTTTTTTATGTTTAAAATCTATTGATTTATATTATTTTTGCAATTCTAAAAATAAAGCAATGATTAATTTTAACGGAGAGTTATTATTTAAAGAAAATATAAAGTTAACTACAGACAATAGAGGGTTTAAATACGGAGATGGTATTTTTGAAACTATTAAGGTAGTAAACAGAAAAGTAATTTTTTGGGAAGATCATTATTTTAGGCTAATGGCTTCTATGAGAATGCTACGTATGAAAATACCTATGAAGTTTACTCTAGAGTTTTTAGAAAAAGAAATTTTAAAAACAGTGGGTGTTTTAGATGATGCGCCTAGTTATAGAGTTCGTTTAAATGTTTTTAGAAAAGATGGTGGTTTATATACTCCTAAAACAAATGAAATAGATTATTTAATTGAAGCTTCTACACTTAATAATCAAATAAAAGAAGTCTATACTGTAGATGTATTTAAAGATTTTTATAATTATTCTGGTTTGTTGTCTACTGTAAAAACAAACAATAGAATGATAAATACTTTGGCCAGCATTTATGCAAATGAAAATGATTTAGATAATTGTGTTTTATTAAATGAACGCAAAGGAGTAGTAGAAGTAACTAACGGTAATATCTTTGTTGTAAAAGGTAATGTGGTTAAAACTCCAGCTTTAACAGAAGGTTGTATTAAAGGCATTGTTAGAAGTAAGGTTATAGAAATACTTACTAAAAATAAAGATTTTACTATCGAAGAAACTGCGATTTCACCTTTCGAAATTCAGAAAGCAGATGAGGTTTTTATAACAAATGCAATAGTAGGTATACAGGCAATTACTAAATACAAAAAGAAAACTTTTACTGCAGAATTAACTAATAAATTGCATGCAAATTTAAAAGTTTTGCAAATAGCTGGTAATTAATTTAAATTGAAGTCATCTGGTGCGTTAGCCCAAAGTTTATAATTACCTCCTTTTTGAAGTAATTTGTTTTTCCAAAGGCTTTCTTCGTCATTAGAGAAAATATTATCAAAATCATTTTCTGTAACAAACCAAGAGTTATCTTTTAGTTCTGCAGAAAGTTGATTTTTATCCCAACCAGAATAACCTAAGAAAAAACGAATATCAGATTCTTCTAAAATACCTTGGTTAAGTAAGTCTTTAAGTTGATTAAAATCTCCTCCCCAGAAAACACCATTTGCAACTTCTACACTTTTGTCTAATAGTTGAGGTATTCTATGCACAAAATACAAATTATCTTGTTCTACAGGCCCACCTTGGTAAATATTAAAAGAACAGTCAATCTCTGGTAACAAATCATTTATACTATACTCTAAAGGCTTATTTAAAATAAAACCTACAGAATTATTTTCTGTATGTTCTGTTAGCAATACAATAGCTCTATTAAATGAATTGTCATTTAATATAGAAGGTTCTGCAATAAGTAATCTGCCTTTTTTGGGGTTAAGTTTAGACATTCATTTTTTTATTAAATATAAGAATATTTTTAAATAAAAAAAACTCTCTTAAAAAAGAGAGTTTTTATTTTATTTAAAACTGTAATTCTTAGTTTACAGCATCGCTTAATCCAGCTCCAGCTTTAAATTTTGCTACATTTTTAGCAGCAATTTGAATAGTTTTTCCTGTTTGAGGGTTTCTACCGCTTCTTGCAGCTCTGTTAGATACAGAGAAAGTTCCGAAACCAACTAAAGCAACTTTATCACCTTTCTTTAAAGAAGAAGTTACGTTACCTGTAAAAGACTCTAATGCTGCTTTAGCTGCTACTTTAGATATTCCTGCGTCAGCAGCCATTGCATCGATTAAATCTGATTTGTTCATAATGAATTGATTTTAAAAATTATTTAATATTATACTTTTTGCTTAATAGCTTAACAAATATAGACGGATTGTGGGCTTACGCAAATGTGAGGTGCATAAAAGTGCCTTTTTGTTAATAAAAACCACCTAATTGTTAATAAACCAAGTGTTGTAAATCAAAAAACTCTACAAACCGTACTAATAAAGGCTTTACAACATTTTAGAATCTGAAGAGAAAGAATAGCCGTTTAGTAAACTTTTGGAATCCATTTTCTTCTTACCAGAAAGTTTAATTTCTTCTATTATTATATATCCTTTATTAACAGCTACTTTCAACTCTTTTTTAGTTGCAATAATTTTTCCAAAAGAATAATTGTGATTTTCTTCTTCCTTTTTAATTGCATAGATTTTTGCAGAAATCTCTTCATCATCATTTTTAATAGTAGACCAAGCTGCTGGAAAAGGATTTAAACCTCTTATTTTATTATAAATGTTGTCTAAAGAATCTGTCCAATCTATTTTTGTGTTTTCAGGATTTAATTTTGGTGCAGATTTTTCTTCTAAATTGGGTTGTTTTGTTGTGTTTATTTCACCTTTACTTATATAATCTACTGTTTTAGAAACCAAACTAGCGCCTAAATACATTAACTTATCATGTAAAGTACCAACGGTTTCTGTTTCTTCAACAGTAATTTCTTCTTGTAAAATAATTTCTCCAGTATCAATTTTATCATCAATAAAAAAAGTAGTAACTCCTGTTTTTGTTTCGCCATTAATAATAGACCAATGTATTGGTGCAGCACCTCTGTATTCTGGCAATAAAGATGCGTGTAAATTAAAAGTACCAAACTCTGGCATTTGCCAAACTACTTTTGGTAACATTCTAAAGGCAACTACAATTTGTAAGTTGGCATTTAATGCTTTTAATTCTTGTAAGAAATCTTCGTTTTTTAAATTTGTTGGTTGTAGAATGTTTAAGTTCTGAGAAGTTGCATATTTTTTAACTGCAGATTCATTTAATTTTCTTCCTCTTCCTGCAGGTTTATCTGGCGCAGTAATTACACCAGCAATTGTATAGTTGTTTTCTACTAAATGTTGTAAAATGGCTACAGCAAAATCTGGAGTTCCCATAAAAACGATTCGCAAATCTCTCATAATTATTTTTTTAGTTGAAATTGATTCTGATTATTAATTGTTAATTTATTATCTGCTAATAAAGCTTGCAAATGTATTAAAATGTCTTTTTCAAAAATGTTTAAAAGACGGCTAATTTCTTTAGAAGATAATTGTTTTTGTTCTTTTAAAAGATGTATTATTTCTTGCGAAATATTTTTTGTATTCCTCTTCTTATTTCCAATACAAACATCGCAAATACCACAAGTGTTTTTTGTTTTTTCATCAAAATAAGAAAGTAATTGTATACTTCTACAGACTTTATTATTGGTTATAAAGTTTATAAAGTTAATTGCTTTCTCTTTTTTTAAGAATAAGAATTGTTTTATTTCTTTAGAAAATCTGTTAATAGTTTTATCATCTTCTCTAGGTAATAAAAAGGTTATAGAAACATCGCTATTAACTTGGTTGTATTCTACAAGGTTTTGTTCTTCTAAAGTTTCAAGATTTTTAATAACTTGTGTAGAGGTAATTCCTGCTTTTTTGGCAATAAAAAACTCGTTAATTTTTATTTCGTCTTCAAACAAACCTCCATAAGTTCTTAAAAGTGCATTTATAAAGTTTTTTAAAGAACTGTTATTTTTAGAGAAATTTAATATTGAATAATGTGTGCCAATAACTTTTAATGTAGATTTTTTGTTGAAGCTATTACTTAATTCTATTATACCGTAGTTAGATAATAGTTTAAGAATTACATCTGTTTTTAATGGTTTAAAATTATATTTTTTACAAAACTCTAAAAAATTAAAAGAAAATACTTCTTCTAAAATTTCTCCGTTTGCAATTCTAAATTGTTGATATAATTTTTTGTGAACTTCTTTAATTTCTATAAGAGAAGGAATTGAATTTTCTGTTTGTTGTTTATGCAGCAGAATGTCGTTTTCATTATATAATAATACGCCAAAAGATTTCTTTTCATTTCTACCAGCTCTTCCAGTTTCTTGTACATAGTTTTCTATACTAGAAGGTAAGTTATAGTGAATAACCAAACCAACGTTAGGTTTGTCTATTCCCATACCAAAAGCATTTGTAGCAACAACAATTGGTTTTTTTTCTGTCATCCAATCTTTAAAAGCAGTTTGTTTTTCTATAAGAGTTAAACCTGCATGATAAAATGTACTTTTAAAATTATTAGCATTTAAGAAGTTTGCAATTTCTTCTGTTTTTCTTCTAGAATTTACATAAATAATTGCAGGAACTTTTGTTTTTTTAAAAATTTGAAGCAACCTATCAAGTTTATCTTCAACTTTAAAAACCTGATACGCCAAATTTTCTCTATAAAAAGACTTTTTAAAAGTTGTATGATTTGTAAGTTGTAAATTGTTAGAAATATCTGCTAAAACTTTCTTGTTTGCAGTTGCAGTTAAAGCTATAAAAGTAACTGTTGGTAATATTTCTTTTAAGATTTTAATATTTCTGTAAGAAGGTCTAAAATCATGGCCCCATTCAGAAATACAATGTGCCTCATCTATGGCAACTAAATTTACATTTAGTTCTTTTAATTTTTGTTGAATTAAACTAGACTGTAATCTTTCTGGTGAAATATATAAGAACTTAACTTTACCAAATTTAATATGGTCGAATAAGGTTACAATTTCATCTGGACTGCTGCCAGAAGGAATTGTAAGCGCTTTAATATCTCTTTTTTTTAGATTTTCTACTTGATCTTGCATTAAAGCAATTAAAGGAGAAATTACAATACAAACGCCTTCTTTTACTAATGCAGGAACTTGAAAACATATAGATTTTCCTCCACCAGTTGGCAATAACGCAATGGTATCTGTGTTTTCTAAAACACTGGTAATTATTTCTTTTTGCGGTTCTCTAAATGAGGTAAAACCCCAATATTTTTCTAATATTTTTTCCGGTAAAAATATCATTCGCTAGACAGCGAATTAATAATAAAGCTTGTGCGTTCTTCTACAGAACCAAAAGGAACGCTTATTAACTCGTAACCTAACTCAGAGTAAGCTTCAATTAAAAAGCCATCAATTTTTACAGATTCTTCAAAAGATTCATAACGTTCATTGTCTGTGGTATGAATTTCTTCCCAAGGAGAAAAATGAAAAATTTTAGTATATTTATAAGAGTTACTTTTTTCAACAAAATAAGAAGGATATGTTGTTTTAAAATAATTCATGTAAGCATGCACATCTGGTATTCCTCTATCGAAAAAAACAATTTTTTCATCTAAGTCTCTTGCCTTATTGTATTGTTCTTCTCTGCCTTCTAAAAGCATTTTGCTAAACAATAAAGGCTCTGTTAAAAAAAGTTGTTCTATGCCTTCTTTTTTTGCTTTAAGTGTAACTTCTCTAGATACTTCTGGCATACAAAAGTAACCTCTTTTTACAAGTTCATTTATAATAGTTGTTTTCCCAGTTCCAGGACCTCCAATAAGAACAATTTTCTGCTGCATTTTACAAAAATAAATCATTCCCTTTATAAAACTAATTTTTAATGTAATTTTGTGCCTTTCTATTTTAAAATAATTAACTATTATTATGAGTGATAAAGACGAATTTTATAACAAACTAAAAGTTCAGTTAGACGATACAACAGATTTTCCTGCAGATTATTTGTATAAATTTATTGTGCCTACAACTGAAAATCAGGTAGAAGAGGTAGAAAATATTTTTAATAATACAGGTGCTGTTATAAATACCAAGAAGTCTAAAACGGGTAAATATATTAGTGTTTCTATAATTTTAAAAGTAAAAAACTCAGATCAAATTATTGCATATTATAAAAAAGCAGAGAAAATAAACGGAATTATATCTTTATAGTTTATGAAAAAGGGACTTTTATCAATTTGTATTTTATTAATTACCACAAATCTTTTTTCGCAAGATGAAAAAACGTTAGTAACAATTAATAAAGAAAAAACAACAGTTGCAGATTTTAAACGTATTTACGAAAAAAATTTAGATGCAATTGATAGTGAAGAAGCTAAAGATGTTACCAATAATCTAGAGCTTTATATTAACTACAAATTAAAGGTAAAAGAAGCTTACAAGTTAAAATTAGATACATTACCGTCTTATAAAAGAGAAATAGAATCTTACAAAAATCAGCTTTCTGCACCTTATTTGCAAGACACAACTTTTATTGCAGATTTAGTAAAAGAAATTTATTACAGAACAAAAAATGAGGTTAAAGCAAAACACATTTTAATAAGAACAGCAAAAGACGCAACACCAAAAGATACTTTGCTTTCATACAATAGAATTTTAGAAATTAGAAATAGAATTGTAAAAGGAGAAGATTTTGAAAAAGTAGCTGAAGAAACATCAGAAGACAAATCTGCCCAAGACGATTTAAAAACTGGTAGAAAAGGAAATAAAGGAAACTTAGGTTATTTTAATGCTTTTAGAATGGTTTCTTCATTTGAAGACGCTGCATATGCAACAAAAGTTGGCGAGGTTTCTATGCCATTTAGAAGTTCTTTTGGATATCATATTCTTAAGGTTGATAATATTAGGCCATATAAAGGAGAATTAGAGGCAGCACATATTTTAGTTATGGATTCTACAGAAGTAGGTAAAGCTAAAATAGATGAAGCTTATGCTAAACTTCAACAAAATATAGCTTTTGAAATATTAGTAAATGAATACTCTGAAGATACTGGTTCTAAAGGAAGAGGAGGTAAGTTGAATAAATTTGGTACAGGAAGAATGGTTAAACCATTTGAAGATGCAGCTTATTCATTAAAAAATGAAGGAGATTTTTCTAAACCTTTTAAAACACGTTTTGGTTGGCATATTGTTAAGCTTTTAAAAAAACATCCTGTAAAACCTTTTGCAGAGTTAAAGAATAGTATTAGAGCTAAAATTAAAAAAAGTTCTAGAATGCAAATGTCTGAAACTGCAGTTATAAATAAGTTAAAAGCAACATATACAATTGTAGAAAACGAAGAAGCTAAGAAAGTTCTTGAAACAAAAAATATTAGGTCTATACCTAAAGACTCTCTTCAAAATACAATTATTAGCATAAATAATAAGAACATTTTACAAGAAGAATTTGTAAAATACATTAGAAATAGAAGACATTTACCTGTTTATGTTTTGTTTAATATGTTTAAAAATCAGGAAATTTTAACCTATTACAAAGAAAACTTGGTTAATACAGAGCCAGAATATGCATACACTTTAAAAGAATATGAAGATGGTTTATTATTGTTTGAGTTAATGCAGCAAAAAATTTGGAATAAATCTTCTAAAGACACGTTAGGATTAAAATCGTATTTTACAAATAATAAAGAAAAATACAATTCTAAAGAATTGAAAGAGATAAAAGGTGAAGTTATGAACGATTATCAGAACTTTTTAGAAAAAAAATGGATTGCAGATTTAAGAAATAAAAACACGATTAAAGTAAATAAAAGACAGCTAAAAAAATTAATTAAATTTTATCAAAATAAATAATGAGATTAACAATTGTACTTTTTTGCATTTTCATTTTTAGTTCTTGCGACTATTTATCAGTTCTAGAAAAAGAAGAACAAACCTCAGAAGTTGTAGCAGTTGTTAATTCAGAAAAGTTATTTAAAGAAGATTTAAAAGGTATTTTACCAAACAATTTTTCTAAAGAAGACAGCTTAATAATTGTTAACAGTTATATACAAGATTGGGCCATAAAAAAATTATTATTAAAAGAAGCTGCAAATAATAATTCATCAGAATCTTTAGAAAACATTAATAAGTTAGTGCAAGATTACAAAGAAAGTTTGCTTATTAATAATTATAAAGAACAATTAATAAATCAGAAATTAGATACTTTAATTTCAGATCAAGAAATTGAAGAGTATTATTTAGCAAATAATGAGAATTTTAAACTAAATGAAGTTTTAGTGAAAACTAAGTATTTATACTTTAATCATACTTTAAGAGATGAGAAAGAAGTTATAAAATTATTTAAATCTGATAATATTGAAGATGCAGAAGAACTAGAAAGACAACAATTAAGTTTTAAAATGTACCAATTAAACGATTCTGTTTGGACAGAATTGGATAAGGTTTTGTTAAAACTACCTTTTTCTAAAGAAAATCTGTTAAAAAAATCAAAATTCATTCAAAAACAAGATTCATTAGGTTTATATTTGGTGGCTATTAAAGATGTATTAAACAGAAATGATATAGCACCATTAAGCTACATTGAACCAACAATAAAGGAAATGATTTTACACAAACGTAAAATCGAATTAATAAGAGAGATTGAAAAACTAATAGTAAAAGATGCCACAAAAAACAATAATTTCAAAATATACTAAACTACTTTTAATTGCTGTAATTTTTTCAGCAACAACTCTACAATTAAATGCCCAGAAAATTAAAATAGATGGGGTTGCAGTTGTAGTAGGTAAAAATATCGTTTTAGATTCTGATATTGCAAAATTTAAACAAGAAGTAGAACTTAGAAGTGAAGGGAAAATAACAATTTCAGATTGTGAAATGTTAGAAGAATTAATGCAACAAAAATTACTTTCTCATCATGCAGTTATAGATAGTGTTACAGTTTCAGACGCAGAGGTAAACCAGAAAGTAGATAGAAGTATTCAGTTTTTTACTCAAGAATATGGTTCTGTAGATAAAGTAATTGCTGCTTATGGTTTTAATGATTTAGATGATTTAAAAGGAGAACTTTATAAAGTTCAGAAAGAAAACTCTTTAGTAGAAAAAGAACAATTAAAAATTACAGAAAAAGTAGATGTTACACCAGAAGAAGTGCGTTTGTATTTTAATGGTTTAAAAGAAAATGGAGAGTTACCAGAGTTTACTGCAGAAATAGAATTAGCACAAATTGTATTAAATGCAGAACCTACAGAAGAAGAAAATAATAAAGTTATAGCAGAACTAAACAGTATTAGACAAGATATTTTAGATGGTTCTAGTTTTAGAATGAAAGCTATTATTAACTCTAAAGATCCTGGTGTTACTCAAAACGGAGGGAAAATGCAAGTAACTAAAGAGTCTAATTTAATTAAGGAATTTAAAGAAGTCTCTTTTTCTTTAGAAAAAGATGAAATTTCTAAACCTTTTAAAACACTTTTTGGTTATCACATTATTCAATTACATGAAATTAAGGGAAACACAAGAACAGTTTCTCATATTTTATTACAACCAGAAATTCCTGAAGATAGATTAAGAGAAACTCAGTTAAAAGTAGAAGAAATTAAAAGAGACATACAAGAAGGAAAACTTACTTTTGAAGAAGCTGTAAAAAAATATTCTGACGATAAGGATACTAAGAACAACGGAGGTGTTGTAATTAATGGTTATACAGGTGAAACAAAATTTGATTTAACAAGAATGGATCCTGCAATGTATGCAAGAGTTAATGATTTAAAACAAGGAGATTTTACAGATGTTTTTTATGACGAAGCTAGAGGAGGAGAGAAAATGTATAAGTTTATTTTAATGAAAGAAAGAACAGATACACATACTGCAGATTTAGTTGATGATTACGTTAAAATACAAGCACTTGCTTTAAAGAAAAAGAAAGAAGAGATTATAGAAAAATGGTCTAAAGATAAAATTAAGGACACTTATATTAAGTTAGGAGAAGATTACAAGAAGTGTACTTTTAATAAAAACTGGAAAAAAGCAACAAGTAAATAATGTCTGACGTTAAAGCTGTAAATAATTTAGTAAACAAGTTTGAATTACTAAAATCTGAAATAGGTAAAGTAATTATTGGACAAAAAGAGGCAGTAGACTTTACTTTATTGTCTGTTTTCTGTGGAGGTCATTCTTTATTGATTGGAGTTCCTGGTTTAGCTAAAACACTATTAGTAAATACAGTTTCAGATGCATTAGGATTGAATTTTAAAAGAATTCAATTTACACCAGATTTAATGCCTTCAGATATTTTAGGAAGTGAAATTTTAGATGAAAATAGGCAGTTTAAATTTATAAAAGGCCCAATTTTTTCTAATATTATTTTAGCAGATGAAATAAATAGAACTCCTCCAAAGACACAAGCAGCTTTGTTAGAAGCAATGCAAGAACGTTCTGTAACTGTTTCTGGAAATCATTATAAATTAGAGTTGCCATTTTTTGTATTAGCTACTCAAAACCCAATTGAGCAAGAAGGAACTTATCCTTTACCAGAAGCACAATTAGATAGGTTTATGTTTTCTATTAATTTAGAATACCCAACTTTCGAAGAAGAAGTACAGGTTGTAAAAAGCACTACTTCAATTGTAAATCAACAAGTGAATTCAGTTTTTTCAGGACAAGAAATTGTAGAAATTCAAAAATTAATAAGAAAAATACCAGTTGCAGATAATGTAATTGAATACGCAGTACGTTTAGTAGGTAAAACAAGACCAAAATCTTCTGAAGCAACCAATATGGTGAAGAGTTATTTAGATTGGGGAGCAGGTCCAAGAGCTTCGCAAAACTTAATTTTAGGAGCAAAGGCACATGCAGCTGTAAATGGTAAATACTCACCTGATATAGAAGATGTTAAGGCAGTAGCAATTCCTATTTTATCACATAGAATTGTAAAAAACTATAAAGCAGAAGCAGAAGGTATATCTGTAGCTGATATTATTAATTCTTTATTGTAATTTCATATTATAAAAC
>TARA_R110002049_G_scaffold2288_4_pt1 | contig 15654 bp, 16 predicted proteins | sample TARA_R110002049 | Tara Oceans TARA_R110002049 (sample SAMEA4396941) | marine metagenome | biome: Polar Biome; feature: [SRF] surface water layer (ENVO:00010504); material: water (ENVO:00002006), including particulate matter (ENVO:01000060) such as... | depth 5 m | reverse complement strand
GCCGCTGCAGCTCACGCTGACAGCAGCCACAAACCTTAGACGAAGTTAGCATTCGCTGCGATTGCGCCAATGGCAGCTTTGGGAATTCGGTTTACAAAGAGTGACTTTCGGTAAAATTGACTGACAACGAAGCTACCCCGTTTCAAGCCTATATTTCTTGAAGGTTTCACCGTCGTACTCAATGTTTTCAACGTATTTTGCGCCGCCGCGCGCAAGGGCTCCTAGGTTTTTGCGGGAAAGCGGTAGAAGAAAAGTGATCGTTTCAATGCGTGGATCAGACTTTGCGAACTCAATCGCCTTTCGTGAAATTCGCATTCCTAGGCCGAAATTATCTGGCTTGAGAACAAGCCCGAAATCCCAATCCTCACCTTCTCTTTGAAATCCACCCCACCCGACATACACCTCATCACTCAAGATCGCCCAATGCCCCAACCCATCGCGTTGCCAGGTACTTTCCTTTGCGGTCACGAACTTTTTGACCTCTTCAAGCGTCCACTCAAACTTTAAGAGTGGCATATGTTCGGCGACACGCGGATCATTCATATGTGAAATGATATCGGTGAGTGGGACATCGGATAAGCGTACAAATCTGATCTTAGACGGATATCTCAAGTTAGGTTCCTTTTTGAAACGCATAATATACGCAGCCGTATATTTCAGCCTATTTCAATTGTAAATACGGTGGCGTATATGGACTAAATGAACAAGATCAAATTCTCGGAGGAAGCGTGGTTAGCCGCAGGTTTTCGCGCCCTCACAACAGATGGGCCAACTGCTATCAGAGCCGAAGCCCTCGCGCGAAGCCTTGGGGCATCCAAAGGGTCATTTTATTGGAATTTTGCCGATCTTCCGTCCTTTAAGCGTGCGATGCTAGGTCTTTGGCGCGAGGGCGTAATTCAAGAAATCGAAAGTCATATTTTGGCGGAACCAGACAAGTTCAAACGCCTTAACCTATTGGCGATTCATGCCGCAAAAGCCGCCCCCGACGAATTTGGAGGGCGGCGGACAGAGCCCGCGATGCGTTCATGGGCATTAACCGAACCATCAGCCCTCGCTGTTGTAAATGAAGTCGATGAGATCAGGCTTTCGTTAGTTGCGAAGTTACTCGCAGACATCGGGAAGAGTGATCCAGCGCTCGTTCATTTGGTCTACGGGGCATTCATTGGCTTGGACGATCTGGCATCTAAGGGCACTGCGGATGTTACAAATTCGCTCGGCGTATTGTTGAGGATGGTCACAGATATCTGAGTAGACCTTACTGGACATTTGTATTTCAATCGGATTGCAAAAGCCGCCGTTCGTGCGGGGTGCAGCATCAAGCAAAATGGGCTCGATCCCGACTTTCGCCGCAAATGTCACGAACGGCCACTGTCGGACAAAAACCTCTGGTCATAATGTGTGGGACTAAAACGGTCGTTTTTGTCCGCGTCCACTGCCCAACGTCAGATCAATGGCTTAAGTCGGACAAAAACCCCCGGCAAAACCTTTGTAGTTTTGGCAGGTTTTTTGCCCATGTAGTTTTCAGGATTGGCTAGGTCCGCTGTGCGGGACGCTGCAGTCATCCGAGCGCCAAAAACCGACGGCTTCTTTTAGGCTGCGTTGCGGAACCGCTTTTTTGCACCTGAAAGGTTGATCTGCATCCGGATCACGTCTTCGGTAATATTCCATGTGTCAGAAAGCGAAGACAGAGTGTGCGCTCCACTGGAAATGCTGCGGTATGCTTCAAGTGCAGCATGCCCTGATACCAAAAGCGTCGGTCCCAGGCGTTCGGCCTCCAATTCATGTTCGGCAGAGAACTCTCGAATACCATCAGCATGAAATGGATTTGAGGGCGGATGACGCAAAAGCACATGCGCAAGCTCGTGCGCGATATCCGATACCTGTCGTTTTGGATCGTTGATGTCGTTAATAACGATGAAAGCCTCAATGCCATCGAAGCAAACCGCCGCTGAAAATCCGCACCCCTTGCGTCGTTGAAATAGAAGTGTGCGCTCAGGACATTGTCGAAGGGCGCTGAGCGGGATGATACGAACTCTCAGATGTTTGCTGAGCCGCCATGGGCACATGGGTTCTTGCGGCAAGAGGTTTAGCTCCTGCCGCAGATCGATTGCCCATTCGTTCGCTTCTTTGACGAAACCTCGCCGCAACTTAGTCGTCGGCAACCTGTTTCTCCTTACGGAACTGCTCGTAGGCGGATCGTATCATAACCTCGATAGCCGCCGCCCCTTCGGGCTTGATGTTCTTGTCTGCTCTGAGATGGGCGACGATCTCCGCCAAATGCTCCGGTTTGGTAGGATTATTGCCATAGGCGATAAAGTCGTCGGCACTTAGTCCAGACCATTTACATAGGGCGGCCAAGGTATCGACGTCGGGGCGTTTGCCTTGGGCAATTCGGGTGAGGGTAGAGGCACTGACGCCCGCCTTTTCAGCGACAGCCTTCCAAGTTAGTTTCTTTACCTGACGATGGGTATCGAGGGCGTGGAAAAACGCCTCGTTCAGAAACTGCTCTTTCATAGCGATTTCACTCTTGCAATCTCCTGTCTATATCGCAATATTGAGATTGATTGCGATGTTGCAATCAATAGTCTGTATTGAAACCGAAAGGAAAGCAGAAAATGGCTGGAAAAAACCAGTACGTCGTTCGGAACGGCGATAAATGGGGCGTTCGTGGCGAAGGCAACGACCGTCTCACACGAAGCTTCGATACCCAATCTGATGCTATCGGCTACGGTCGCGGCATTGCTCAGAACCAAGGTGCCGAGCTTCGTATCCAGAATCGTAGTGGTCAGTTCCGCGAGGCCTGGAGCTATGGTAACGATCCTTATCCGCCGAAGGGATAAATTATGGGGATCAAGTACAAGGGCCGGACCTTCTCTTCCGGACAGTCGCTCGCGAATGCGATCAAACGCGACATCAACCAGTCTCTTGAACGTAAGGTTCGGCAAGCCGCTGCGGCATCCGGCACTCGCGTTAAAAAGACAAGCGGCGGCTTCGAGATCGAAGGCAATGCACAGCACATGAGCCGGTTCTACAACCGGCTTGAGCGTTGATCGGCAGCTTCTCCTCCCTCGCTGTCAAAACTTAGGCGCAGTTCGGGCAACCGGCTGCGCCTTTTTCGTGGGTGACACACTGCTCCTTCTGGTCGTCCACCGTGGCCTACCAAAATTCATTCGCTTAGGCTTGCCAGCTTTACCCTTTCGGATTGGGCTAATTTTCGTTGCGAATGGCTGGAAGTATTTTGCGGCAAGGATCATCTGATCCAAACCTGACTGGCCCTAGTAGGTACATCTTTACAGCAATGACATTGTCGGGTGCGTGACGCGCAAGAGGAGCTTTATGTCCAAGATGTTCCGCGTCAACTGATGCTGCGAACGCTTCGCCAATCGTTGTTGGTTTCTCTCCACAAATGCTGGCATTGAGGCAATGCAGGCGCTTTATGGAAGAAAGGAGAGAAACCGGTGAAAGTTTCTCTCCTAGCACCTTGCGGTGTTCATTCGAAAAGGCTGTTAAGCCGAAGCAGCCGAAGCTGTACCCAGAATATAGAGCGTCAAACGCTAAAAATCAACTAACGTAAGAGGGTAACTATCTGATTTAGGTGAGAAATTTATCTTTGTGTTCTATGCAATATGATCCTTATTATACTTGATTTCCTTGATTGGTTACGTAGTTCTTGAATACCTTGATTAACTTGATTACCTTGATAGGGACAGAAGCCAAGAATACTTGCAAGAAATATCACGACCTAGGAGGTGCCAATTGTCAGGATCTGATCCCATTATCAAAGAATCTCAGCCTGCCAAGCGCGGTAAGGGGCGCGGTGGAAATTTCTTTGCCGTCGACCGTGAGGTCTGGGAACGGCTATGGCAAGTGGCAAGTTCCAATAGGTTTAATCTCGTAAGTACTTACCTTGTACTGTCGGCTGGCACCGGTAGCGATCACCAGCTCAGTAAGTGGTCAACCAAGGCATGTGAGAGACATATTGGCATTGGTAAGCCTCGGGCAAAGGTTGCCGTTGATGAGCTGATTGAACACGGGTTAGCGGAACATACAGAACAATCTACTAGGGCTTTTCCCCAGTATCGTTTGCAGGCGGTACCTTTAGAGAGCGACCCAATCTTTCTGCCCATGGCAATTGTGACGGGACTCGATGTCGAAGCATCTATGTTAAGGCGCATTCGAGAGGCTGGGGATCCATTATTGTTGCGGATGCTAGTCGATTTGTACGGCTTAACCCAAGTCGATGCTACTTTTGGAATTCCAATTTCTGTGCTCAGTCAGATTCCACTGGAGGATTATCCTTCCCGCAAGGTGTTTGAGGTTGGGGTACATGCCATTTGGGCGGTTAGGCTTAGTGGAACTAGGACGGCAGGCGGAACATGGACTGAGCCACATCGCCCCAAAGGTCATAAGACGTGGGAGAATTTTTGGGCGCGTGTCACCGTTCTCGAAAATATTGGTGCGATTTGGTATGAGCCTTGGGCTTTCGATGGGGCTGCAGATGATGCTGAGCCATTGTTTCCTGTCGATTCAGATGCCGTTCCGAAGGGTAAGAAAGAGCCTGAAGTATCCGACTTAATGCAAGTAATGTACGAAGTCGCTGAGGCTCTCACTGACGATAAAACTTACCTTCTGGATCGATATGGAGAAGACTTGCTGGTTTCACTGGCATTGCATCGCCAAGCACCTAGCGTCAGGGGGGTGGCTCGCATGCGGATTGAAGCGGACACCCCAGGCAGACGTTTATCCTATCGCAAGCGGCACACTCAAATCGAGGTCTATCAGTCCGGTTATGCGCAAATACTCCGCGATGCTTTAGATGGCAATTATAGCCGCCCAATGAATACTGCAGCACCCATAAATCTTTGAAAGAAAGCACAATTTAATGTCAGTTGAGAAAGACAAGAATGAAGAAGCTGACACGGGGCCATCTTTCCCGACTGATGCAGAGCTATTGGATGCTGGTTATGTACGAGCCAATTTTGGCGACGCACCGGACGTTTCAGCTATGAAGACCGCTGCTGGACACCCTTTTCCAACACACGAAGAGATTGTCAGTGCAGGCTATGTACCTCTAAGTCGACGTGCTGGACGTTTGACGAGTCGCCCCCGTGTGTCGCAGATGTATTGGGTTGATTTTCATCATGATGCCTATTCACCTGAGTTTGAAAGAGAGCACCCTGGCATCATTATTCGTGCAGCCCAAAAGCTGCACCATGATACTTGCATTGTTCTGCCAGTCACGAGCGCCGCGCAAAAAGCAGGTACCCATTTCCATACATTGTCGTGGAATCCGAACACTGATGGCCGCAAGAAAGGCATCACCGCACATGTTGTGTGTGACCATCTCTATACTGTGAATACTAATCGTTTGCGCCCTCTCATTTGGCAGAGAAAGCCATACTTTCCAAGGGCCTATCCAGAAGACATGACGGCGATATTTGGCATTCTTGAAAAAGTTCTAAATGCTTCATTTACAGCAATTGAAGCGCGGCAGGCCGTGGCCGCTACGGAGCTTGCGGCGAAGCCTGTTGGACCTAATACACTGACGATACCTAGTAGGCGCTAGATCAACTGGGTAAAGATGAGGGCGCAATAATCTGCAGACTTGAAGTAAGTAGAAAGAGTGAATTTTGACCGCAAATGAAGCAAACAACGCAGCAATCCAATCCGCTTCTGAAGGAGCTGGAAGACTTTTTCGTTCTTACGAACGTCACTGCGGGGAGCCAAGCCCGGATACACTCTTTGATCTCCTAAATGCAGCGCACAGTTTGAATGATCGCGTCCAAGCCGCGGTTAACAGAGACTTTCATGGCATCGAAGAGTTTATTGCCCTGAAAGCAATACGTAATTTGGCACATCACCAAGAAGAGGTGCGGGCAAACGTCCGTGTTCTTCCGACGCCTGGATATAGCGATTTAATGATGATGTGTATTCTACGGCGGGATCAGGTTGACCGTGCGATAGATGCCGTCAGGGGGCGATGGCAAGAGGGAACTCGTGCTGCTTGCGAGGCAAAGTTTCATTGGTTTGGCCCCGCCGTAAATATCAACCCATGCCTCTTCAACTTCGTAGTTAAGGCGTATGAGTTGCTGTTGGAATTGGGAGTGCCGCTTCCTGAGGATGCTGCTGCTTTAGACGCGTCCTACCGCTATGAAGATGAGAATGGTCACTCACACTACGTCGAGGGTACCATAAATGCACATGCAGGGGTGATTTCAAAGTTGCTTGATGATGTAGTTTCCGAAATGCCAGCACCAGCCTAGAAGTGGCGATTCTTAACGAACTGACAGCTTATGGTATGGGTCTCATGATCTTCATATTTTCGACTAAACACGGCATAATTTTTGGTCAGTAATTCTGACGTATAATAGTAATTATGTTAAATAATGCGCATATCATACCGGAAGGATGCAGATTTTTCGTTTTCAATGTGTCTGCCGAAAGCCACGAAGTGACACCATTCGTGGAACAAATTCGCGCTCTTCTTTGATATCTTTCTCTTTGTGATCAAGGAAATTTCGCGGCGCAGGCACTGCTTTACGAGCAGCGGTGCTAAAGCGTGAAAGACGCCCCATCGGATACCCAGTCAAAATTGCTACGATAGCCGGCATATATTTATTGAGGTCCCGTTTTGCGATGCTCCATTTTTCGCAAAGCTCCCTTTGCAAATGCTCAACATCGCCGTCAAACCTATGAAAGGTTCGATCTATTGTAGCCCAATACGATAGAAAGGCTTCATCAACATGTGCTCGAGAAATTGCTACATTCCCTTCAATAAAGACGTCACTTAGGAAATTTAGGAGCTTTGTTTCAACCAGTTTGATTGATGGGGCATGCCCGCCAAGTTCTGCTGCCATTGCTTCGGTGGTTGGGCGGGTCGTAAGGCCAACTGATGAGCGCATTTCGAAGATATCAGGTGCTCTCATTGAAAGCTGTCGAGCTTGTAGCAAACTTACCCCGGTAGGAACGATGGCCTCCAAAAAACTGCTAGGGCTATCTACAACTGTCGCTGGCAGGCGCGGAACATCAACCGTTTCAACATATAGAGACCAATCAATTTCTCCAGTTTCCTCAACGCATTGTGCAAGAATGTTGATTTGCTCGTATGTCGTTTTCGTCGCTCGATTTTCGCCAATCTCAACGTCACCTGATGCAATTGCACTAAGAAAATCACTAATAGTGATGATTCCGCGCTCAGCAAAACTATCAGCAGCTTTGCCTATTTGTAGTTGTTTCAACGGGAGTTCCAAAGCCAATCCAGACCCTTGCAGCAACAGCGGCATCTCGACTGGCAGAGCTCTCTTGAACTCATCACCGGAAGCAAGGTCACCCGTTATAATTGCGGTTATCAAAGGAAGTTGCTCGCTGAATATATCCCGCGAAACACCCCAAGCCATTTCCAAACCTTCAACTAGTGCATTCAAAGAAATTTCATCCTCCGATGAGGCAAACTGATCGGCTGCTTTGCTCCAAGGCGCTGTGAACTCAGGCCGGAAATGGTAAGGGGATTGAGCATAGTCGTTGTAGATTAATGCACTTGCTAGCCTTTGTAGGATCTTGGCTTCTTTTTGGCGAACCCGCTCTCGAGTGATTTTGACCGGCATAAGGTCGCTGACGGCTTCGAGCGTCATCCTGTCAGCCGGTGGTTTCATGATCCGTTTCTCTAATATTAGACGGTTCTCGTCCGTTTCCCCCGCCAATACAGTTTCTTCGATTACTGAGGGTAGGAGCAAGATCGTTTCAGACATAGTTTGGCTTAAGCTCTGTTTTGGTAGGAGTATGAGCTGCATGTGCTCGCAGTAAATCTCCCAATCGATGTCCCCTTCGGGCGCTTGTGCACGCTTAAGAGCCTCAACACCCTCTTGGATGCGGGAAGTGGTTGACCGCCCCATTCCTTGCCAAGACAAGATCTCAGTTAGTGATACGCTCAATAATTCGCGGACAGTGGATATACCCCTGCCCCGAAGTTTCTCGGTCTTGGGGCCGAGATGCAGAACGCCGATATCTAAACTTAACGCAAGTTCTGATAGCTCGTTCTGGCTGATCTCTTCACCCGACACTTGTTTGCTTGTGGAACGAAGCTCTTGTTCACCGATTGAAGAATAAAATGGGTACCGTTGGGCGTATTTTTCGAGCACTGACGCATCATCCCTCACACTCTTAGCCAACCTAGTAAGGCTCTCCCAAAGTTCCAGTATTTTGATATTGCCCATTCCTGGTGGCGGTACTGGAATACCTTCACGTAGATTTCTTATCAAAACACCAAAATCATCAAGCCCTGCGCGTTCTAACATCGCCCCTGCGTTCCCTAAACTGGCGCGATTTACTGCAAAACTTGGAGTATCGAGGCCGACACTCGAAAACTCGGCACATTGGAAGAACAGTCCATTACATTCAAACTCAGAACGCTCGTAAAATTTTAACCAGTCAATGGTTGCGTCCGATATACATGCCATCAACGCTGCACTTGTTTCAGCAAGGACGTCGCTAATTTCGTCATCTAGCTCGTAAGTAGCAAGCAATCCTGAGATGTCTGACAGGCAAACACAGCCCAACTCCTCCAGCTGTTCTGCAATCTGTGGGTCCATGTGCAGATGTCGGATGCTCGGAGAGATCAATGTACGCGCCTCCAGCCCTTCAACACTATCCTCGTTGGTTGGCTGTTTTGATCTTCTTTATGCCTAGGCATAAATTTTATGTAGAAGAAGCTGTCTGTTTCATTCTTGGAAATTTCGATTTCATCGCCAGCAAGAGCTCCAGACCGCCTCAAGTAGGCGGTTAGGCATGTGAGGCGATATTCATTTCGAGTACCTTTCACATCATGGAGTTTGTTGTTGTAATGAATGTATTGAAGCTCCAGATCATCACCGTTCTCGTCACGGCAGAATATCGTTTTGCGAGGGTTTTTCGTTTTTGAATCTAGGTCGCCGAGGAAGGCTCGAAACTCACTATCACCTTTCGGAATAAGCATACCTGCCTGATGGCTCTTTGTTTGCCCCGTGTCATTTGCACTCAAGATCTTACGGTACGCCTGCAGCATCATTGTTTCCTTGGCTGGATTAGTAACGCCTGCTCAAGATCACCTTTGTCTCTGACCAAGGTCGGCGTAATTTCATTTCCCATCTCATTTTTCCACTTAGACCTATCCAACATGACCCGTTCGATAGTGTCTTCATAGAATAACCGATAGATCGTTACGGGCGATTCTTGCCCGCGCCGATAGGCACGCGCACTTGCTTGCGCTTCAAGTGCAGGATTCCATACTGGTGTCAGATGGATAACGACTGTCGCGGCAGTAATGTTAAGGCCCGCGCCAGCAGCTTTTGGGTTCAAAACCAGAATTGCAGGGCCTTTATGCGAAGAGAATGCATCAATAATCGATTGGCGTTCACTTGACGGTGTGCTGCCGTTAATTGCTCCCCAATAGGCTGATGGCAAATCTTGGCAGGCTTCTTTGAGAAGGTCCCCCATTCGATTGAACATCGCGAAAACTATGACTTTTCGCTCCCCGGAAAACGCTTCACGGATAAGAGACCGTGCTCGATCCATTTTAGCATTTATCAGAGGCAAACTTGGTACCGGATCGATGACGGCGGCCTCACCTTCTTCGTCACTTTCGTCTTCTTGTCTTAACCACGGATGAGAGCAAACAAGTTGCAATTGCAACGTTGCGACCAGAGCTCCGGCAACAGGATATTTTTTTAGTGTCGCTTCACGAACCGCGTTGTAGTGAGTGACAAGTTCGTTTTCCATTTCCAATGGGATGTCGATGTCTATGCGAGGAGGCAGATCGCCCGCGACATCAGCAACACGCCGCTTGAGCATCAAGGGTTCAACAATCTCTGAAATTTCTTTTGCCGTATCTATCCCATCAGGATACCGAACCTCAAATTCTGATAGAGGCCCCAAAATACCGGGTACCGCAAAATCAGCCAATGACCATAAGTCGACTAAGCTGTTTTCAACAGGCGTCCCCGTCATAGGAATGGTCCGGTTGCGAGGAATAGTAGAGACACTTTGGCGTCGAATTGAGTGAGGGTTCTTGATCGCCTGAGCCTCATCACATACCACCCAGGACCATTCAAACGCAGAAAAAATTGATATATCGTTCACCATCGTGTCGTAAGTAGTGATGACAATATTAGTCGCTTGAAGGCCCTTATATATGCCGGTGCGCTCTGCGCCTCTATGAACCAATACAGTCAAAGACGGCGCGAATTTTTCAATCTCTCGAACCCAGTTCACAATCAAACTGGTTGGACATATTATTAACGCAGGAGATGAGATTTTCGGTACTTCTAATAGTAGAAGGGCAATTATCTGAAGCGTTTTTCCCAAACCCATCTCATCGGCGAGTATCAAGCCTCCTTCAGTTCTAGAAACCTCCCACATCCACTTCACACCTTTGGCCTGATATGGATATAACTTTGCCTTCAGCCCTTCGATTGAAATTTCGTCAGGATATTTTGCTGCAGTAGCTGAACCAGAGGTCAAAGTGTTCTGTGACAATCGAAGTTCAATATCGCTGTTCTCTAGCTCCAAATGGCGACGGACGTTAGTATAGCTGATAAGATTATTATCTTTCGGATCAAACATTTGGGAAAAGACATCAACTGTATCGTTTGGTAGTGGTCGGACGATATTCTTATCTAAAACCCAGTTATGAAAATTGCTGGGAGCAGGATAAATTTCTTCTTTGCCCTTTACCAACCTTCGGCCTGCAAGACGTGCAGTTATACCTAATTCAGATCGTTCAATGAGAATAATGGGATCAATTATCCGCCGACTTACCTCAAATCCGTCAGGCAATACTTCACTGAGGTTTGCGTAGTATGTGGGGAGCTGAGAATATGGATCAGACATCATTACTCATTATCGCTTGGAGCTCCGATACAAGGTGTGGGGATGGTCGTTTCGTATGAACTGCCCTGTGGCAGTTTGGGCAAAGTGGGATTAAATCTGATAGTGGGTTATACTGTCGCGGCTGATCAAGATCAGACAATGGTTGGATATGATGCACCTCAATAATCTTACCGGCTTCTCCGTATGTTTTGCTTGGAGATATTCCGCAACATTTGCATACGTGTCCATGGAGTCTAAGGCATAGAAGGCGATTGCGAGGGTTTCGCTCTCGGCGAACAACCTCGACCGTAGTCAGAGCACCTTCCATTTCACCTGACGGATTTTCAGGTTCGTTGACATCATAGCCAATCAATTCGGCCATGGCCGCCATAATCGGAACGATAACCTCTCGACTGGTCTTTATCGCTGCATCAGCATTATTGGAGCCTTGGTGGTGCTTCAGTCGTGCTGACATTCCAAATGTTCCGTCCAACACCTGCCATGTGTCAGCACTCTGCCCACCAATCGAGAGCTTTGCATTTGGTGTGATGCTAGAAACCAAAGATCGAGCCAAAAGCTGATCTTCAGCAGGAGCCTCCTCAATGAGCTTTAAGGTATCCTTGGAGTACATTCCAAAGCGTAGATCTACCTGATGTGACTTTAGCCCGTGAGCTCGCAACTCAACTACTGGTCCTGCGCTCTTCTTTAGATCGCTAAACCAGATGTCTAAGCCAGTTTGAAGGCCTCCAGAAACTTGTGACAGCGATATTCCTGCGCCGGTTCCTTCAGCAAGTTCTTCCGCTATAATCTCAGAATGATGCTTAAGCATTTACTCTTCGCCAATATCTTCTTCGTCGAAATCCTCCAGCGTCGGCGTCGGTACTTCTCTCAACAGCTTTCTCAAATTCGACGAAACTTCTTCTCGAATATCCGCAAAAATAGGCTCAAGCTCTTCATTTACGTTATTTTGTTCAGCCATTGAAAATGCCCAAAGCAATAGGTCCATGCCCTGAACTGAGTAGCCACTTCCCGCCGCTCTCAAATATATTTTTTGGTAGAAATCATGGTGTTTGTTCAAGAGAACAGCACCTACATGTCCTACATCACCAGCACTACGATAGCTCGGCTCCCACAAATCACCAGTTGTGATATTGTCGACGGGGCTGATATAGAGCCCTTCCGCTTCAACATTGTTCTCAACCTTCTGTTTGATCGTGATCTTGCTTCCGCGATTATTGGACACAACCGCTGTTTGTGAAGCAGCGTCAGCACCCTCAACGCCAGCCTTCCGAGTATTGGCCGTATTTTCCACCGTTTTATTAGCCGACGTATGATCAACATTGGTTGCTGCCGCCGTCTTTTGAGTTTTCTTTCTATATCGAAGGTTAGCTTCCCGGCGAGGTGGCGTCAGAAGACTGACTAGGTACTCTGCCAACGCCGGATCAAGAAGTATCCTTGATTTCTTGACGTCGATTGAAAAAGCTTCATCCAGTTCATGCCCAAAATCGAACTCAATCCGCAAAAGCGACATATGTGGGTCCAGACCGCCAAAAACACTCAGCCAGCCGCCATCACTGATCAGTCGCCCTTCACGATAAATATAGAAGCCTTGCCCTCGGTTACTGATTTTGGCGCGCTCTTTCTCCGCAGACGTCAAATCATCGCTATGTGGTAAGATCCAAGCCGCAACTTTGGCGTTATGAACCTTGCGATCTTCAACTTCGATCTCCATGACTTGTGCCGTTTCAGACAGGACTTGGTCAGAGCGTTCTTTGAAAAACGGGTCCCATGGTAAAACGAGCCCTCCGTCGATCATCAAAGTAATGTTTCTTTCACGGTCGTCGTTTTCGTCGATGAAACGATGATAAATCATTCCAACATGTGAGCGAAGGCCATCGGCAAGACGCCTAATGGCAGATTTCTCTTTTGCGCCCCCTGGTTCATCATAATTTTTGGTCAGAATCCGATCGCACTTCGACCAAATCACCAGCGTGCCGCTGCCAGAACCGCACAGCTCCTCAAAAGTTTCACTTTCGTCAGCTGTAACGGGATCGCGGCGCATCTCCCAAAGCCCAATTTTTTCAACATGGTCGAGATCCCACATGAGCTTGTTGAGGTCTTCGCCTTCGCTGGTTCGCGAAATCAACGTGAACTGACGGCAAACGGAACTCGATGCTGTCTTTAGACCAAGCCCAAACTTCCCTAGGCTTTCGGGATTTTCTCGTTCGGGAGCGCCGTACCGCATCGCATGGAAAACCCCCGCAGCATCCATTCCTGACCCGTTGTCGCCGAAATAGACGTACTTGCGTCCTTCAGGATCCATTTCTATCTGAACATTGATCTCAGACGCTCCCGCCGCGATGCAGTTGTCAATAATATCGGCAGCTGCAGTTCGAAAATTATAGCCAGTGTCTCGAAGACCGTTGATTAGTCTTGGTGCGTCGGGTTCATTGATCAGTTCGTTGGTCATTTATCTGCTCTCTAAAATCTATACGAAGAGTATCTAAGTACCCTACAATCAATGTTTATTTCCGCAATGGTGCCCTGAATATCTATCCACCTCAGCCAACTTTCTTGAAAGGTGGCGATTTCACTAGGTCAATAATATGCGGACGCATCAACCGTGCGACTTCGGCAAAAACCGGCACCGCTACAGAATTACCAAACTGCTTGTAGGCCTGGGTATCTGAGACCGGAATGCGAAAACTCTCATCATAGCCCATCAGGCGAGCACATTCCCTTGGTGTGAGGCGGCGCGGGTTATTGCCTTCGCCCCGACTGACAAGAATTTCTGACCCGTCTTTGTAATATCTGGCAGAAAGAGTTCGGGATATACTATCCCCATCAACAAGGCCAAAGCCAAAGCCGTTGCCTTTGGCTTTATGTTTGGCAGCATAACCTTGGAGATATTTCCAGAGCTTGTCTGACAGGGTGTATTTGCTACTCACTTCTGCATCAGGCCCGACAGTGAAATGCCCTTCTGGCGCTTCTGTCCCATTCTCGGGATGGAGAATATCCCGCATCCCCCTGCCCTTCCGGCCTGGCAGAATAGCATCATCAAAACTGAAGCCAGTATCTTCACGGAATCCGACCATAACGATCCGCTCGCGGTGCTGTGGTACAAAATTGGCAGCATCGATGATCCGAGTATGCAGTGTATAACCCAGTTCGTCCGTTAGCTTCCGCTTCATTACATCAAAGGTGCGGCCCTTGTCGTGGCTTTTAAGGTTCTTCACGTTTTCCAGAAGGAAAGCAGCGGGCCGATGATGCATCAGGACACGCAGAACATCAAAGAACAGCGTACCTTGTGTTTCGTCATCAAATCCATGTGCCCGCCCGAGAGCGTTTTTCTTGGAGACTCCGGCAATCGAGAACGGCTGACATGGAAACCCGGCAACGAGAACATCATGATCTGGAACATCAGCGGCAACGATATCTCTGATGTCACCAGCGATAGGCCGATTGTCGGGAAAATTGGCATGATAGGTCGCCTGAGCGAAACGATCCCATTCAGAGGTGAATACACAGTGCCCCCCTGCCCCCTCCATTGCCTTGCGAAGGCCTCCAATTCCCGCAAACAGGTCTATAAAACTGAAGTCGCTACCGCCATCATCAGGTTTGAGAGCCGCCAGCTGCATTTTGAGCAGCTTAATAACACCTGTGCGCGGGATTTCGGCCCCACGTTTCCAGCGGTAAACATGACCTTCGGAGTAACCTAGGACCTTAGCGGCTTCCGGCACACTCCAGCCACTTTGCTGCATCAGCATTTCAAATTCGGTCATCCTGCTCAGCGCCCCTGACATAATTAGCTGGGTATTTTTCTGACACTGTGGCGGCAGGAATCCCTAAACACAAGAACAATATGCAAACATACTGCGTAGGATCACTACTGGGAAGACTCGTAATGATCCCAGATCTGTTCTATTAATTGTCCCTGCGTAATACCAAGACGCTCTGCTTCTGCCGCTATAGCTTCCCCCACTTTGGGAAAAACCTTTGGATGCAATTGATATGTCCTTGGGCTTGGCTTTCTTCCTGGCTTCTTTCGTGGCGTACGATCCACAAAGCCGCGAGCCTCTCCCACTTCGTCAACTTTACGCACTTCGGCTGGGCCAGTGTCTTTTGGCCGAGCCGTGAGACCTGCTAATCTATTTGAGCCGCTCATACACTGCCTCCGTAAATGCTGTGGCGTTCAGTAGAGCTTTATCTACCTTGCCGCCGGTCACAATTTCAGGGTTGTTCAACATCGATGTAAGATCACCGCCATAGGCGAAGAGTTCTGAAAAAGCGGCGCGAGCTACTAGGGATGGTTCGATCATATCGATCCCTGCCCCGCGCAACTGGTTTTCGAGTTCTTTTTGCACTCGGCTCTTTACCGCTGCGCTGGTCTTGGTCAGCACCACCGCATGTCTGATTGTCCGGCTCAAAGCCTCTTCCTCTTCACGAACAAGCGCTAGTGCCTCAGATCCGATCTCGGCGTCCAATGCAGTCGGCTGCATTGGGACAATTACCAGATCAGCCTGCGAAATTGCACGGCTCACCAGTTGTGAAGCTACGCCTTCGAGGTCAACGATTACGATCTTACCGTCCCCGTCCGCATTTTTGATTGTGGTCACAATCTCTGAACGCCCAATGTCGCTGTGAAGTGTGACGCCCTTAGGCAGCCCGTGGGATGCCCAGCGTGTAAGAGACTTGTTCGGGTCACAATCCAAGGCAGTCACATCAGCGCCCATCCGAGCGAACTCTGACGCCAGCAGAACTGCACAAGTAGACTTTCCAACTCCGCCCTTTGGGCTCGCCATCACGATAACT
>TARA_R110002049_G_scaffold72267_1_pt1 | contig 15656 bp, 17 predicted proteins | sample TARA_R110002049 | Tara Oceans TARA_R110002049 (sample SAMEA4396941) | marine metagenome | biome: Polar Biome; feature: [SRF] surface water layer (ENVO:00010504); material: water (ENVO:00002006), including particulate matter (ENVO:01000060) such as... | depth 5 m | reverse complement strand
GGAACATGGTGGCTTTCTTGCAGCGCCTGCCAGAACTTTCCGAAGACCAGTATCAGATATTGACGGCTCGTGGAAAAACTGGTCCGAGAGACGATCATTGAACAGTGCCGATCTGACAATACTCCAGCAATTAATTTCTGTATTCGCAGTACCTGGCTCACATGCTGCATGTCGGGCTAAACTACTCATTCAATTTGAGAAATGCGCAATAATGTCAGATTGAACTTTCATGGGAGAAATCAAACCCATTATCAAACTCTTCTTTTTTTGCGATTCGGAAGGTACGTTTTTTTCTCGCGACAACCTAGCAGGGGTGCCTGATGCAGATTCTGACCACGCTTTTTCTGTTTGTCGTCACCGCCGTCGCCGAGATTGTCGGTTGTTACTTGCCTTACCTGTGGCTCAAAAAATCTGCACCGGTCTGGGTGTTGTTGCCCGCTGCTATCAGTCTGGCATTGTTTGCCTGGTTGCTCTCCTTGCACCCAAGCGCCGCAGGTCGTGTTTACGCAGCCTACGGCGGTGTTTACGTTGCCACGGCCTTAGTTTGGCTTAGGGTGGTAGACGGGGTCGACTTGACCAGAACAGATTGGCTGGGAGCGAGTGTTGCGTTACTGGGGATGGCCATTATCGCTTCAGGCTGGCACAGCCAATGAGACAGTGTCCACTGCCAGATTGAATGCTCTCGCCGTCGCCAGCCACTATCAGTAATCAGGTCAACGCCGCGCCCCACAACCCGGTATGTCCAAGGACCTCATTCATTTCGGAGTTCCTCACAGTGCCGGCGACTCAGTCGCCGCATTCGCCATTGCACATTCGACGCACATGCCGAATACACATAGCATAATGTAGCCCAGACCGACCAAGGTCACGCCTAAAAAGGCCGCTGGCCACCAGCCACGCCAGCCGAGCGCAAGACCGGCCAGGCCGACAGAACGAACGCGAAGGCAATGACGTGACGCCTCGGCCTCCGGCGGAATGGGCGCACTCGACCGACTTGTGTATCTTCGCTCCCTGATGGTGTCTTTATCATTTCCTCCGTTGTGGTGAGGTTGGCGTTCATTGCTTTTCCTTACCCTATTTTCGAGTGAGGTCCGCGTTATCGCGGTTCGGTGCAGTACCTTGCGATTTTTCACTAGACGGACGCTTCATCATCATGCGCATCATCATTCCGCAACAAACAACCATAAACAGGACTAATGCGCCCCAGAAAAGTGTGTTGATATCCATCGTCAATTTCCTCCGAAGTAATCAATTGCCGTTGCTAAATCAAGGGGGCGAAACAGCGCCCTCTCGCTCGGCGTAGCGATCAACTTGTCCTTCCGGCGTTACACGAAGGACCTCATAGGTCTGCGGGTTGGGTCCTTCCATTCCAGGTGAGCCAATGGGCATACCAGCGACCGCCAAGCCTCGTACATCGTCTGGGTCCTCGTTGATCAGCCGATAGATGAGGTCCGCCGGTACATGACCCTCGACCCAATGGTCGCCGACCGTCGCCGTGTGGCAAGCTCGCAGCTCGTCAGGTACGCCAAGTGCTTGCTGTATTTCTCGGGTGTCGCGCACGTTCTGTACGCTCACGATAAGTCCACTGTCCTGCAGGTGCGATACCCATTTGTTGCAACACGAACAATTGGCTCGCTTATAAACAACCACGTCGGCTTGCGCCGGGCTCACAGGTGGATCCGACCACCAGATCGTGGCGCCTGCGATCAGAAGTAAACCGATGCCAATCACCGTTGCAATTGCCCAAGCGCTTTGCCTGGCCCGCGTGGATTTTCGATGTCTCTTCTGTTTCGACATAACCGTACCTCTTTGCAGGAGCGCCCGGGACTTCCCGGGCGCTCGTTTAGCCCCTAGCCGGTATCCGGGAACTTTCCCGGGTGGTCAGCAACGCCGGCGTTCTTTTCCGGAGCGCGGGGCTGCATGATGATCCTTGGAGGGCTGACTCCAGGTTCGGAATCCTTTCGTCGGCGGTCCATAGCGTCGCGGGGTTGCCGACCTCGGCTTGACCTCTGTCGACGCCACTTGTGGATGAGTATGGCAGAAGCCTTTGCCAGCTGGCCCGTGCCGATGCCGTTCGCCACGATCTGCTTTGTCTTGCACGGTCGTTTGTGAGTCGGCCGCGGCGATGCCGGGTACAGTGCTAAGCAGCAAACTTGCTCCAAGCAACAAAAGCACCCTCTTCAACGGTCGTAGATTGCTACTAAGTAATTTCATCATTAGTTCCTCCGTTAGGTCCTAAGACCCGTTGAATCCGCGACACAGTCCATCGGAGCCCGATCATGCTTGCGGGCCCTCGTGTGGACGCGATACGCGGTGTTCTTCCGGCGGCGGTACGAGAGCCGGCAGGCCCCTGCCGCGCCAGAATGAAAAGATGGCCGGGAAGACAATCAGCACCAGAACCAGCGCGGACCCCACACCACCGAGCATCGGGGCGGCGATGCGTTTCATGACATCCGCACCGCTGCCCGCGCTGTACATGATCGGTACCAGCCCCATGAAAAGGGCCAGTCCCGTCATCAGCATTGGTCGAATACGTTGACTGGCGCCTTCCGTGATGGCGCTTGTCAGGTCCTGCTGAGACTTGAGAGAGTCGTCTTCAGCGTGACGACGCCACGCAAGATCGAGATACAACATCATCAACAGGCCCAGCTCGACGGCCAGTCCTGCTACTGCGATCATACCCACCGCAACGGCGACACTCAGGTTGTAGTCGAGCGCGGCCAGCAGCCAAATGCTGCCAATGAGTGAGAATGGTAACGCCGTCATTACCACCAGTGTCTCGATCATCGATTTGCGGTGCATGTAAAGCATGAAAAAGATGACGAAAATAGTCAGCGGCACGAGAATCGTGAGCCTGGCCTTGGCGCGCTCGAAATAGGTGAATTGTCCAGCCCAATCGAGGCGATACCCGGGCGCGATCTCCACTTTTTCCGCGACCACCTGGCGTGCCAAATCAACGTAGTCAGCAATGCCGATGTCATCGCTAACGTCGACGAACACGAAGCTCACCAACTGACCGTCTTCGTTTCGGATTGCCGGTGGACCGGTGCGAAACTGGATGTCGGCAACCTGCGTGATGGGAATCTGCGCGCCGGTAGACGTCGTCACGAACACGCGCTCCAGCGCCTCGATGTTGTCGCGGTATTCGCGGGCATAACGCACCAGGATGCCGTAACGTTCGCGACCCTCGACGGTTTCGCTCACCTTGACGCCGCCCATGGCGGCTTCAATGACGCTTTGCACGTCATTGACATTCAGTCCAAACCGCGCAGCCGCTTGCCGGTCGATGTCGAAGTCCAGGAAATACCCGCCCGTTGCCCGTTCGGCGAACGCGCTGCGGGTGTAAGGCGCGGTGCGCTCGTCATCCAGCAAGGCGCGCTCGATATCCACACCGGTGCGCTCGATCACCCCTAGGTCTGGGCCGAAGATCTTGATGCCCAGCGCGGACCGAATGCCGGTGGCCAGCATTTCTGTGCGTGTCTGGATCGGCATCCACCAGATGTTTGGCATCCCCGGAAAGCGCATCGCGGAATCCATTTCTCCGATCAACTTGTCCCAGGTCATGCCGTCACGCCATTCACTTTGCGGCTTCAACATGATGTTGGTCTCGATCATCGACAGCGGCGCCGGATCGGTGGGACTGGTACTACGTCCGACTTTGCCGAAAACGCGCTCGACCTCCGGAAACTTCTTCAGCTCCCGGTCCATGGTTTGCATGACCCGCGTGGCCTCTTCAATCGAGATGCCCGGAAGGGCCGTCGGCATGTAGAGAATGCTGCCCTCATTCAAAGGCGGCATGAACTCGTTGCCAAGCGTGCGATAGACGGGCACCGTCGCTACCAGCGCGAGCACTGCCGCGATTACGACCGGCCAGCGCCACCGTACGGCGAACTTGACGACTGGCGCATACCCCGCTTTCAGAGTCCGGTTGAGAAGGCTGTCCTCGCCTCGAATCTTGCCTTTGATCAGCAAGACGGCCAGCGCCGGGATCAAGGTCACCGACAACAGTGCGGCGAAGAACATCGAATAGGTCTTGGTGAACGCCAGGGGCTTGAACAACCGTCCCTCAGTCCCTTCCAGCGCGAACACCGGTACGAATGAAACCGTGATGATCAACAGCGAGAAGAAGATGCTGGGCCCCACCTCCTGCATCGCTTCGATGATCACGCGGGTGCGCGATTCGCCCTCCAACGACTGACCGTGCAAGCGCTTGTGAACATTGTCGATGATGACGATGGCGGCATCGACCATGGCACCGATTGCCACAGCAATACCGCCCAGGGACATGATGTTGGCCGTCAGGCCCTGGTAGGACATCGGGATAAACGACAGCAGGATCGCAATGGGCAGCGTCAGGATGGCCACAAAGGCCGATCGGGCGTGTAACAGGAACAGGCCGATAACCAGGGAGACAATCAGCATTTCTTCGATCAGCGTGTTGCGTAGTGTCTCGATGGCCCGTTCGATCAGGCTCGACCGATCGTAAACGGGCACGATCTCGACGCCGGCCGGCAGGCTCTCGCGCAATACATCGAGCCGTGCTTTGACTCGATCGATCACATCGAGCGCGTTCTCGCCGTAACGCATGACGACAATCCCGCCCACCGCAATCCCTTCACCGTCGAGATCGGCCTGGCCGCGTTGCAGTGCGGGGCCGAGACTGACGCTCGCCACGTCGGCGACGCGGATCGGAATGCCGCCTTCAGCGACCCCGATGACGACTTCTTTCAGATCGTCCACGGATTTAACGTAGCCGCGGCCGCGAATGAACTGCTCATGGCCGGCAATTTCCAGCACACGCCCCCCGACATCGTTGTTGGAGGCGCGCACGGCCATCGTCACTTTGTGTAGCGGGATGCCATAGGAGGCAAGCTTGTTGGGGTCCACATTGATCTGGTATTCCTTGACGAAACCGCCCACCGACGCCACTTCAGCCACCCCCTTGACGGCTTCAAGCGCGTAGCGCAGGTTAAAATCCTGCAGACTACGCAGATCGGCGAGGCTCTGGTTGCCGCTCTTATCCGTCAGCGCGTATTGATAGACCCAGCCGACCCCTGTGGCGTCCGGGCCTAACGTTGGTCGAACATTGTCCGGAAGCTTGGGGGCCGCTGAATTCAGGTACTCAAGCACGCGGGAGCGCGCCCAATACATGTCAGTACCGTCTTCGAAAATGACGTAGACGAACGACAAGCCCATAAAGCTTTGACCACGTACGAAGCGCACTTCAGGTGCGGCGAGCAACGTCGTCGTCAACGGATAGGTTATTTGATCTTCCACCAGATCGGGACTGCGCCCTGGCCAATTGGTGAAGACAATCACCTGCACGTCGGACAGATCGGGAATCGCATCGAGTGGCGCCGTGATCAGCGACCGATAGCCCCAGAAGGCACCAGCCAATACCAGCATCAGCGTCAGCAGCCAGTTGCGTGCGGAAAAATTGATCAGCTTTTCAAGTGGCCCGTGGTTCGGGCTGTTGTCGTGAGGGTTTACCATTGGTCGATCCCCGTCTTGAGCCGGGTTTCCGCGGCGATGAGAAAGTTGCCCGAGGTCACGACCGTGTCACCGAGTGACAACCCGTCGAGTACCTCGATGAATCCTTGCGCTGTTCGACCGGTCTGAATCCGGACGGGTTTCAGGCGCCCGGCGCCGAGATCGACGAACACGACGCGACTCTTGCCCGCCACGATGACCGCTTCTTCGGGCACACTGAGCCGATGCCCAAGGTCTGCTTTCAACGATACTTCGGCGTACATCGCGGGCTTCAACTTCCCATCGGGGTTCTCCAGTGACAAGCGAATGCGCCCGGTGCGGCTCTGGCCATGCAGGTACGGGTAGACATACTCGACCGTGGCGGGATAGGTTCGACCCGGCAGATAGGGCAACGTGACGTCTGCGTTCATGCCGACACTGACCAAGTCAAGATCGGCCTCAAAGAATTCCGCTTCAATCCAGACGCGCGACAAATCGGCGATCGAGAGCAGGGTCTGACCCATCTTTGCTGCACTGCCGTCGGCGATGTTGCGTTCGATCAGCGTGCCGCTGCGTGGCGCATAAATGGCGACATAGTCCTGCGGTGCGCCGCGCTTCTCCAGGGCTTGAATCTCCCCGTCGCTCATATCCCACAACGCGAGGCGTTGACGCGCGGCGCGCAACAGTCCGTTTTGAGTGCCGGATCGGCGTTTCAAGGTTTCCAGATACTCCTGCTGCGCGGCCAACAAGTCCGGGCTGTAGACAGTGAACAATACCTGATCCCTGGTCACCTCCGACCCGACGTAGTCGGCTTTGAGATCTCCGATGTAGCCATCGAATTTCAGCGTAATATTCGATAACAGACGCTCATCAAAGGTGACCTCCCCGACCGCACGAATCGGCTTCACCAGGTTTCGATGCGTGGCCTCGCCGGTTTCCAGGCCGATCATCTGACGGCGCCGGTTGTCGATCGTGATGGTATTGCCGTCATCGTCGCTGGCCATGCCGCCGGCTACGCCACCGACTGGCGTCGCACCGGCCGCAATCGTCAGTCCATCCCGATCCGTGGCTAGATCGAACTGCAGCCGTTTGTCGCCACGTGCCGGGTCCTTGATTTCTACTGTGAGTGGCCATTCACCACGCATGGTCAGGTCCATGGAGCCCTCAAAGCGACCCGACCCCATCGGCTTCAGATCGGCCGGTGCGCGCATCGCTTGCATCGCACCCATGGCCGGCATTTGCGCGAAGGCCTCGACCTCGACGTTATCGACCGGTCGGCCGTCGGCATCTCGCAGTTCGATCATGAGTGCGTTGTCGCCGACTCGTGCAGTACTTGGATCGATACCGATAGCAATTTCGAGTTCTCCCGCTCGATAACGCGGCATACCGGTGTCTGCCGCAAGCGCATCGCTAGCGCCCCCGGTGCCGATCGCCGTGCCCCCCGCAGCGATAGGCATCTCGGCCCGGTCGGTTGCGAGATCAAACTGCAAGCGAACCGGCGATCCACCGTCGGGGGCGAAGCGCATGGTTAGCGGCCACTCCCCTCGCATGGACAAATCCATGGCGCCTTCATAGCGACCCGGGGCAGTTTCCTTCAGATCAGCAGGCGCCCGCATCGCCGGCATGGCACCCATCGCCGGCATCTCAGCAAAGGCGTCGATCGCGGTCGACACCGGGTTGCCAGCAGCATCACGCACTTCGACGATTAGTCGGTTGTCACCGACGCGGGGTGTCTCCGGATCGGTGATGACACCAATTTCGAAGTCACCGGCTCGATACCTTGGCATATCGTCAGTGACGGCAGCGACCGGCGACTCGTTGTCGCCGGGTGAGATGAATAGGTAACCCGCGCCAGCTGCCGCAACGACGAAGAGAAGGCCGACGACCCATCGAGTGTATTTTGAAAAATTCATTGTTGTTCTCCAGAAGTTGAGATTGCCTCTGCATCGACGGGACCACCAATCCAACGCTCAAGTTCGGCGAGGCGTCGTGCGGAGTCCGCGCGTGCGCGCGCCAGGGCCAGCTCGGTGCTCAGTGCGCGTTGCTCGGCGGTAATGACGTTGAGAAACCCGCCGCTGCCGCTCTGATAGTCGGCGATCGCCGCTTCCAGATACTCGGCCGCCAATGGCACCAGTTGATCGCGATACAAGGCGACCGACGATTGCGCCTCTACCACTTCGGCGTGCGCTTGAGTGAGGTCGGCAAGTAACCCCGCCCGTCGTTCGATAAGGGTCCACTCGGCCCGTCGCTTCTCGGCCTGGGCTCGACCGAGATCGGAGCGGCGTTTACTGCGATCCAGAGGGACGTTGATCGAGACCCCGAATACGGGTCGCTTGTCCGAGTCTTCCCACAGGCTGTTGTAACCCACGCCGACCTGAAAATCCGGGTAGAACGCCTTTTCCGCCAGGGTAATACGACTGCTGGATGCGGAAATCCGGGCCTCGATCTGCGCGAGCTCTGGGTGCCGCGCCAACGCCAACGTCTGCATCGCTTCAGCCGAGGGAACAGCGATCGCTGTAGCAATCGCGGATGCCGGTGGCAGCGGTGTGTTCGGTGGTTGGTTCAATAGCGCGTTGATGCGCGCTTGAACGGTCGCTTTAAGCCGTAACAAGCGCAGCAACTGGTTATCCAGGTCCACTCGCTCCACTTCTGCCTGCAGCACATCCTGCTTCAGGGCTCGCCCGGCCGCGTAGCGCGTTTGAGCCGTCGCGATCAGCTCATCGAGCAGGGCCTGCGTGGCATGGTGAATCTCCAGCGCGGCGTGCACGAAGTACCATTCCGCATAGGCCGCCTTCGCTTGGGCGATCACACGCAAACGCAGCGCATCCACGTCCCGCTCTGCCGCCAATGCGTCATATCGAGCGGCGCTTTCGCGCGCCGCCAGCGTGCCCGGCCAGGGGATTTTCTGATTGAAGTCGGCGCGCTGATTGATACCACGGTCGCCATCCGCCGTGAGCGGTGCCACGCCGTAACTCAACATGGGATCATCGAGTGAGCCCGCAGGATCGACTCGATATGCCGCCGCCTCGGCTGCCGCCTCAATGGCAACGAGTCCGGGGTTGGCCTCGAGAACCCGGGCTGCGAGGTTCTCGGCGGTCAAACGTCCGGTGTATCCAGCCGTCCTATTTTGATTGGCAGAATCCGCCAGTGCGGCACTGCCCATGATGATCAACGCGACGCATACGGCCACGCTTCGAACTAGTAGGGTACGCAAAACCCATCTCCTTATCCTTGGTTACAACTTACAAAATGCAACGGGCCTGAACTCGGAACGTGCCCGAATTCAAGCCTGGATAGGAAAAGGTTTAGATTCGCAGTCGCTGCGTTATGAGATAGGTATCAGAGCCCGACTTGAACAGGTCTGGCGGGGAGAAATCAACGAAACGTGCCACACGTAGTGGCAGTAAATCAAAGTCGGGGATGATCGCGACAATGCCGGTGGGGGGATCCACATCGGAGCGTACCTCGACCGGCTTGATAATCGGCGCATCCTGCCTGGCCTCTTCGTCAATGCTGATGGTCGCCGAACGTTCACAGCACGGATCGGTAATGGCATGGACCGCCCCAGCACAATCGGCATTAACGCAGTCTTTATCGGCCTTGTGCCCGACACAACAGCACTCACCGTGCATGACTTCGTCCATCATCGGGCACGCGAACACGCTCTGCACCTGCAATGGCCCGACTACCAGGACAAACAGGAGCAGCAGTACCCGCGATGACGCTGATTTTTTGCTTTTCATTGAATTAGCATAGTCCGTTCCAGCCAGTTACACAATTCACTGCCACCGCGCGAGTGGTTGCCCCTCGGCCTGTACCATTAACAGTCGACGATCCGCCAATTTGTATCGTCTAGCCGAGGCTACGCGGTCAAAATACACCCGTTGTACTCTCCGCGGCGAATCACAAGTGCGACAACCGAATTCGTCCTTAAGTTCCCACCATTATTCGGGAGCTCTGGTGCTGACCGTGAATGGAAACGGCCGGGGATACGATCCACGACTTGTGATATTGCGCATTATATCGTTAATAATCAGCAGGCTGCCCACTCTACAAATTGTCTTATCGGCCCCCTGTATTGCAGATCACTCCGCCGGATTGCGGTCAATTATCCGGCACAGCAGGAGAGTTTTTTCACATCCTTGCCAAAGCCTTGCGCCGCAAGTTTCAGTCCTTCAACGGCAGTCAGGTACGGGAATATCGTAGCGCCGAGTTCCCCGGTCGTGAGTCCGGCCTTGAGTGCCATTACCACGGTCTGAATACTGTCGCCGGCCTCCGGCGCCAGGATCGTCGCCCCGAGAAGCTTGTCTGTGGCGTTGTCGGCGACGAGCTTGATAAGACCCTCTGTTTCCCGCGACGCGATGAATCGCGGGACGTTGTCCAGCGTGACGGTGCTGGTTTTAACGTCGTATCCTTTGGCCTTCGCCCCGGCTTCTGTCAGGCCGGCCGTGGCCACTTGCGGATCGGTGAACACCACGGCAGGCATCGTGCTGTTGTCGTATTTTGTGCTGTTGCCGTTGAGGGCGTTGCTGGCTGCAAGTTTGCCGCCATAGGCGGCCATGTACACGAACAGGTCCCGGCCGGTCACGTCTCCGACCGCGTACACATTCGGATTGCTGGTCTGCATGCATTCGTCGATCTCGACGCCGCCTTTGGCATTGAGTTCAATACCGAGCTTTTCAAGATGGAGCGACCTGGTGTTCGGCGTACGGCCCGCCGCTGCGAGCACCTGATCGGCCTGGATGACCTTCTCGCCGTCATCGGTCTGACAGGTCAGCTTGGTGACCTTACCGTCCTGTTCGATATGCGTGTAGCCGACACCCTCGCAGACGGCGACACCTTCCTGACGGAGATGATGGGTGAGAGCGGCGCTGACTTCCGGCTCGGTGCCAGGTAGCAGGCGGCTGCGGCAGCAGATTGTCACTGTGACGCCGGCCCGGGCGAACATTTGTCCCAGCTCGCAGCCGATAACACCGCCGCCGATGATCAGCATGGATTCCGGCAGGGTTTCAAGTTCCAGCGCCGTGGTGCTGTCTAGCACCGGGACGCTCTGGATACCGTTGATCGGCGGCAGGGCAGCCGATGCGCCGGTAGCGAGGATGACTTTCTGAGGATGATAACGTGTGCCGTTCACATCGACTTCAGTGCCGTTACCGGTAAAGCACGCGCGTCCTTCGACATAGGAAATGTTTGGATATTCGGGCAACAGATCCTCGTATTTGGCCTTGCGCAAGCTATCGACGAGCTGTTGCTTTTGCTGCACCAGGGTTTGCCAGTTGGCTATCTCGGAGGCGCCTTTAAGGCCGTCGAAGCGGTCGGCGCTGTTGCCTTTATGAACGGCTTCGGTGGCACGGATCAGGGTCTTGGACGGTACACAGCCGACATTGACGCAGGTACCGCCAATGGTGCCTGCGCCAGCAATGACCACTTTCGCACCGGAATCGGCGGCGGTTATCGCAGCCGAGAAACCGGCCGAACCGCCGCCGATTACCAGGATATCGGGATCGGTATTTGGGTTTTTCTTATCGCAACAATCCGACATTCATCATACTCCATCATTATGCACTCCGCCCGTTCAGGCCATGGCGATGCGCAACAGCGTGCGGTATTTCACCTGTCGCGGATTGAGGTCGGTGATGCTGGATAACCGGCATTCGTCGCGGCCGAACCGATTTTTCCCGGCGTCGCAATGGCCGGATCGAAAATCACTGTCGCTGTTTTGGCTTCAAAATTCACAGATACGGATTTAACGCCTTCGACCCTCTCCATCGCCTTGCGCACGGTGATCGGGCAGGCGGCACAAGTCATCTTCTCGATAGCGAAGGTGGCGGTTTGTTCGGCTACGGCAGTCTGCGCTTCAACAGTGTTCGCCGCGCGGGCATCGGGCAGCACATTGACGGCAGCCACCCCGGCCAGCGCAATAACCCCGGCGGCAGCAATGATCCTGGGTGTTCGTTTCATACGGGTTCTCCTAGTAAAACAACGGTCCCCAGAGATTGACCGTTGCCGACAACAGCGCGAGAGCGGCAGCAATCCAGAGGACGGCTTGGGTGATCCGGCTCGATGCGGGTCGAGCGCAGTAGCTTCCGTCTTCGCATGCCCTTTTCGGCTTGAAGTAGACGTGCCAGAAGCCGGCCGCGAGCAGAAGTGCGGTTAGCGTCAGAAAATACGGCTTGTAGGGTTCAAGCGCGGTGAGATGGCCGATCCAGGCGCCGCTGACGCCGAGTGTCACGAGCACCAGCGGCGCGACACAGCAGGATGAGGCGATCAGCGCGCCGAAGATGCCCCCGGCGGCCAGTAGACGGCTGCGCCTGTGCTTCGATGGATCACTGGCTTCTGCCTTCTGTGCGGCGTTGTCATATTCAAGTGTCTGGCTCATGGATTTCAGGTTCTCTCTTGCAAAATTGTCCTGATAGTTTCACCATAATCCCTGTAGTTACTACAGGGTCAAGGACAATTTGATGGGTAGGGCAACGAGGCGACCCGGATGGACATGAAACGCGGTGAGCTGGCGAAACGCACGGGCTGCAATGCCGAGACGATCCGCTATTACGAAAAAATCGGGCTGCTACCCGAACCGGTGCGGTCGGCGGCTGGATACCGACTGTACGGGGACACGCACGAACAACGGTTACGGTTCGTGATGCGCGGTCGGGAACTCGGCTTTGCCATCGAGGACCTGAAAAGCCTGCTCAACCTGGTAGACCGGAACGCGGTGTCGTGTGGCGAGGTCAAACGGCTGGCGAAGCTGCATCTTCGATCAGTACGGGACAAAATCGACGATCTGAAACACATGGAGAGCGTGCTCCGCGACACCGTGCACGCGTGCAGCGGTAAGGATGTACCGGAATGCCCGCTGATCGATACCTTGTTCGGCGTACACCGTTAAAGGTTGAGCGCCGGCATGGACGGTTTTACTGTTGACTCCGTACTATAGTACGGAGTGTACGGTTCGAATGAGGAAGCACGGACTCAAAAATGCGAATCAGTGAAGCGGCGAAAGCCGCCGGAGTTGGGGTTGAAACCATACGTTTCTATGAGCGTAAAGGGCTAGTAGAGCAGCCGAAACGGCCGGTTATGGGCGGTGGATTCCGGTTCTATTCGGGAGAAACTGTCGAGCGGATTCGCTTCATTCGCCAGGCGCAGGAGATCGGGTTTTCCCTGCGGGAGATCAAGGAACTGCTGGCGCTTCGCGTCGATCCGGCTGCGGATTGCGGCGAAGTGCGGACCCACGCAAGCGCAAAGCTGGATGAGGTGAACCGGAAGATTGCCAGCCTGACCCAGATGAAGGCGGCACTCGAAGAACTGATCGAGGCCTGTCCCGGCCAGGGCGCGGCGCTCGGTGAATGTTCCATTCTTGAAGCGCTGACGCGCGGCGTGCTCGACGAGAGCGACGCGAAACAAACGAGTTGATGGACGGAAAGCAACACAGGGACGAATTTGATCCGGATGACTGGAGCCTCGATGAGCCATCGCGGTCATGGCGCAGTGTCCTGGCGGCTGTGCCTGCGGTTGGAGCGGGATTAGTTCCGGTCGGCGTTTGTCCAGTCTGCATGGCGGCCACGGCAGGAATTTTTGGTGCGCTCGGGCTCGGCTTTTTGCTGGAAACCCGTTTTCTACTGCCACTGATGACAGCGTTTGTGGCTGTTGCGCTGTGGGCGCTTGCTTACCAGGCGGAACTTCGGCGTGGCTTCGGCCCGTTGTTGCTCGGTGTGATATCGGCTGCGGCGATTTTCACCGGCAAGTTTGCTCTCTCATCTGATACCGTGCTGTATGTGGGCCTCGCCGGTTTGGGCTTCGCAGCCGTGTGGAACGCCTTGCCGGTCAAACAAAACCGGGATAACCCTTGTCCGGCCTGCCAGGCCACAGAATATGACTGTGTGCCGTCAGCGCGGAGGCCGCCACTTCTGCACGCGGTTGTTCAAAAAATCCGCGACGAAGACCGTACCGTCGCCGGCGACGGCAACCGCAATCGCATGACCGAACTGACCGGGACCGCTGCCGGTCTCTCCGAAGGCGGTGAGGAAAGTGCCGTCGGGCGCAAACTTCTGGATTCGGTCGTTGTAAAAGTCCGCTGTGAATAATGTGCCATCGGGGCCGATTGCGATGCCGGTGACGGTGGAAAACCAGCCATTGAACGGCCCGAAGATATTCATACCGAAGGGACCTCCCCACTTGCGGACAAACCCACCTTGCGGATCGAAAACCTGGATGCGGTCGTTGTAGCCGTCTGCAATATAGAGCGTGTCGTCCGCCGCGAGAGCGACATCCGTCGGGTAGTTCAGCTGTCCCGCCGCGATGCCGACCTTACCAGTTGTGCCCCATTGGCGGACGAAACTGCCGTGTGAATCGAAGTGTTGGACGCGTTGATTGTAGAAGTCAGCAACGAAGATACTGCCGCCATTGGCAACCGCAGCCCCGCCCGGCGCGTTGAACTGACCGGGACCTGTACCGGGCCCGCCGATGGTGCGTTTCGGACTGCCCTCAAGGTCGAAGACCTGAATGCGGTCATTAAAGTATTCCGCGACATAGAGTTCGTCATCATGGATTGTGAGATTCATGGGGCGGCCAAGTTCGCCAGGCGCCTCGCCGGGCGTGCCGAACTGGCGCTTCAAACCGCCGTTGGCATCGAAGACCTGGATGCGCCCGTTGCGTGAATCGGCAACAAACACTTCCCCGTCGGCAACGGCGATGCCGGTCGGATCGCGAAACTGTCCGGGTGCGCGGCCGGGCTCGCCCCAGGCGGTAACGAATGTGTAGCCGGGCTCCCGCGAGGAAGGTACAAAAGCGAGGAAACCGATGAACAGCAGCGCGGCAATGGCGAGCAGCGGTGCTGCGATCCATTTGATGAGTGTTCTGCGCGGCATGGCCACTTCAGAAATTGAATCGAAACCCGGCGCGGACGGTGAAATCGTCCTCCAGCGCCGCGCCGTTGAGGTTCTGGGAGACCGGCAGTTGCACGATGCCCTCGATGATCCAGCGTTTGGTGACGTACTGAATGCCGGGAGACAGAAAGAACGCAGTGCCCCCGGAGTCAGGGTCTCTAACACCCTTGATCTCGTTGTTGTCGGTGTAGAGAAGGTTGGCCTCCAGAACGGCGTACAGAAATCCAGGTATGCCGGCGTCCAGTGCCTTCGGCCATACCCGGTATTGAAGGGAGGCATCGAGCCCGGCCTGATCGCCAAATTCAACGTTGTTGGCTTCGGTATTGAGCGTGTAGCTGGCCTGCGCGTCGATCTGGTAATGGAGCGTCTGGTAGGTCAGCACAATGCCGCCAAAACCGTCCCAGGAGCCGGAGCCGAGCTGCAGGGGTGCCGGCAAGCTGCCGAGGCTGTCGCGGTCGCTGTCGTCGCCGGTCGGCAGCTCTACACCGAGGAAAGGAGCGATGCGGAAGGTCCGTCCCGGCGCGTCATCCTTATAGACGGTGTAACGCCCGAACAGGCGCACATCAGCAATGCCGGAGGTGTCGCGCGTGACGCGGCCGCCGGGCGTGGTCACGTCCAGTTCCTTATCCAGATAGGGCAGGACGCCGAACACCGCAACATCGCCGGTCACGCCGTAACCGAGTACGGAGACACCGCCGAGGACCTGGAGTTTTCTGTCGGCCGGGCCCGGATCGTCGGTGGCCTTGTGGTAGACAAACTGCTCGCGGAACACGAACTCATCCTGTGCAATCGGCAGCGCCGTATTGAACGTCTGGGGCGCTCCCATGGCAGTAGGAGCAACCCCGAATCCGGCCACCAGGGCACAGAACAGCGCTGGAATGCGAGATATCATCCAGCGGTATCCTTCTTCCTGAATTCACGCAGGGTAAATCCAGCGGCTTCAACGGCGCGTTTCGCGTCGGCTTCATCCAGCGTTGCACCCGGTTTCATCACGATGTCGACGCTGCCGCTTTTTATATCGGTCTCGACGGATTCGACACCGTCAATGCGAGTGAGCTGCTTTTCGATGCCATAGGCGCAAAACGGGCACGCAAGGCCGTCGACCTGCAATGCGAAAACTGCCTGTTCCTCGGCGGCTGTTGCATTGGCAGGTAATAAAAAGCCGATTAACAGCGCCACGACGAGGGCGTGGAAGGCCGCAGTCGGCCGTGAAATAACAGTCATGATGTACTCTCCAATGTCTACACAGCCGATCAAGACAACGGCGTGCCGAGACCGGCGGCTTTCAGAACTTCTTCATCG
>TARA_R110002049_G_scaffold36836_6_pt1 | contig 15666 bp, 11 predicted proteins | sample TARA_R110002049 | Tara Oceans TARA_R110002049 (sample SAMEA4396941) | marine metagenome | biome: Polar Biome; feature: [SRF] surface water layer (ENVO:00010504); material: water (ENVO:00002006), including particulate matter (ENVO:01000060) such as... | depth 5 m | reverse complement strand
TTCGTCGCGGATGCGTCCCTGCGCGGTCTGGTAGACGTTCCATGCCATGACCAGCCCGCCGACGACGTAGAGCAACCCGCCCAGGGCCCGGATGACGTAGAAGGGATGCATGGCCTCGACCGTTTCCGCGAAAGAGTATTCGAGGAAGCCGAGCGAGTCGTAAGCCCGCCACATCAAGCCCTGCATGATCCCCGAGACCCACATGGCCGAGGCGTAGAGCACGATGCCCACGGTCGCGAGCCAGAAATGGGCGGACACGAGACGCAGGGAATAGAGCTTCTCCGCCGCGAACATGCGCGGTGCGAGGAAGTAGATCGCGCCGAACGACACCATGCCGACCCAGCCGAGCGCACCCGAGTGCACATGGCCGATGGTCCAGTCGGTGAAGTGGCTGAGGCCGTTGACCGCCTTGATCGACATCAGCGGGCCTTCGAAGGTCGACATGCCGTAGAACGCGATGGAGATCGCGAGCAGACGCAGGACCGGGTCCGTGCGCAGCTTGTCCCAGGCGCCGGACAAGGTCATCAGGCCGTTGATCATGCCGCCCCAGCTGGGCATCCACAGCATGATCGAGAAGGTCATGCCCAACGTCTGGGCCCAGTCGGGCAGGGCCGTGTAATGCAGGTGGTGCGGGCCGGCCCAGATGTAGAGGAAGATCAGCGACCAGAAGTGCACGATCGACAGGCGATAGGAATAAACCGGGCGTTCGGCTTGTTTCGGCACGTAGTAGTACATGATGCCGAGGAAGCCGGCGGTCAGGAAGAAGCCGACGGCGTTATGGCCGTACCACCATTGGGTCAGGGCGTCCTGCACGCCGGCGAACAGCACGTAGCTTTTGGTCGACGTCAGGCTGATCGGCACCGCCAGGTTGTTGATGATGTGCAGCATCGCGATGGTCACGATGAACGCCAGATAGAACCAGTTGGCGACGTAGATGTGCGGTTCCTTGCGGCGCCACAGGGTGCCCATGAAGACCAGCAGATAGACCACCCAGACGATGGTCAGCCACAGATCGACGTACCATTCCGGTTCGGCGTATTCCTTGGATTGGGTGACGCCCAGGACATAGCCCGAGGAGGCCATCAGCAGGAACAGCTGGTATCCCCAGAACACGAACCATGGTGCCCAGCCGCCGGCGAGGCGGGCCTGGCAGGTGCGCTGCACGACATGGAACGAGGTCATCATCAGGACATTGCCGCCGAAGGCGAAGATCACCGCCGAGGTATGCAGCGGGCGCAGGCGGCCGAAATTGGTCCAGGGCAGATCGAAGTTGAGCACCGGAAAGGCGAGCTGCAACGCGATCACGAGGCCGACCGAGAACCCGACGACGCCCCAGAAGGTCGAGGCGACGACGCCGGCGCGGATCACCCCGTCGTTGTAGTTGACCCCGCCGGGGACGGCCTTGGCCGGGCCGCCCATGTCGCCGTCGCGGGCGATGACCCAGAAGATGCCGAGAAACCCGAACGCGGCCATCAGCAAGCCGTGGCCGTACATCACGGCATCGTCGGCGCCGGCCGCGAGGGACAATCCCAGCAGGCCGATCAGGCCCAAGGGCAGGAAAATGAGGAAAGACATGGTTCCGCCTCTATCGGTTGCGCATAACCCATGCGCGCCGAGCCAAGCCCGGCGGCGCTGTCGCTTCTTCGTCTTTCCTACAGAATTCGCCCGTCCAGCATCTTGACCTAAGTCAACCGGGGCCGCCTTCAGCGTGGGTTCACGACAAAAAAAGGGCCCCGCGTCGCCGCGGGGCCAATTTTCAGCAAGTGGATTTGGGCGAACTCAGCTTAGACAGGCTTGAACTTGGAAGCCGCTTCGAAGGCTTTGGTCATCTGCGCCTGGAACGGGCTGAACAGGTCCTTGGCGACGCCCTGGTAAAGCGCAACCGCTTCCTTGGCCATGGCCTGGGCCTTCTTCTGCTCGGCGGCGATCAGGTCGGCCTGCAGCTTCATCAGCTCGGACGGATCGGTGATCGACATCGCCTTGAAGATCACGGCGACGCGGTCTTCGGCGAGTTCGGTCGCCTGGGAACGGGTCAGTTCTTCGATCTTGCTCAGGTTGCCGGCCGCGGCCTTGGTGGCGGCGACGGCGGCTTCGAAATTCTCACGGTAGGCCGTGACGGCCTGTTCGAACCCTTCGGTGGCCGCGGTGCGGGCCTTGTCGGTTTCAGCCTGGGCGGCGGAAGCAATCTTTTCCTGCTGCGCCTTGGCGGTGTTCACCGCGTCCAGGATGGTTTCCCGGACGGGGGCGAAGGGGGCGGTGGTGGTCGTTTTCTTGGTAGCCATTGTCTTAAATCTCCTGTTTCCCGATATGGCGAAAAGGGCTGAAGCGGGCGGCCCGATCATCGGCACCGCCATTCATGTTGCGATGCAACATTGCTAATATGCCCAAGGTTTCCGGCATCGTCAAGAATTTTATTGTGCAGTGCACAATTTATCTAAAAAGATCGAAACGCATTGAATCCTGCCGCTTTCACGGCCCTCAGGGGCGAACGTGCCGCTTGATTATCGGCCGCCGCTGGCTCCTAAATGGGGAGGATGGGGGCATCACAAGAAACGACGATCCTTGGGAGGGATACACCAGTCATGACCATGAAAGCCGTTCTTTGGCGCCCGATGTACGATCCGGGCGGCCATGATCTTTTACGCGCCGCCGGGATCGAGCCGGTGGTCGTCGACAGCCCCGACGCCGATCAGGTGAAGGCCGCCCTCGGCAACGCCAATGCGCTTTGGGTGCGCACGCCCGAACGGGTCACCGCCGAGATCATGGACGCCGCCCCCGGCCTGACCGTGATCTCGACCTCGGGCTTCGGCACCGACAACATCGACATTCCCGCTGCCACGACGCGCGGCATCCTGGTGGTTAACCACCTGGGTTTCGGGCGCACGCCCGTGGCCGAACATACGGTAATGCTGCTGCTGGCCTGCTTGAAGCAACTCACCTGGGGCGACCGCGCGGCCCGCGACGGCAGCGCCTGGTCGCAGCGCCAGGGTTTGCAGGTTTACGAACTGGAAGGCCGCACGGTCGGCATCGTCGGCCTGGGCTATATCGGATCGGAATTGGCGAAGAAACTGCGCCTCGCCTTCAATTGCCGGGTCCTGGCCTTCGATCCCTATGTCAACGCGCGGCTCGCCTTGGTCACCGGCGCGGAAATGTGCGCCGATCTGCACGCCATGCTCGGCCAGTGCGACGCGCTCGCCATGGCGGCGGAACTGACGGACGAAACCCGCAATATGATCAGCACGGCCGAACTGGCGGCCTTGCCCGAAGGCGCCGTGGTCGTCAACGCGGCGCGGGGGAAGTTGATCGATCTCACCGCCCTGGATGCGGCCCTCACATCCGGGCACATCCGGGCGGCCGGGCTCGACGTCGTGTTCCCCGAACCGCTGCCCGCCGACCATGCCCTGCTCAAGAACCCCAAGGTCATCTTCACGCCGCACACGGCGGGGGTCACCCAGGAAGCGTCAAAGGCGCTCGCCATCTCGGCGGCGGAGCAGATCACCACGGCCCTCAAGGGCGATCTGCCGCCGTTCCCCTTGAATCCGGAGGTCTGGGACAGCCCGCAGTCGCGCCGCCCGTCTTAAGCAGGCCGGGCTAAAGCCCCATCAGCTCAAGCGCCGCCTTGTGGACGGGGCCGCCCGCATCGGCCAGCCGCCGTCCCATCTCGAAATGGTTGAGGCCGGGCAGGTCCTGTTCGCTGACCGTCCCGCCCGCCGCCCGCAGGGCGTCGGCGAAGGCGCGGCCCTGGCGGCGGAATTCGGCCAGTTCATTGCCGCCGTAAAACAGGGCGACGGGGGGCAGCCCGGGGCGAATTTGTTTGATCGGGCTCAGGCGCTGGACGGCGGCATCGTCCAGATGCAGGTACTTGTTGCGATAGGTCAGACGCACCGGCGTCAGATCATAGATACCGCTGGTGATGACGCAGCCTTTGACAAGGTCATGGGGCATGCGGGGCGATGCCCAATCGGTCACCAGCATCATAGACGCCAAGTGCGATCCCGACGAATGGCCGGCGATGACGATGCGGTCCGCGTCGCCGTTGATGTCGTCGGCATGGATGTGAGCCCAGGCAACGGCGCGGCGGCATTGCTCAATCATGCCCGCCAGCGTGCCCGCCGGGCAGAGCGTGAATTCGACCAGCACCACAGTCGCCCCGGCGGCGACCAGGGGCGGGGCGATGAAGCTTTCGCTGGATTTGCTCCCCCGGGTCCAGGCGCCGCCGTGGAAAAACACCAGGATCGGCGAACCCGGATTGGTTGCCGGGAAAACATCCAGGGTTTCGTCGGACGTGACGCTGTAGGAAATGTCGAGCCGGCAGGCGGTTTCCGACCGTGCCTGTGCGCTGGCCTTGGCATCGGCGGCCTTGTAGGCATCGCCGTCGGGCACGACGGAGCGCTGATCGTACTGGCGGTCAAGCTCGTCCTGATCGTAGTCCAGCCACACCTTGGCGGCGGCGGTCGTGGTCATGAATATCTCCGGTCTTGCGGCATCGGTCGTTGCGGAAGCCCCGACAGAATAGTCGCGATGCCGAGGAAGGAAAAGAACCCGGCGATGTCGACGGCCTGGGCCGCCCGGAAACTGCCCTTCTTGGCCTGCATCCGGGGCATGCCGACGCACTTGGGCTCTATGGGCGCGCGCCTAGCGGCGTCGCTTGATCGCGCCCGGCGTCACGCCGAACATATCCTTGAAGGCCCGGCTGAAATTGCTGACGTGGTTGTAGCCAACCTGCCAGGCAATGCCCTTGATGGGCGCGTCCGTCTGTTCGATCAATTGGCGGGCCTGCGACAGGCGCGTGTTTCGAAGCACCTCGAAAACCGATCCGTCGTATATTTCACGGAAGGCGTTGTTCAGACGTTTCTCGGAGAGCTCAGCCTTGAGCGCCAGTTCCGCCAGGCTCGGTGGCTCCTGAAGACAGTCCAGCAACCGCTCGTGGGCGCGCGCCACGTTTTTCCGCTCCGCGCGGGTCAATCTTTGCCTGGGCGGCGGTGCCTGGTCGAGCGCGCGCGCAACCATCGTGATGTACATCAGCGCCGCGCTTTCCATCTGGATACGCTGCAACTGGCCGCTCAGGCCCGGTATGATCATCTCCGCCACCGAGCGGCGCATTTCCGGCGTTACCGGAAACGGCGTGAAGGCATGGGTTTCTTCTTCCGGGTCCAACATGGTTCTCAGGACGTCCGGCACTTCACCTTCAAAAAAGCGCGCCAACACTTCCGGCGGGGCCGCCACGGTAAAGTTTTTAACCTCGACGCCGGCTTTCAGATGGAACGTGCCGGGTGTGCCCTGGTAGCGCATGTTGTAGCCCTGCGATTGCGAGAACTCGTAGGTGTCGCCGTTGGGGTATTTCAGGGTCGCCTGACCCTTGAGCAGCATGATGCTGACCATGCGCGGCGTCCCGTCCATTGGGTCGAAAGCGAGCGACATATCGTGGGCCGGAACGAAGCGGTTGATGTTGACGATCATACCGTTCGGCAACTCGAACATCTGAATGTCGCTTTCGCCCATGCTTTCCGCGAGCGCGGCCTGCTGCTCGATGACGATTTTCTCGGCTTCGCCGTCGGCGGTCGTTACTTCCAAATTTGTGGGAAGCCCGCGGAGCGGGCTCTCGGTCTCATTGTCGTTCATCTTACTTTACCTGGTCTTGGATCGGCGGCTTCACGCGCTGCCACGTAAGTCCGGCAGGCGACGGCGGTTTCGTAACAATCGTCAGTTTCAGATAATTGCCGGACATTTCCAATAAGTATCAAAAATTGATCTGAGCAAAGCTACTTATTACCATTTATTTCTAACAACTTAATCGAATCACGGGACGTAAGGGGCTTTCGCATGCGCCGTTTTATTATGACGATAGGCGGTTCTATTTTAGCCGTCATGTTGGGCATCGTTGCACTGGATGCAAAAGCGGAAGTTACCTGCCGCGGGTTCGATAAACACAATAAATGGATCGCCGGATGTACGGGTAAATTTGTCTGGCAACCGGATCCCTACCCAACCCGGGCGCCCGTTACCGCGCTGAAAGGTGCGAGGGAAGTGATGTTAGAGCTGTTCAAGCATCCCGCGGTGATCACCACGATGATGGAGAGCATGGCGAAGGTGCAGAAAATAGCCAACGTCAAAAAATATGTTTCAGACCAATGGGAATTAATGAGGCGGCAGTCTCCAGCTGATAACCAAGTGATGCACAACTTGCTGTTCGCAACCATGCTGTTGGAGATGAACAATCCAAAAGCACCGACGCATGCAAAACAGCTCATTGCCTCATTTGAAGCCTATATCAGGTCTTATCAGACGCATATGGCCCAAGACGCCTTGAATGCCTATGACGCATGGAAAATAGGCGATTTGGAGTTCAAAAAGCGCAGCGGCCAGCATAAGACCATGCTGGGGCTGGTCGATTACGGCTCGCCCCCTCCGGATTTCAGCCAGGCGGGGCAAGCGGCTTTGATTGCAGCGTCCGTGGCCCCTTCACTTGCGGGATCGATGGCGGCAATTCAGAGTTTCGGCGCGGCACTTGCTTCGGCACATGCGGCGACAAGTGCGGCTGTAACCGCGGGTCTTACGGGCGGCACCGCCGCGACCGCCGGTGGCTCCAGCGCCGGGACCGCGGGGTCCCTGTTCGCGACCGGGGTAACGGGATCATCGACAGCCATGGCCGGCGCAATGGTTGTCGCCTTGCCGTTTGCCATCCTTGCGGGGGCCGCAATTAACCAGTTTGTCGCGATTGTTTCAGCACGCCCAAAACTGGAAGCCGCCCTGAGGGAGGCCCAAAAGCCCGTCAGTTTTAAGAAATTGATGGCCACAGCCGAAGGCAGAAACAAGGTGTCCATGTATTGGAACTTGGCCCTGGCCCCCCCCGATCAGAAGCATCACATGTACATTTTGGATAGGGCGTTGAATGGGGCGGCTACTCAGGCCTATCAACTCTGGAAAAACCCGCCGCAAAAAATTGCGATGCCGACATCCGGTCAAGGCAAATGGCAAAGCGGGGGTTTTCAAATTACAGCGGGGCTTCCCGCCGTTGGTGGGGCATCCGGGAAATCATCCGTGAAGTCCTCCAAATCCGTGCACCCATCCAAATGGCAGTTTGCAACGCTTCCGGGTGGTGCAATTGATATCGCTGTTGGCGATGACAATCGTGCAGCCGTCATCGGCCCCGATCAAACGATCTGGTTTCAAAAAGGGAATTCCTGGACAAAAATCGAAGGCAAGGCATTGCGGATTGCCATTGCCGGGAAGCAGCCTTGGATCGTTGCCATCGATGGCACGATCTGGCGCCGGGATGGCAATAAATGGACCGGGATAAAAGGCCCGAAGGCTTATGATATTGGCGCCAAGGGGGCGGCTGTCTGGATCATTGCCGGCAAGGAGGGACCCGCGGGATATGGCGTTTATTCCTGGACCGGTAACAATTGGAAAAGCCGCGGCGGTGAAGCCATCCGCATCGCCGTCAAGCCGGATGGCTACCCCTGGGTTGTGACCGCCAATCAAGAAACCTGGGTCATGGTCAAAGGGAAATGGAAAAAATCCAGCGGTGCCGGAATAGATATCTCCAGCAACCCGTCGGGTGTGCCGATGGTCGTCGGCATGGATGGGAATATCTGGGCCTATGACGTCCCGTCGCAACAATGGGCGAACACCAAGAAAAAAGGGGTCTCTGTCGCCTTCGGGCCGGATGGAAAAGCCTGGTACATCGATACCAAGCTCAAAATTCATAAACAGAAATAGAGACGCCCCCGTTCAGGCGGCCCCCTCGGTCACATGAACATGGCCATCGCCAGGCCGGCCCCGGCCCGCCCGGCCGCGCCAGATCGTTGTTCCGCCGCGGATTGCCGCGCGGCGTTGCCAGGGGCGCACCTAAAAAATGGCCGCCGGTCGTTGTGACCGGCGGCCAGGGGGCACTTGGGTGTTGACGGAGACTTAGAAGTCCATGCCGCCCATGTCCGGCATGCCGGCGCCCGCACCGGCGTCCTTCTTGGGCTCGGGCTTTTCGGCGACCATGGCTTCCGTGGTGATCAGCAGGCCGGCGACGGAGGACGCGTCCTGCAGCGCCGTGCGCACCACCTTGGTCGGGTCGACAATGCCGCTCTTGACCAGGTTCTGGTACTCACCGGTCTGGGCGTTGAAACCCCAGTTGGTGTCCTTCTGGTCCATCAGCTTACCGGCGACCACGGCGCCGTCGAAGCCGGCGTTTTCCGCGATCTGCCGCACCGGGGCCTGCAGGGCGCGGCGCACGATGTCGATGCCGACCTGCTGGTCATTGTTTTCCGGCTCAAGCTTCTTGAGCGCGTTGACGGCATAGAGCAGGGCCGTGCCGCCGCCGGCGATGATGCCTTCCTCGACCGCCGCGCGGGTCGCGTGCAGGGCGTCGTCGACGCGGTCCTTCTTCTCCTTGACCTCGACCTCGGTGGCGCCGCCGACCTTGATCACCGCGACGCCGCCGGCCAACTTGGCCAGACGTTCCTGCAGCTTCTCGCGGTCGTAGTCCGAGGTGGTGTCCTCGATCTGCGCCCGGATCTGATCGCAGCGGGCTTCGATGTCCTTCTTGGATCCCGCACCGTCGACGACGGTGGTGTCGTCCTTGGTGATGGAGACCTTCTTGGCCGTGCCCAGCATGTCGAGGGTCACGTTCTCCAATTTAATGCCAAGATCCTCGGAGATCACCTGGCCCTTGGTCAGGATGGCGATGTCTTCCAGCATGGCCTTGCGGCGGTCGCCGAAGCCCGGCGCCTTGACGGCGGCGACTTTCAGGCCACCGCGCAGCTTGTTGACGACCAGGGTCGCCAGTGCTTCGCCTTCGATGTCCTCGGCGATGATCAGCAGCGGCTTGCCCGCCTGCACCACCGCCTCCAGGACCGGCAGCATGGCCTGCAGGTTCGACAGCTTTTTCTCGTGGATCAGGATGTAGGGATTTTCCAACTCGCAGGCCATCTTGTCCGTGTTGGTCACGAAATAGGGCGAGGAGTAGCCCCGGTCGAACTGCATGCCTTCGACCACGTCCAGTTCCGTTTCCAGGCTCTTGGCCTCTTCCACGGTGATGACGCCTTCGTTGCCGACCCGCTGCATGGCTTCGGCGATGATGTCGCCGATGGAGCGGTCGCCGTTGGCGGAAATGGTGCCGACCTGGGCCACTTCCTCGTTGGTCTTGACGGCGTGGGAGCGTTTCTTGACGTCGGCGACGACGGCCTCGACGGCCATGTCGACGCCGCGCTTCAGGTCCATCGGGTTCATGCCGGCGGCCACGGCCTTGGCACCTTCGCGGACGATGGCCTGGGCCAGCACGGTCGCGGTGGTGGTGCCGTCACCGGCAAGGTCGTTGGTCTTGGACGCCACTTCCTTGATCATCTGGGCGCCCATGTTCTCGAACTTGTCGGTCAGCTCGATTTCCTTGGCGACGGTGACGCCGTCCTTGGTGATGCGCGGCGCGCCGAACGCCTTGTCGATGACGACATTGCGGCCTTTGGGGCCGAGGGTCACCTTGACGGCGTTGGCCAGGGTGTCGACACCCTTGAGAAGACGCGCCCGCGCGTCGCCATGAAACTTCACTTCTTTCGCAGCCATTTTCGATCACTCCTTTGAAGAGAGGCAGCTTTCTAATTGCTGATGGATTGATGTCCGGTCAGGACGCCTTAGGCGGCCTTCTTGGTCTTCGCGGCCTGGGCGCCGTCGATGATGCCCAGGATGTCGGACTCCTTCATGATCAGAAGTTCCTCGCCGTCGAGGGTCACTTCCGTGCCCGACCACTTGCCGAACAGGACCCGGTCGCCGGCCTGGACGTCCAGCGGCGTGACCGTGCCGTCCTCGGCCTTATGGCCCGAGCCGACGGCGATGATCTCGCCCTCCATGGGCTTTTCCTTGGCCGTATCGGGGATGATGATCCCGCCCTTGGTCTTTTCGTCCTGTTCGATACGGCGGACGAGAACCCGGTCGTGAAGAGGTTTGAACATGCGATGGCTCCTCTTGAACATTCCTTGATTGAGCAAGCAAATGACGGGAGAAAACCCACGGGAATCCGGCATTTCCCCCCGTTTCCGCGAAAAAATTTAGTCGCCGATCCGGGGCCTTCAACCCCTTGCCGGCAAAAAAATTCATGCCGGCCATGGGACTGGCAGCACTCTCGCTCGACGGCTGCTAATGCATTGATTCAAAACATTAATTCTTGACGAAAGAGGATTTCAGAGGGAACAATTCAGACCGTCCAGGGAGGACATGCAAGCCACGCAACCAAGACGGAGGGTCTGACATGTCTTTGGAAGTGCAGCTTTCGGGCTATCGCCTGACGACCGCCGAAATCATCTATCGGCGGCCGGATCACCTTCACCTTCTTCAGGACTACATCTGGCAGGACATGGACATGGCGCCGGACTTTCCCGTGCTGCGCCGGTTCCTGGACTTCTGGGAAAACAATCTGGACGGCCCGCTGCATTCCGTGCGCGTCGCCTCGGTGGCTTTGGTCAAGCCGGCGGAATTCCGCCTGGTCGGCGGGATGATGCGCCTGCACTAGCCCGCCATGCGGGACACCGCCAGGGTGACGCCGATCAGGCTTTCCCCGGCGACCAGCCCGGCGGCGACGGCGGTGCCGTAACGTTCCGTCCACCGGGGGTTGAGGCGTCCGGCCACGGCCGCGATCACAGCCCCCAGGCAGAGCGAGATCGAATTCCATGCCGGAATGACGAAGGCGACCCCGGCGGCGGGCGCGCTCGGCAGGAAGCGGGCGATGCGTTCCGGCAGCACACGGTCTGCCGCGCCGAGAATCACGCCGAGTGTCGCCGCGACGGCCATGGCGGGGCCCGCCCCTTCCGGGATCGCGCCCAGGCCCGCGGCCATGACCTCGGCCACGGCCTTCCAGGTCGCCACGGCGGGGGCCGGCCATTCGGGGGTCATCAGCATGGCGGCGGGGTCGGGGATCAGGATCAGATAGACCGCCGCCCCTGCCAGCGATCCCGTCAACACGCCGAGCGCCTGGGCGTAAATCTGCAATCGCGGCGCGGCGCCGATCAGGGACCCGGTTTTCAAATCATGCATCATGTCGGCGCATTGTCCGGCCGCACCGCCGGTGACGTTGGCGGTCATCAGGTTGGCGGCCATGTCGCCGGGCGTCACCGCGCCATAGGTCAGCTGCGTCACCTTGCCCAGTGCCCCCACGGGCGTCACCCCCGTTTCCCCGGACACCCGGGCGGCGATCACGGCCAGCACGTAGCTGAGCGCCACGGCCAGCACCGACACCCAGACCGGCAGGCCGAACAGGGTCCATCCGGCGATGCAGATCAACGCCGTGACCACGGCCAGCGCCAGGGCGTATCCGCGCCCCATCCGCCCGTCCGTGCCGGTCAGTTGTCGGCGGATGCGGAGGACCGAAATCGCAAAGGCGGTCAGGGCTGCCGTGACCGTCAGGGTCACCCCCGGCCACAGCAGCCAGGCCACCAGTTCGGAAAACCATACCGTGCCGGGCGCCCCGGCCTGCGCCCAACCCCGGTCCAGCACCCAGGGGGCGAGCAGCCCCCAGGACGCGGCCGCGCCCAGCAGCAGCGACAGCCCCGCGCGCGGGCCGATCAGCGCCCCGAAGCCGATCATCAGCAGCGACGGATCGAACGCCAGGCCCAGGTTCTTGAAGGTCACGCCCCCGGCCAACGATCCCGGCAGGGTCAGGCGCGGCACCGCCGCCGCCAGATCGACGGCCAGTTTGACCGCGGCCGACACCCCCGCCGCCGCCAAAAGTGCCCGCAGGCGCGCCCCCTGTTCGCGGCCCTTGCCGTGAATGCGTTTCAGGGTTTCGGCCGTCGCCAGTCCGGCGGGAAAGGCCAGGTTTTCGTGCTCGATCATCTGGCGACGCAGGCCGGCGGCGACGACCACGCCCAGGATCGACACGCAGAACACCCAGAACGCCAGCACGGGCCATTGCAGGGTCTGCCCGGTCAACAGCGTCAACGCCGGAATCGGCGCCACCAAACCGCCCGACACGATGGAGGCCGAGGCAGAAGCCGCCGTTTGGTTGATGTTGTTTTCCTTGAGGCCCAGGGGCGCCGTGCCCAGGCTGCGTTCGGCCAAGCGCCAGGCCCCCACGGCCAGCAGCCCGGCAGCAATCGACATGTTGAAGGACCAACCGATTTTCAGTCCTGAATAGACGTTGCAGGGAGTCAGCGCCGCACCCAGGACCATGCCGGTCAGGACCGCACGTCGGGTGAATTCGGCGGGGCTTTCCTGTTCCATGCCGCCCAGAATTTGCAGACGGGGTCTCGTCTGTCAAACCGGGTGCCGCCGGGACGGCGTCAGAAACCTTGCAGCGGCGGCGGATCTACGGGGTATAATCGTACAAAAGCCGGTAACGGCACGCGGGCGTGGATCACGCCCCGAGAATAATGGGAGACGTTCATGGATCACTCCGTTCTGGTGGTCGAAGACGATGACAACATCGTTCTGTCGCTGAAATTTCTTCTCGAAAAGTCGGGGTTCGCGACGCGCGTCGTCGGCGACGGAAATGCGGCGCTCGGCGAAATGCGCGCGGCCAAGCCGGATGTCGTGCTGCTGGACGTCATGCTGCCGGAACGGGACGGTTTTTCCGTATGCGAGGAAATTCGCGGCAACAGCGCCTGGTCCGATGTTCACGTCATCATGTTGACGGCCAAGGGGCGCGAGGCGGACCGCGAAAAGGGCCTGTCCGTCGGGGCCGACGATTTCGTCACCAAACCGTTTTCCACCCGCGACCTGGTCGCCCGGGTCAAGGCCGCGGTCGGGTTGGCCGTGGACTGATGGTGGACGGTCCGGCACGCGATCCCGAGCGGCGCCGGGCGGGTGCTCCGGAGCGGGGAGCAAGCCGGGTCGGCGCCTTTTCCGTATCCCTATTCCTGATCGCCACGCTGCTGTTTCTGCCACCCTTGGTGACCCTGGGTGAGGGGCCGGCCGACCTGTTCGGGTTGCCGCGGATTTTCGTGATTCTGTTCGCCGTATGGATCGGCGTCGTCGCCATGATCTACCTGATTGCCGAACGCGTCGACCGGCCTGCTCCGCGGGACGACTGACGTGCTCGAAGGCTGGGTCATCTTCATCGCGTCGGTGGCTTATCTCGGGCTGCTGTTCGCGATCGCCTTCTGGGGCGACAAGCGGGCGGATGCCGGGCGCTCGATCCTCAACAATCCCTATATCTACGCGCTGTCCATGGCGGTCTATTGCACAAGTTGGACCTTCTACGGCAGCGTCGGCCGGGCCGCGACCTCGGGCCTGGATTTCCTGCCCATCTACCTGGGGCCGACCCTGGTGCTGGTGCTCTGGCCGTTCGTGCTGGAAAAGATGGTCCGCATCTCGGCGGAAAACCGCATCACTTCGATCGCCGATTTCATCGCATCCCGGTACGGCAAAAGCATCTATCTCGGCGGTCTGGTCACGGTGATTGTGGTGGTCGGCATCCTGCCCTACATCGCCTTGCAGCTTAAGGCCGTGTCGACCAGCTTCACCGTGCTGATCCAGTATCCGGAAATCGTCATGCCGCGCCATCTCGGCCGCGTGCCGCTGTTCCAGGACACGGCCTTTTTCGTGGCCCTGATCATGGCCCTGTTCGCCATCCTGTTCGGCACCCGCCACATCGACGCCTCGGAACATCACGAAGGCATGGTGATCGCCGTCGCCTTCGAATCGATCATCAAGTTGCTGGCGTTCCTGGCCGTCGGGTTTTACGTCACCTACGGCGTTTTCGACGGGTTCGGCGACCTGTTCGCCAAAGGCAACGCGGTTCCGGAAATTTCCCATCTGTTCCATCAGGTCGGGGCCGGGGGCTATGCGCAATGGTCGACCCTGCTGGTGCTGTCCATGTTCGCCATCGTCTGCCTGCCGCGTCAGTTCCAGGTGGGGGTGGTCGAAAACGTCAATCCGGACCATGTGCGCAAGGCGGCCTGGCTGTTCCCGCTGTATCTGATCCTGATCAACGTGTTCGTGTTGCCGATCGCCATCGGCGGCCTGCTGCAGTTCCCCGACGGCGGCGTCGATGCGGATACCTTCGTTTTGACCGTGGCGATGGCCAATCAGAACGAAGGCATGGCCCTGTTCGCCTATATCGGCGGTCTGTCGGCGGCGACGGGAATGCTGATCGTCGCGACCATCGCGCTGTCGACCATGGTGTGCAACGACCTGGTGGTGCCGGTGCTGTTGCGCATGCGGTGGTTCCAGACCCGGTTTACCGGCGACCTGTCCGCGTTCCTGCTGTTCGTCCGGCGCAGCGCGATCTTGTTCGTGCTGTTGCTGGCCTATACCTACATGCGGCTGATCGGGGAATCCTATGCCCTGGTGACGATCGGCCTTGTGTCCTTCGCCGCGGCGGCGCAGTTCGCGCCGTCGTTGCTTGGCGGAATTTTCTGGAAGGGCGGCACGCGGGCCGGCGCCATGACCGGCCTTTTGCTGGGCACGGCCATGTGGTTCTACACCTTGGTGCTGCCGTCCTTCGCGCGCTCGGGTTGGGTCGACATGAGCCTGATCGAACTGGGCCCCTTCGGGATTGAATACCTCAAACCCTATGCTCTGTTCGGGCTCAGCGGGATCGACCATCTGTCGCATTCCCTGTTCTGGTCGATGCTGGTCAATATCGGTGGCTTTGTCTGGGTGTCGCTGCTCAGCCGGCCCAGCGATCTGGAACAATTGCAGGCCGGCGAGTTCGTGCAGAAGCTGGACAGCCCAGGTGCGAAACCGGTCACCGTGTGGCGCGGCTCTGCCCCGGTCGGTGAACTGAAGGCCGTGCTGCGGCGCTTTTTGGGCGATGACCGGGCGGGGGCGGCACTCGCCGATTTCGCCGCACGCCAGGGCCTCAACCTGGACCCCCGGGCGGAAGCGGCGCCGGCGCTCGTGTCCTTCGCCGAACGGCAACTGGCCGGGGTGATCGGCGCGGCCTCGGCCCAGGCCGTGGTCGCCAGCGTGACCAAGGGCGAGGTCGTCAGTACCGAGGATCTGATGCGCATTCTCGACGAAACGTCACAGGTCATCGAGTATTCCCACGAGCTTGAGGAGAAATCCAAGGCGCTTGAGGAAACCACGGCCGAATTGCGGGCCGCCAACGAGCGGCTCAAGGAACTGGACCGCATGAAGGACAACTTCATCACCACCGTGGGCCACGAATTCCGCACGCCGTTGACGTCAATCCGCGCGGCGGGGGAAATCCTGTCCGACAACCCGGCCCTGCGCGGGCCTGAACGCGACCGTTTCTACAGTGTCGTGGTCGCTGAAACGCAACGTCTGACGCGCCTGATCGACCAGCTTCTGGACCTTTCGAAGATGGAAGCCGGCAATCTGAAATGGAACATGATCTCGCTTGACCTGGGGGCGGTCATGGAGGCCGCCGTGGCCGCGGCATCCCCCCTGGCCCAGGCCGAGGGCGTGCGCTTGGATCTGGACCTTCCCGGCGGCCTGCCCCGGGTTCGTGCCGACCGCGACCGGTTGATCCAGGTTCTGGTCAATCTGATTTCCAATGCCGTGAAATTCTGTGATCCGAACGACGGACATATCCGTGTCACCGCCATGGTGGACGGTGGCATGGTTACCGTCGACGTGATCGACAACGGGCCCGGTGTGGCGCCCGGCGAACGGGACAGCATTTTCGAACGTTTCCAACAGGGCGGGTCGGGCGAAACCCTGACCAACAAGCCGAAGGGGACGGGATTGGGCCTCGCCATCTGCCGCGAGATCGTGGAA
>TARA_R110002049_G_scaffold25194_3_pt1 | contig 15690 bp, 10 predicted proteins | sample TARA_R110002049 | Tara Oceans TARA_R110002049 (sample SAMEA4396941) | marine metagenome | biome: Polar Biome; feature: [SRF] surface water layer (ENVO:00010504); material: water (ENVO:00002006), including particulate matter (ENVO:01000060) such as... | depth 5 m | reverse complement strand
GGTCTATATCAGTAATATAAGATTTCGTTTTTTCAAAATTTGAATTTATTTGAAGCGCTTCAGATACAAATAAATGAGTATCTATATTTAAATCTTGAAGAAATTTATATTCTTTTTCAAAAATAGGAGCAATATCATCTACATAAAACTCAAAGAAAGGAGAGTTTCTATATGCTGTTTTTAAAGACTTAAAATGTTGGTCTTGCCATGGTGTTATGTTTTCTATTAGAGTATCTTGTGTCTTTTTTCTACCAGAAGAAATAGGATGTTTCACAGGTATATTTAATAACTGTTTGCCATTTGTATTAAAAATGTAACACCTGTTTCTGTAGCTTTGTTTCTGAAAATTGTCATCAATTTCAAAAACAACTTCATCTGTATTTATAATTTCTGAATATTGAGAAATTGGAGAGAAGTATGTAGGTATAAATAACGCCATTGTTATTTTTTAGCAGACTTTTTATTTCCTTTAAAAACACTATAACCAATATATAAAGCTATTAAACCAAATACTAGATATCTATAAGAAACAGGTTTTCCTTCTCCATGAACTGTTGTAAACATTCTGTCCCATCTTATAGATTTAATTTTTGCTCCAAAAGTAGGTGCATTTGCATCCCAACTAAACCAAACCATTACAGGTTTTCCTAAAACATGATCAAAAGGAGTATACCCAAAGTAACGAGCATCTAAAGAGTTGTGTCTATTATCTCCCATCATCCAATAATAATCTTGCTTAAATGTATAAGACTCTACTTTTTCTCCGTTAATAAAAATTGCATCTCCCACAATTGCCAAATCATTATTTTCGTAATTTTTAATAATTTGTTCGTAATAAGGTAAAGATTCTGAATCTAATTTTACAGTTACTCCTGCTTTAGGAATGTATATAGGTCCAAAATTATCTTGACTCCAATTGTTACTTTCTACATGAGGAAATATTGCATTATCTGCACCAAAATTTAATTTCTTAACAGAAACAGTTTCAGCTTGCTTTTCTAACAAAGCAACTTCATCTTCAGTTAAATTAATATTTATTTTATTAGAAACAGATTCCATTTTTAAACGTCTTGCAAAATCAGGATTTATTCCTCCTGCAACTTCTGTATATAAAGAATCTGAACTTATTTTAGATAAATTTCCGTTTTCTTTAATAGCTTCTTGTACTTTAGAATTATTCCAATATTCTGATAAGATTCTATATACACCAGTTCTTTCTTTTTTAATTAAAAATTTAGGAAAGTTATTACCATCTATAGCAGACTTTGCTTCGTAAGTATAATAAAATTGAATTTTAGCTCTATTTGGAAGTACGTTTTTCTTACCATTTATGTAAACGTAACCGTTTCTTAATTCTAAAGAATCTCCTGCAACACCAACAGCACGTTTTACATAGTTTGTTTTTTTGTCTAATGGTTTGTATGTAAATTTACCAGAAGTATCTCCCCACATTGTTGCTAGCGAATCTGCTGGCCAGTTAAAACAAACAATATCATTATTTTTTATATTCTGTAAACCAGGTAATCTAGTATATGGTAATTGTGGCTTTTTAAGATAAGAAGCAGATTTAGTAAGTGGTATAGAATCATGTACCATTGGTAAAGCAACTACTGTCGAAGGTACTCTTGCACCATAATGAAACTTACTTACAAATAAGTAATCTCCTACTAATAAAGACTTTTCTAAAGACGAAGTTGGTATTGTAAAAGGCTGCATAAAGTATGTGTGTACTAATGTAGCAGCAATAATAGCAAAGGTTATAGAGCTTACCCATTCACCTAATTCTGAACGTGGCTTTAAACTTCTTTCTGCATTATAAGTAGCATCTTTACCATAATTTATATAAAAAATGTACAATCCTAAAGTAACAATTACTAAAAATGAGTCTAATTTTTTATAAAAACCAAAGGTTCTAATAGTTTCAATCCAAATTACAGGAAACATTAACAGATTTACAATAGGTATAAATAATAAGATAATCCACCATTTTGGTCTATTAATAATTTGCATTAATACAACGCCGTTATAAACAGGTATTGCTGCTTCCCAAGCTTTTCTACCAGCTTTTACATATAACTTCCAAGTTCCTAAAAAATGCAACACTTGTATTACAAGGAAAAAGATAAACCATTCAGTAAAATTCATAATTATAATATTTTTATACCCTAATTGAAGGATAATTTTTTAGTTATTAATAAGGCGTTAAATAATGAAAACGTTACAGTAATTAACGGATGTTTAACACATCTTTCATGCTAAAAACTCCTGTTTTACCTAGAATCCATTCTGCAGCAACAACGGCACCTAAAGCAAAACCTTTTCTACTATGTGCTGTATGTTTTATTTCTATAGAATCTACTTCAGAATCGTACCAAACTGTATGTGTACCTGGAACTTCTGGAATTCTTTTAGCAGCAATAGGTATGTTTTCTTCGGATGATTTTTCGTCTAATTCCCAGTTTTCTTTAGTAGAATTTTCTATAATCCCTTCAGCTAAAGTAATTGCTGTTCCACTAGGAGCATCTAATTTTTTGGTGTGATGAATTTCTTCCATAGAAATATTGTAATCTTCTAGATTACTCATCATTTTAGCTAATTGCTTATTTAATTCAAAAAAGATATTTACACCCAAACTAAAATTAGAAGCATAAATAAAAGCACCTTTTTCTTTTTCACAAAGAGCAATTGCTTCTTTATGTTTATCTAACCAACCCGTTGTTCCAGAAATTACAGGAACTTTACTTTTTATACAGTTAGAAATATTGTTGAAAGCAGAAGATGGTACGCTAAAATCTATAGCTACATCTGCCAAAGTAATGTCAATAATATCATTAACATCTTTTTTTATAACGATTTCATGACCTCTAGAAATTGCAATTTTTTCAATTTCCTTTCCCATTCTACCATAACCTAATAATGCAATTTTCATTTTAAAAAGTATATTTTATTGTAAAGCCAACCTTTGGAGCATCAAAGAGCGTAGGATCTTGAACAAATGTAGGTCTAAAAGATAAGTTATCATCCGTATTAAATTGTAATAAATGTGCATTTACACTAGCTTCTACAATCTGTAAAACGTATAAAATAACTCCCCACATTAAAGATAAATCTCTGTTTTCTCTTAATTGTTCTTGCGCTCTTTCTAAAGTTTCTATTGAAACAGAAACATTTCCTAAGTCGTCTGTAAATTCGTCTTGAAAACCAGTTTTTCTTAATTTATAAGCTCTTCTGTAGCGTTTATATTCACTGTTATTTTCTAAATAAAAATAAGTTGGTGCTGCTAAAGCTCCCCAAACTATTGGAGCTTTCCAATATTTCTTGTTGTAAATCTGTCCTAGACCAGGAAAAATAGCAGAATAAAAAGCAGCTTTAGAAGGTGCTAAAGGTTTATAAACGCCTTCTTGCACAATAATTGTTTCTTTAACCTTTACTTTTTTAACTTTTGTAGAGTCTTTTTGACTAAAAATACTCAAAGAGATACATAAGATAGAAAGGGTGAATATGATTTTTTTTGAAATCACTTATTTTAATAAATTTTTTATGCGGTTAAAATCTTCTTCAGAAGTAAAAGGAATTGATATTTTTCCTTTACCGTTGCTACCTATAGAAACGTCTACTTTGTTACCAAAGTATGCACTTATGTCTTTTATGCTACTTTTAACAAATGTTGGTATTGCTTTTTTCTTTGGTTTTGCAATAGAACCTGTTTTTAAGCTTTTTACTAACTCTTCTGTTTGTCTAACAGATAATTTATCTCTTAAAATTTTCTCATAAATAGCTAATTGATCTTCTGTATTATCTACATTAATCATAGCTCTACCATGTCCCATAGAAATAAAACCATCTCTCATACCAGTTTGTAAAATAGGGTCTAATTTTAACAAACGTAAATAATTGGTTACTGTAGATCTTTTTTTACCAACTCTAGTACTTAGTTCTTCTTGTGTTAACTGAATTTCATCAATTAAGCGTTGGTAAGAAAGTGCAACTTCTATTGGATCTAGGTTTTTACGCTGTATATTTTCTACCAAGGCCATTTCTAGCATTTCTTGGTCGTTAGCTAATCTAATATATGCTGGTGCAGTTTTGTTTCCTATTAATTTTGAAGCTCTAAATCTACGTTCTCCAGAAACTAATTGAAACTTATTTCCTTCTAGTTTTCTTACTGTAATTGGCTGTATAACACCTAATTCTTTAATAGAACTAGCTAATTCTCTTAAAGCTTCCTCATCAAAATAAGTTCTTGGCTGATATGGATTTACCTCAATTAAATCTAATTCTAATTCTACAATGCTTCCTACTAATTTATCTGCATGTTTATCTGTTGCAGAATTAATATTAGGTGTATCTTGTAATAAAGCAGATAAACCTCTTCCTAGAGCTTGTTTTTTAGTTGCTTTTGCCATTTTTTACGAATTCTTTTTTAATAATTCTTGGGCTAAATTTAAATAATTTACAGCGCCTTTACTTGTTGCATCATATGCAATAATACTTTCACCATAACTTGGTGCTTCTCCTAAACGTGTATTTCTTCTAATTATAGTATCAAAAACCATAGCAGAAAAATGTTTTCTAACTTCGTCTACAACTTGGTTAGATAGACGTAATCTAGAATCGAACATGGTTAATAAAAGACCTTCTATTTCTAAATTTGAGTTATGAATATTTTGAACACTCTTAATGGTGTTTAGTAATTTACCTAAACCTTCTAATGCAAAATATTCACATTGTATAGGAATAATTACAGAATTTGCAGCTACTAAAGAGTTTAAAGTAATTAAACCTAAAGAAGGTGCACAGTCAATTATAATATAATCATAATCATCTTTAATTTCTTCCAATGCTTTTTTTAGCATGTACTCTCTATCTTCTTTATCTACAAGTTCTATCTCAATAGCAACTAAATCTATATGAGCAGGAATAATATCTACATTTGGCGAATCTGTTTTTATAATTGCATCTTTTGCAGAAAGTGTATGTTCTAAAACATGATATGTTCCACCTTCAACAGTATCAACATCTATTCCTAAACCAGAAGACGCGTTTGCTTGTGGATCTGCATCTATTAACAATACTTTTTTCTCTAAAACACCTAAAGAAGCTGCTAAGTTTATGCTTGTGGTAGTTTTTCCAACTCCACCTTTTTGATTTGCTATTGCAATAATTTTACCCATGAAAATTAGTCGATTTTTCTAAATGTAAAATTACATTTTTTTATGACTTTTAGAAGTGAAAGATGTTAACAAAAGAATAAAATTTTAAAAAACTGATTTTCAGCAATTTAAATTTATATTTGAATTCTTTTTTCACAAAATAGCGCATAAAAAAACCGAAGAAAATCTTCGGTTTTAAACTTTTACAATTTGATTATTTTTTTGGAATATTCTTTAAGATTTCTATTAAAAACTTCCAAAATTTCTGTGTAGATTTAATTCCTGCACGTTCATCTGGCGAGTGAGCTCCTCTAATTGTTGGGCCAAAAGAAACCATATCCATTTCTGGGTAATTCTGTCCTAAAATACCACATTCTAAACCAGCATGACAAGCAGCTACTTTTGCTTTTTCGTCGTGTAAATTTTCATATAAGTTAGAAACTACTTCTAAAATCTCTGAATTCACATTTGGTTGCCAACCAGGATATTCACCTGAAAATTCAACATCAAAACCAGATAATTCAAAAGAAGATTTTAAAGAGTTTGCTAAATCTATTTTATTTGTTTCAGAAGAAGAACGTGTTAAACATCCTATTTTTATAGCACCTTCTTTAACAATAATTCGTGCAATATTATTAGACGTTTCTACTAAATCTAAAATATCTGGACTCATTCTATACACACCATTTAAAGCAGCATAAATAGATTTTACAAGTCCTTCTTGTACACCTAATTCCATTACTTTTTCAGGAAGTGTAGTTTCAATAATTTCAATTTCTAAATTTTCTTCTAAAGAAGAAAACTCTTGTTTTATGTTATTAATTGTTAAGCCTGTTTCAAATAAGAAGGCTTCTTTAGAAATAGTGTCTATAGTAACCAAAGCAAAACTTTCTCTAGGTATTGCATTACGCAAACTACCACCATTTATTTCAGAAATTCTTAAACCAAAATTTGTAAAACCGTCAAAAAGTAAACGATTCATTATTTTATTAGCGTTTCCTAAACCTTTAATAATGTCCATTCCAGAATGACCACCATTTAAACCTTTTACAGAAATAGTAAAAGCTGTAGAATTATCAGAAATTGCTTCCTCTTTGTAAGTTCTTCTTGCAGTTACATCTACACCACCAGCACAACCCATTCCAATTTCATCATCTTCTTCTGTGTCTAGGTTTAACAAAATGTCACCTTTTAAAATACCACCTTCTAAACCCATTGCACCAGTCATACCAGTTTCTTCATCAATAGTAAAAAGTGCTTCTAAATTAGGGTGTTCTATTTCTGTTGAAGCTAAAACAGCCATTATAGATGCAACACCTAAACCGTTATCTGCACCTAAAGTTGTACCATCTGCAGTTACCCAATCTCCATCAATTAGCATTTTTATTCCTTCTTTATCAAAGTCGAAATTTGTATCTGCATTTTTTTGATGAACCATGTCTAAATGACTTTGTAAAACAACAGTTTTTCTGTCTTCTAAACCTTTGGTTGCTTGTTTTTTAATAATAACGTTACCAACTTTATCTACAAATGTTTCTAAATTTAGTTTTTTACCAAAGTTTACCATAAACTCAATTACACGTTCTTCTTTTTTAGAAGGACGAGGAACTGCGTTTAAATCTGCAAACATATTCCAAACTTCTTTTGGTGCTAAATTTCTTATTGCTGAACTCATTTTTATATCTTTTAATTTCACTTCAAAAATACAGCTTTCTATCTGTTTTAGAAAGATTATAATACAGTTTTAAATGTTTCGCCTTCGTTGTAAAAGAGAATTAAATTGTCTTTTACAACGAAGGCGAAAATTAAATTTTATAAGTTGAAATTTTAATTAATTTCAAGAATACTATCAGAAAGGTTTTTTCTAACTTTAGTTAAGTCTTTCATATAATCATCTTCTGCTCTAAAACCAACAGGTAAAACTAAAACAGATTTTAAATTATGTTTTTTTAGATTTAAAATCTCATCGTATTTTTCTGGAACAAAACCTTCCATTGGACAAGAATCTATTTCTAAAGTAGCACAAACAGTTAATAAATTACCCAAAGCAATATATGCTTGGTTTTTATTTGAAGCATATAATTCTTCTTGCGTTTTTTTAGCAATTTCTGCAGTTAAAAACTCTTTAAAAGGATTGATGATTTCATCTGGTGTATTTCTAATTTTTTGTACTAAATTAAAATAATTTTCTACCTCTGTTGTAGTGTAATTATCTTGAATACAAATAACTAATAAATGAGATGCTTGAACAATTTGCTGCTGATTCCATGAATATTCTACTAATTCTTCTTGAATTGCCTTATTTTTAATTACTACTAATTTTAATGGCTGTAAACCATAAGAAGTTGCAGTTAAGTTAAAAGCTTCTTTTAGAGTATTAATTTGTGCTTCTGAAAGTTCTCTATTTGTATCGAATTTTTTAACAGCATAACGCCATTTTAAATTATCTATAATGTTCATTCTATGTTATTTTGAAGTTGCAAAAATAAAGCAATATTGTTGTTTTTAACTTGCTTGGTAATTAGATAAATTTATAGAAGTATCAATTTTTTTGTACTTTTAAAAGAAAAACTATGAATGAGGATTTTCTTCATTATGTATGGAAATATAAAATATTTTCTACAGTAAACTTTAAAACTACCCATAACGAGTCTTTGTCGATTATAAAATCTGGTTTACATAACAAAAATGCTGGTCCAGATTTTTTAAATGCGCAATTAAAAATTGAAGATCAAATATGGATTGGAAATGTAGAGATACATGTAAAATCTTCAGATTGGTATTTGCACAATCATGAAATTGATGAGAATTATGATGCAGTTATTTTACATGTAGTTTGGGAAAATGATGCGGCTATTTTTATGAAGAATGATAAACCCATACCTACTTTAGTTTTAAAAGATTTAGTTAATACAGCGGTTTTAAATAATTATAGAAATTTATTTTTCACACCAACAAGTTGGATTCCATGTAGTAATTCTATTTCAACAGTAGATAGTTTTACGTTTTCTAATTGGAAAGAACGTTTGTATTTTGAACGTTTAGAAAGAAAATCTGAAGAAATAGACATATTATTAGCCCAAGAAAGTAATAATTTTGAAGCTGTTTTGTTTCAGTTATTGGCTAAGAATTTTGGTTTAAAAGTAAATGGAGATGCTTTTTTAAGATTGGCTAAATCTATAGATTTTTCTATTGTTCAAAAAACTAGTTATTATGAAAACCAATTTGAAGCTTTATTGTTTGGGCAAGCAGGTTTTTTAGAAGAAGAAATAGAAGATGAATATCATCAAAAACTAAAACAAGAATACTCTTTTTTAAAGCATAAATTCAAACTGAATGCTATCAATAAAAATCAGTTTTCATTTTTTAGAATGCGTCCTAATAATTTTCCAACAATTAGAATAGCACAGTTGGTTTCTTTGTTTTACAAGCATCAAAATCTATTTTCTAAATTGATAGCATTAGACAATTTAAAAGATTTTTATAGTTTGTTTTCTGTGGAAGTAAATCCTTTTTGGAAAACGCATTATAATTTTAATTCTGTATCTAAATCTTCATCAAAGAAATTCACAAAATCGTTCGTAGATTTATTAATTATAAATACCATAATTCCGTTAAAGTTTTTGTATCAAAAGAGTAGAGGAGAAGTAGATGAAGATTCTTTTTTAAAACTTTTAAAAAGTTTAAAATCAGAGAAAAATAGTATTATTTCTAAATTTTCTGAAATAAAAATAGCATCTAATAATGCCTTTGATTCGCAAGCTTTAATAGAGCTTAAAAACAACTATTGCGCACCAAAACGTTGTTTAGAATGCGCAATAGGAAAAGTAGTTTTATATAAAAACTAATTATTTAGGATCTAAAATATCATTAATCATTACAACAGCATCTTTATAATGATACTTTGTAATTTTATTTACAGCTCTTTTACTAGCTGAGTTTAATTGATACTTTAATGTTGTTAATTCTCCACGAACGATAGAAGAAATATCTGAATTTTTAATTGCTTTATCATTCATTAAACCTTCCATGTTACTAATAAAAGATTTTTGAAGATTTCTTCTGTAAATATCTACGTTTTTAGTAGCACTTGCTTCAGAGAAAATTCCTTTTCTTAAATCAGAAATCATGTCTACTGCTGCATAATTATTTTCTTGAATAACTTCTGCATCCATTAATCTTTTTAAAGTTCTAGAATTTAATAAAGTTCTTAAAAATCTATTTTGATAATTGGCCATTTTATCTGTGTAGCCAGCTTCATCAATTTTATTTAAAATATTTTTATCTAACAACCATTTTTGAGTTTCAAAAACATTTTTTTGCAACCAATTTAAAGATTCTTTTTGTTTTGCTTTGGTAACAGGAACATAGATATTTCCTGTTTGAGATGGTTTTTTATTGAATTCATAAACCCCACCAATATTACCTGCAACATGACCAACGTATCTGTTCCAAACACTTAATAATTCGCCATATAATTCACTTAAATCTTCATAATTATTTGTTTGATCAGAAGTCCAACTTGGTAAGTTTTTAGCAACTATTTTTAGGTTTTTTACACCATAAGTACTAGATTTTACTTGGTCATTTCCAATCCCTTCAGTTTGTGCAGAAGGATCAAAACGTTGTCCTCCAAATCTATAAATAGGATCATTTCCTTTATCAGAAATCCATTTGTCTAAAGTTTTTACTTCGTCTTCTGGTTTATTTACATTCGGTATTTTTCTGTAACCCCAATTAATTGCATAATGGTCGTAAGGCCCTAGTTGTCTAATAAAACGAATATTTTTATCTCCTGGTTGTGCAACATAGTTATATCTAGCATAATCCATTATAGTAGCAGCAATTCCATTTTTTTGAGTAAAATCACCATCACGTAAAGAATCTGTAGGATACGCAAAACTTGCAGCCATATTATGAGGTAAACCTAATGCATGACCAACTTCATGTGCAATAACCATACGCATCATATCTCCAATTTCTTCATCAGAAGTGTTTAAAGTTCTAGCAGAAGGATTTGCAGCACCTGTTTCTAATAAATACCTATTTCTGTAAGAACGTAAATGGTTGTGATACCAAATAATATCGCTTTCTAAGATTTCTCCAGTTCTAGGGTCTGAAACACTTGGTCCTGTTGCGTTTCTGGTTGTGCTTGCAACATATCTAATAGAAGAATAACGTACGTCTTCCATACTAAATTCTGGGTCTTCTTCTTTTGTAGGTGGCATTTTTGCCATAATTGCATTTTTAAAACCAGCAGTTTCAAAAACTTTTTGCCAATCATCTACACCTTGTTTAATGTATTTTCTTAATTTTTCTGGTGTTGCAGGATCTAAATAGTATACAATTGGCTTTATTGGTTCTACCAATTCACCACGATTGTATGCAGCTTCATCTTTAGGTTCTAATCTCCAGCGTCTAATATATCTTTTACTATCTGCTTTTAAAGCTTCAGAACTATAATCTACGTTTCCTAAAGAAAAGTAACCAACTCTTTTGTCATAAACTCTAGACATCATTGGATTTTCTGGTAATAAAATCATAGATTGATTGATACGCATTGTAATAGTATTTGTGTTTCTATTACTTGGTGGTGCATCTGCGTCAAACGTAAAATCTTGAATAACTTCTATGTTTTTTGGGTAACTTTTTATACTTCCTATAAAACTTCTAGAAGGATCTAATCTTCTAACTTTATATGTTTTTCTGAAGCCTGCAGGTAAGCCAGTAATAGCTTTTACATCTGTAGAAAAGAATTTTGTAACATCTATTAATACAGCTGTAGAATCTGTGTTTTGAGATTTTACGTCAAAAGCATAAATTATAGGTTCTAAGTTGTTTGCTTTTACAGATTTATAAATAGGTAAATCATCATTTGCAATTGCATTGTAAGATTTTACTTTTAATAAAACTTTGTTTTTATAATGTTCCCAAACAACAACTTGAGTATTAATTTTAGAACCAGCATTTACATATCCACCACCTAAATTTGCAGGAATTTCTTTAATTCTAGTAACCAATAACATTTCTTTACCTAAAAAAGATTTAGGAATTTCATATAAGAATTTATCCTTGTTTTCATGAACTTTAAACAAACCTTCATCTGTTTCTGTATCTTTTTTTACAAAATCAGAATATTTTGGTGTTTTACTCTTTTTTAGAGGTGCTTTAACAACGTTTTTATCATTGTTTTTTTTCTTATTCTTCTTTTTAATTCTTCCACTTTGAGCTTGAAATTCTATGGGCAGAATAAAGACGATTAACAATGAAAATAATAGTATTTTTTTCATGATATATTAGTTAGTTATTTAATCTACTAAAATATTAAAAACCGTTGTAGTTATTTCTTATAGTTCTGTTAAAAAAAAATAGCCTCAAAAATTTAGATTTTTGAGGCTATTTATAATTATTAGTTTGTTCTAGTATAAACTTTTAAATTTATTTGGATTGTTTTCGTGCATAATGTCATATATTTTTTCAAAAATATCTTCTGCAGAAGGTTTAGAGAAATAATCTCCATCTGTACCATAAGCAGGTCTATGTGCTTTAGATGTTAAAGTAGCTGGTTTGCTGTCTAAATATTGATAACCATTTTGCTTCTCTAAAATTTCTTGTAAAATATATGCAGAAGCTCCTCCAGGAACATCTTCATCTATTACAATTAATTTATTTGTTTTAGCTAAACTTTTAACACAGTCGCTATTTAAATCAAATGGCAGTAAACTTTGCGCATCAATAATTTCTATATTTATACCAACTTGTTGTAATTCTATAGCTGTTTCTTCAACAATTCTTAAAGTAGAACCGTAAGAAACTACAGTTATATCTGTACCTTCTTTTACTGTTTCTACATAGCCAATTGGAGTTTTAAATTCCGCTAAATTAATTGGTAATTCTTCTTTTAGTCTATAACCATTTAAGCATTCTACAACCAAAGCAGGTTCATCTCCTTCTAATAAAGTATTATAAAAACCAGCAGCTTTAGTCATATTTCTTGGGACTAATACGTGCATTCCACGAACATTATTTATAATTCCTCCCATTGGAGAACCTGCGTGCCAAATTCCTTCTAGTCTGTGGCCACGAGTTCTAATAATTAGTGGTGCTTTTTGTTTACCAAAACTTCTGTAATGAAGTGTAGCTAAATCATCACTCATTATTTGTAGTGCATATAATAAGTAGTCTAAATATTGTATTTCTGCAATTGGTCTTAAACCACGCATTGCTAAACCAATACCTTGTCCTATAATAGTAGCTTCTCTAATTCCTGTATCAGAAATTCTAATGTCTCCGTATTTTTCTTGAAGACCTTCTAAACCTTGGTTTACATCTCCAATAAAACCTGCATCTTCACCAAAAATTACTACTTCTGGGTGTTTCTTAAGAATTGCATCAAAATTATCTCTCATTACAACTCTAGCATCCACCAAATTTTGATTTTCTGCGTAAACAGGTTTCTTTTCAGTTACATTTAATGCACTAAAATTACTTTCGCTATGTAAAAAAGATGAATATTTATGAGCAGCTCTTTTTATAGTTTCTTTTATAAAGTTTTGAAGTTCTGTTTTTTCAGCAAAATCTTCTTCTTTTAAATAGCGTAAAGATTTTCTTGCTGCAATTAAAACATCTTTTCTAATTGGTTCTGCTATTTTTTCTAAATCGTTTTTATATTTAGTAATAAAAGCACCATTATTACTTTTGGCAGCAACTCTTTCTAATAATTTAGCAGCTATTTTAGCTTCGTCTATTAATTCATTATTAAATGCATTCCAAGCATTTCTTTTTGCAGTTGTAACTATTTTCTTAGCTTCTTTTTCTAAGATAATTATTTCTTCTTCAGAATCTACAAAACGTAAAGTTTCTCCGCTTTCTGTTTGTAATTCAAAATCTAAAATCCATTTTCGCATTTTAGTAATACAATCATGGTCTTTTTCCCATTGAAGTCTTTCTTTACCCTTGTATCTCTCATGAGAACCAGAAGTAGAATGACCTTGTGGCTGTGTTAATTCTTTTACATGAATTAAAACAGGTACATGTTCTTCTCTTGCTATTTTAGAAGCTTTATTGTAAACATCAATTAATTGTACATAATCCCAACCATCTACTACAAAAATTTCATAACCATTAGAATCATTTTCTCTCTGAAAACCTTTTAAGATTTCAGAAATACTTTCTTTTGTTGTTTGATGTTTCGCGTGTACAGAAATTCCATATTCATCATCCCAAACACTCATTACCATAGGAACTTGTAAAACTCCTGCAGCGTTTATTGTTTCAAAAAACAAACCTTCACTTGTACTTGCGTTTCCTATTGTTCCCCATGCAACTTCGTTTCCTTTTTTAGAAAAATTAGTTTTATGTTGTACACTTTTTTCGTTTCTGTATATTTTAGAAGCTTGGGCTAAACCTAATAAGCGTGGCATTTGGCCAGCTGTAGGAGAAATATCTGAGCTAGAATTGTATTGTTCTGTTAAGTTTTTCCAACTTCCATCTTCATTTAAACTATGAGTTGCAAAATGCCCACCCATTTGTCTACCTGCAGACATTGGTTCTATTTCTATGTTTGTATGTGCGTATAAACCTGCAAAAAATTGTTGAGCGGTTAGCTCTCCAATGGCCATCATAAAGGTTTGATCTCTATAGTAACCAGATCTAAAATCTCCTTTTTTAAAGGCTTTAGCCAACGCTAATTGTGGTACTTCTTTTCCGTCTCCAAAAATACCAAACTTGGCTTTTCCTGTTAAAACTTCTCTTCTACCTAGTAAACTACATTCTCTACTAATCTTAGCAATTTTGTAGTCGTTTAAAACTTCTGCTTTAAAATCTTTAAATGAAAGTTCTTCTTTTGTACTTTTTGTAAGAGTTTTTTGCGACATTTTTTCTTGATTTAGGCTTTTGCAAAGGTAGTTTTTTTAGTTGATATTTAAAAATATAAATATTTGTTAAATATTTCGTAATTATTAATATGTAATTTTATTATTATTTACGAATAATGCAATAAAAGACTTCTGTTAGTTTTTAGAATTTAATTTTTTATTTAAAAGAAGATTGAATGTGTGTCTATTATAAAATATTTAAATGCGGTATAAGAGTGATTTTTAACTTTTTTAGTTAAAAAAACTTTTAAAAAATAAATTAATAATAAACCTGTTAACTGTTCTTTTTTATCATTTCGCTTAAACTCTTGTTGGTAAGTGTATCAGTTTTTTTACGAATTCTATGTTTTGTTACTCGAATAGTATTTGCAGAAACTCCTAAAATTAAAGCTATTTCATTATTGGTTAATTCAAGTTTTTCTAAACATAAACAACGTATTTCTGCTTGACTTAAATCTGGGTAAGATGATGTGAAGTTTTGAATGAAATTAGGATATACTTCTCTGAATAAATTTTGAAATTCTTGCCAATCGCTTTTAGTTAAAATATTTTTAGATTTTAGTTGAGATAATAAGTTTAAATTGTTTTTAGATGCTTCGTTTTTTTGTAACTCTGTAATAAGGTTACTATCTTCTCTAATTTTCTTGGTTAAGTTCTTTAGTTTGTTCTTCGAGTTTTCTAAAGCCTTTTGTGCATTTTCTAATGCAAGTACTTTTATTTCTCGCTCCTTTAATAGGTATTTGTTTCTAAACCAGAAAAAAAGAGTGCTTGTTATTAATAAAATTGCTACTATTAGAATAATATAATTTCGTTGCGTTAATTTAAGTTGACTTTGCGTTCTTAATTTTTCTACTTCAATTTCTTTGTTTTTTATTGCCACTTTTTGGTTGGCTCTAAGTAGTTTTAAGCTACTGTATTTTTTGTTATAATTATTTATAGCAATAATTGTTGAATCTAAATAAACAGCACTTAATGCTGTTTGCTTGTTGGCAGAATACCATTTACTAATTATTGGGTAAAGGTTTCTTAAACGGTCTGTTTGTTTAGATGTTTTGATATATTCTCTAGATTCTTTAATTTTCTGTTTTGCTTTTTCTAATTTATTTTGTTTTAAATAAATATCTGCAAGAGTAATGGTGGCACCTGCTGCTAAATTTGGTTCATTTATTTTTATTGCATTTTGAAAATCTTCTTTTAATAAAGGAATTGCTTTTTTAAAGTTTTTTTCCAAATAATAGTTATAGCCTAAATTCCCAGAAGCAATACCTACCCATGTCTTGCTCTTATATATAGATGTGTCTTTAATTACTGCTAAAAAATATTGTTCTGCTAGTTTTAATTTTTGTGTTTTTTGGTAACATAAGCCTACAGTGCTTTGGGCTTCTAAAACAGCATTTGCGTTAAAGGAACTCTTTTTTAAATTAGCAGATTTTTTATAATATACAAGAGCTTTATTGTAATCTTCGAAATTGTAATAACAGCGTCCAATAAAATTTAGGTGACTAGCCATATTTGGAAAATTTTCTGAAGTAATTTTTTCTAAAACTTCTGCAGATTGTAAAAGCCATTCAAAAGCTACTTCATAGTTTTTTTGACTCCAATAATGTGTGGCAATAACTTGTGTTGCACGTTCTTCTACATGATAAATTTTGTTCTTATTG
>TARA_R110002049_G_scaffold14166_1_pt1 | contig 15732 bp, 20 predicted proteins | sample TARA_R110002049 | Tara Oceans TARA_R110002049 (sample SAMEA4396941) | marine metagenome | biome: Polar Biome; feature: [SRF] surface water layer (ENVO:00010504); material: water (ENVO:00002006), including particulate matter (ENVO:01000060) such as... | depth 5 m | reverse complement strand
CGAGTCGCTATTTCCAGCGCGCGGTCAATCAAGTGTGCAATACGCGGCTGTCGGTTGACGGGCGGATCGGCCCGATGACGGTACGGGCATGGGGCGATTGTCGGGCCAATCTGGGGCCGCGTGCCTGTCTCTCCATGCTCGATGCCCTCGATGCCCAGCAGGAAGCGGAATATGACCGGCTTGTCCGGGTCAATCCGAAACTCCGCATTTTCCGGCGCGGTTGGCAAAATCTTCGCATCGGCAATGTCGATCGCAACAGGTGCAGCTCCGTTCCAGAACCGCCAGCCCGGAAGGATTAAAATGTGTCGATAGCCTCGAAAATCGCCGGGATTGCTTTGCCACCACCGCTCAACTGGCTGGTCACCGGTCTGGGCTGGATCTGGGATTTGATCATCAAATTCATCAGATGGGCGATCGCCAATCCGTGGCAGGCGGCATGTCTGATCATGGCGCTATGGCTGGTTTTTCTCCATGTCCACACCATGCCGGCAAAGGATCGCGAGACAGCGGTGCAGTCTGGCGCCAAGAATATCGCGGCCCGCTGGTTCGTTGACGAACGCAGAGCCTTCAACGCGTTCATCATCAAGGTGGAACTGGCGCGCAAGGTCGCGGCCGAGCTCGACCGGCGGAACGCGGTCCGCTTCAAACAAGAAACTGAGGCCAGAATATCGGAGATTGAAAATGAAAATATCGAACTGCGCGATCGTAATCGCAGCCTTGTCGCTGAGCGGTTGCGGGGGCCGGGCGTACGAGCCGCCAGCGTCGGTGTCAGTGGTGGCGGAACAGCGGACCTGCCCATCCTTTCCGCCATGCCCGGCGGAATTGTGCAAGGATCCGGAGCGGCCATCATTTCTGAATCCGATGCGCTGATTTGCGCCGACAATTATTCGACGCTGACCAGCCTGATCGCGGCATGGAAGGCGGTTGAAAAGATCGATGTGAACCAGGAATGATTTTTCATGATGACCCTCGCAAAGGCGCGTTTCATCAATCCAAATCGTGTCAGCATACCCGAAATAGGCAACAATAGATGCAAAAGCCCGCTGATCTTCGCGAGTACCTGATCGCGCAATTCCCGCAGCTTGGAAAAAAGCCTGACAACCTGCAGATGTTCATCGAATCGGGCGCTGTGCGGGCCCGGATCAACAACCGCAATTTTCAGATCAATTATCAGCTGCAGGTCATTTTTCTAAACTGGACCAGCCACAATGTCATCGCGATGATCGCGCTGAACGACTGGATCAGCCGCAATGAACCGGATCTGATCGCGCGGCACGGTGCCGATGCGTTCAGTTTTCAGGCAGATTTCATCGACAGCAAGGCGGTCGACCTGCAATTCACGCTGCAACTGACCGAACAGGTCCAGCTCGCCCGCAATGAAGACGACGACGGGGATGAAATAACCTTCCTGGCCGCGCCCGATGTCGCTGAAATGCTGGAAGGGCCGGCGCTTTCCGATCCGCCCGCGAATCTCGGCACGATCTTTTGGGGCGATGAACCCTTGATCCCGCATCCGGAAGACAGCTGATGGCTCAACTGGAAGCGCTGGAAGACTGGGTAGGCGGCTTGATGGCCCAGATGGAGCCGCGCGGCCGCCGCAAGCTGGCGCTGGCAATCGGACGGGATCTGCGCCGCAACAATGCGAAACGGATCCGCGCCAATGTCGAACCGGACGGCGACCGCATGGAAAAGCGCAAGCCCAGGGAAAAGGTCAGGTCAAATTCGGGCAAGATCCGCAGATCGGCAAAAATGTTCCAGAAAATGGCCGCTGCACGGAACTTGCGGATCAAGGCCAGCCCGGACCAGGTGAAAATCGGCTATACCAATAATCTGATCGCGCGCGTGGCCGCAGTTCATCATTTTGGATTGCGCGACTTTGTCGGTAAAACCCCGGATGGAAAGACGATCAAGACCGATTATCCGGCTCGCGAATTGCTGGGGATCAGCGATGCCGATCGCGAAGGGATATTGACGGCCGCGCTCGAACATCTGGAAGCCGGTCTCTGATCGGCGGCGATCGCCGGGGCGAAAGATCATTGTCATGCCCCGTCTGACAGCATCGCCATATTGATAAACGCGAGCGGCGCAGTCGATATGCAGCCGCATGGTTTCATCAATCGCCACATCACCCGCCGTCGATCTGTCGGGCCTTCCCGCGCCGGATATCATCGATCAGCCAAGCTTTGAAACCCGTCTGGCGGCAAAGATCGCGACGCTGGTCGGCCTGGTCCCGGAATTTGATGCTTTGCTGGAAAGCGACCCGGCGATCAAGCTGATCGAGGCCGACAGCTATGATGAAATGTTGCTTGCCCAAGCGTTCAACGACAGCGCCCGATCGCTTTTACTGGCCTTTGCTGTTGGCGGTGCGCTGGATCATCTGGGATCGTTGATGGATGTGGCGCGGCTTGAGCTCATCCCGGCCAATCTCGAGACTGGCGAGCCAGCGGTGATGGAATCGGATAGCGAATATCGCGCAAGGATCCTGATCGCTCCGCACAGTTTCTCGGTAGCCGGGCCGGAATTGGCCTATGTCTATCACGCGCGCCGCGCCGACCCCGATGTGCTGGATGCCAGCGCGACATCGCCCAATCCCGGCGAAGTTTTGATATCGATTCTATCGCGGACCGGTGACGGCACCGCACCCGCCGCGACGATTGCGGCAGTCGACACCTTGCTTCAAAGCAACGCGATCCGGCCATTGGGTGACGAAGTCACCGTGCAAAGCGCCGAAATTGTCGAATTTGATATCACTGCCGATCTGTGGCTCTATGCTGGGCCGGATAGCCTGCTGATCCAGGACACGGCAACGGCGGCCCTGGACGACTATCTTTCGACAATCAAGCGCCTGGGCCGCGATGTCACCCGGTCGGCGATCACCGCGGCGCTGCATGTTGCAGGCGTGCAGCGGGTGGATCTGATCGATCCTGTCGATGATGTTGTTCTGACCCTGTTGCAGGCGGGCCATCCTGTGAATATCACTATCACCATTGTCGGCACGGCCGAATGATGGAAAAGCTTCCCGACAGCCTGCTGCCGCCCAATAGCGAAGCCCCGGAATATGCCCTGGAATCGGCGCTGCGTATGGACGTTGACCTGTCCGCCGTCGGCACCTTGTGGGATCCGCAAACCTGTCCGGTGGCGATACTGCCGTTTCTGGCATGGGGCCTGGCGATTGCGCAATGGGATGCCAGCTGGACCGAGGCCGAAAAACGCGCGGCGATCGCCGATGCTATCCCTTTCCACCGGCGCAAGGGGACCAGGGGGATTGTCGAAGAGGTGTTGCAGCGGTTTCATCCGCTTCTGGAAGTGGTCGAATGGTGGCAGATGAACCCGAAAGCTGCGCCGCATACGTTTGAAGTGCGTGCGCCGGGCAATCTGATCCCCGCCAGCTTTCTGAATCAGGAAACGGTCGACGCGATCATCCGCGATGTTGCTTCGGTGAAGCCGCTGCGCGAGCACTTCACCTTCGTCCAATATCTGGAAGCGCAGGCCGGCGCCTATTTGGTCAGTTCCGCCCAGGTCGGCAGCTATTCCCGTCACGATTATGCCGCCGTCCATGATCCCGATCCGATCTGGGGCAAATATTTGCAGACCGAAGATGGCGAGCCATTGCAGGCTGAATCCGGTCTTTTGTTGGAGCAAAGCTGATGGCCGGACTATTGATGATGATCACCGATGCCGGGCTTGACGCGCTGGTCGATGCGGAAGGCGGCGGCAGCGATGATATCGTCATCACGGAACTGGGCCTGACCGACCAGATATTTGTGATGGCGCCGACGCTGACCGCACTGCCTGGCGAGTTCAAGCGCCTGGCGTCGATATCGGGTGAAGCCGTCGACAATAACATCATCCATCTCACTGCCTATGACGTCAGCGCCGAGATTTACGATGTCACCGGCTTTGGCCTGTTCCTCGACGATGGCACATTGTTCGCGGTCTATAGTTCCGATGCCGGACCGGTCCTGTCGAAGGCGGAACTGGCATATGCACTGTTTTCGCAGGATATCAGTTTCGATAACAGCAACGCCGCCAATATCACTTTTGGTACCAGCATTTTCAGCTATCCACCCGCCAGCAAGCTGGTCAAGGGCGTGGCCTTTATCGCCGATGATGCCGAGGCGGATGATGATGAAAATGAAACGCATATCATGCCGCCCAAGCAGGTGCACCGGCTGATCCAGGCATTTGCAGAATCAATCGCCAACACATTTATTCCTCGCAGAGTTCCTGTCCCCTGGTATCCCGAAAGCGGGCTTGATCCTGTGCCAACGGGCTGGCTGCTTTGCGACGGTACCAATGGCACCCCGGATCTGCGCGACAAGTTCGTTGTTGGAGCGGGCGGCGGATTTGAAGTGGGCGACACCGGCGGTAGCGCTACGCATGGCCATAACGGCTCGGTTGAAGGCCATATCCTGACCATCCCGGAAACACCTGCCCATCGCCATTTGACCGCACGCAGCGGCAGCTTTGGTGCGGCACTCGCCGCTGGCAATTCCATTGGCGAACAGACGACGGCGGGCGGCGATACCGAATATATCCTGCGCGGCGATGCCGCTGAACCCAATATCGGCCGCACCAATGAAATCGGTGGCGGCGAAGCGCATGATCACGGCCTTACCATCGAAGATGCGCCCGTTTTGCCGCCATTTTACGCACTTGCCTACATCATGAAGCAATAAGGCGAAACCGTTAGGATTCTTCCAACAAGGACTATTTATCGGAGAGACCGAATGTCGAAAATAACAAATCTACCCGATGCCGCGCAATTAACCGGTGATGAACTCATTCCGCTGGTTCAAAACAGCTCCACAAAAAAGGCGAACATTGGAGATTACATAAGCGTCCTGGCGCAACCCTATGTCGACAATGCAGAACTGGCCAGCATCGCTGCGGCTGCTGCAACCAATTTCATTGCCGGAGGGCTTGCCGCCGCAGAATCTGAAACCGTCGATGGAAATCTATTTTCATATCTTGACGCAGAAAATAAACTCGTGCTGGCGCGGCGAACGGCGGGCGGGTCGGTGCCAATCGACCTGGAATATCCCGCCGGCAAGGTGCGTACAGACACAGGTTTTTTGCAGGATGATCTTGATGCTATCGCTAATTCTATGGTGGAATATGCAGCAAATCTGAAACTGATTAACGATGCTTCCCCATCCCGTTTTATGCAGCTGGTGAAGGCCAATCTTTATCGTCTTAACGACCAGGGCTGGGGCTTCGGCAATCTGGGTGACAGCATGTCTCATGGCGCCTACCAGGGCAATCTTTATACTAACGGGATTGGATGGAATATCGCAAGGGCTGTATGCGCTGAATTCGGCGCGAGGTCGATAGGCTGGCAGCCCATGGAAGGGTTGCAGAATGTCGGTTATTTCGACAGCCCACAACCTCATACATTGACCTTTGAGGGAGACTGGGGCCCGCGCCACCCTGAATGGACCGCACCGCATGACTACCCAGTCGGTGTGACCGGACCTGGCGCCCAGCACACCCTCAACGGAAAATATTATGACAGTACCGACGCGGGTGCAGAACTGATACTGGAGACATACCCATTTACAGAGCGCGCCGATTTTATGGTCAAGCGGCAGCCGGGTGGTGGGACATTGAACTTTCTGGTCAACGATGTGGTGGTTAAGACCGTCGATACATCCAAGGATGAAAACGGTGATCCTGCCGTGCTCGAAAAATGGAATTCTGTCGTTCCCATTACAATGTCGGATGATGGCCAAGGCCGAACGAAGATTACCATCCAAAAGTCTGATGCTCTTTCTGCGCCTATCAACACCATGGTCGGCTACAATGATAGCAATGTAAACGTGCTGGACCTGGCACAAAGAATGAAATTCTGTAATTTCTCTCAGATTGGTCGCGCCTTTATTGATGTGAGCCGCGATGCAATAATTCTATTTACCAAATCTGCAGTTGCGATGCTCTCGCTCGGATTCAATGACGTATATGGATACGATACCGACAATGATGATCTTGATTTTGCTGAATTTCAACAGCGGGCTGACTGGTTCATCGAATTTGCACTTCTTCACGAAACGCCCGTCATTATTCAGGATTTTATCCTATACAAAACGCTGGAGCAGAGCAGAACGCGCCGAGAATTGCTTAGGATAGCAACAGAAACCAATGGCATTTATATTCCATTGGCCGATGAATTCACCCCCGGTGGCCGGCTACCTACGGCTGTGGAACTAAACGATCCTCGTTACCTCTACGCGGACGGAGGCCATCCCGGCGAGCGCGGCGGTGATATGATATTAACAAAGCTTCTAACAAAAGCGGGATTCGCTGTAACCAGCCGGCAAATTCTGTTGAAATATCATGATTGGGCCTTTCCATTGCCGCTTAACGAAGCATTTCGCAATCCGTCACCTGCCAATATTCGTTCAATATCGACCATTCGACAATGCGGTGATGGATATGATATTTATTTCAATGGTGATGCATACGATGGCGGCGTTGCTACACCGCTTCCAGCTGGCATATTTAAGGATGGAATCGATATCTTGCCCACATGCTTTCGAAATGGAGCCGCGCTTGGCTTGCCGGAGGAAGTGCGAATATTTGCCTATAACAGTATAACCGATACGGTGATGGGAACGGCATGGATTGCTAACAACGACATCGCTATCCGCAGCGAAATAGACGGTGTGATTTCCCGCGTGACCTTTAGCCACCGGGCGGGGAGTATCTTTTGACAGGCAAATCTGTGGCTCAGATCCGTGATCTGCATCATGGCGCCGTATAGATATCCCATACCCTCTGCGGCTCAGACCGAATAAAAAAAGATCCGGATTTATAGCCACCGGTTATTGACGAACTGGTTGTGGCCTCCTTTCCCGACCGTGGCATGACACCATATCGTTTTGTTTTTTGCTTGTTGTCGGCTTTGCAATGACACCGCCACCGCATAGACTTTGATGTCCGCAGGCGGAATTACGGCCGTCATGAATTCACCCGAAGACAAGCCGACCGATCCCGGTCAATTGATTCGCCTGGCGACGATAAAGAGCGTCGATCTGGCGAACGGTCTTTGCGTCGCCAGCATCGATGATGAAAGCGAAACCGGGCCGATCAAATGGCTTGAGCGCCGGGCCGGTGATACCGGCACCTGGTCACCCCCGACGGTTGGCGAGCAGGTCGTATTGCTTTGCCCGGATGGAGAGATTTCCGGCGCGGTCGTGCTGGGCAGCCTGTCCAGTGACAATTTCCCGGCGCCCGGCGCCGACCTGACCGAAGTCCTGAAATATAAGGACGGCGCGGTCATCAGCTATGATCCCGAGGCGCATATTCTGGTCGCAGAGCTGCCCGCCGGTTCCGAAGCCCGGTTGATTGCCGAAACGGTGAAGATCACCGGTGATGTCGCTATCACGGGCAAGCTCGATGTGACCGACCAGATCAGCAGCGCGACCGAAGTCGAGGCCGCCGGAATCCGGTTGACCGCACATCAGCATTCAGGCGTCACCGCTGGCAGCGCCAATAGCGGGGATCCGGTATGACGCTCGGCCTGTCCCGTTCCACTGGCAAAGCGCTGTCCGGTGATGATCATCTGGCGCAATCGATCGGCGACATATTGTCGACCCCGATTGGCAGCCGGGTGATGCGCCGCGACTATGGATCGATGCTGTTCGAATTGATCGATCAGCCGATGAACGCGGTCACCAGGCTGTTGGTCTTTGCCGCCACCGCGATTGCCCTGGCAAAATGGGAACCACGGATCAAGCTGCAGCGGGTCCAGCTGGGGCAGGGCGGGTCAGCGGGAGCTTTCACCATATTGCTGAGCGGATATCGCACGGATCGGCCCGACATCAACGAACTGGTTCAGCTTTCCATCCCGATCCGGGGCAATCCCGACCGGCCCATTTTGCTAGCTTAGGAGACACGTCATGCCGACCCAACATGGAATCAAGGTCAACGAACTGACAACCGGTGCCCGCCCGATCGCAGCGATCGCGACGGCCGTGATCGGCCTGGTTGTCACCTGCGATACCGCCGATGCAGACGCGTTTCCGCTCGATACACCGGTATTGGTCACCAATATCCGTGATGCGCAAAGCCTGGTCGGCGCTGAACCAACCGGCACCATGAAGCCGGCGCTCGATGCGATCGCGGACCAGGTCAGCCCGATATTGATCATTGTCCGGGTTGCCGAGGATGCAGATCCGGATGCGCAGGATCTGCTGGTCATCGGCGATATCGTCGACGGCAAGGGAACCGGGATGAAGGCTTTGCTTGAGGCACAGTCAACCACCGGCATCCGCCCGCGCATCCTGGGTGCACCTGGTCTCGATACGCTGGATGTCACAACCGAGGCGGTGACCATTGCCAAAAAGCTGCGCGCGATGGTCTATGCCCGTGCCATCGGCGTCGATGCCGCGGCGGCCCTGGTCTATAAAGCGGGCTTTTCGGCACGGGAACTGATGCTGATCTGGCCCGGTACCGATGACGCCTTTACCGGCGATGCGGTTGCGCGCGCGCTGGGCCTGCGCTCTCGCATCGATGAACAGCAGGGCTGGAACAAGACCCTGTCCAATGTGGCCATGGACGGCGTCACCGGACTGGAAAAGCCGGTTGATTTTGATCTGGTCGATGACAGCACGACCGCCGGCACGCTGAACGGCGGCAATGTGACCACCATCATTCGCCAGAACGGCTATCGTTTCTGGGGGAATCGCACCTGCAGCGATGCGCCAGAATTCGAATTTGAAAGCGCCGTGCGCACATCTCAGGTGCTGCAGGATGAAATTGCCCAGGGGCTGTTCACCTTCATCGACATGCCGCTCAACGCCCAGCTGGTCCGCGACATGCTGGAAACGATCAATGGCCGGTTCCGCTCGTTAAAGGCCCAGGGCCTGATTATCGACGGGGTTGCCGAATATCGCGGCGAGAACAACAGCGCGGTCGATCTGGCCGCCGGCAAGCTGGTCATCGATTATGAATTCACCCCGACCGCGCCAATGGAGCATCTGACCCTCAATCAGCGGATCACCGATCGCTTCTATGGCAATTTTGCCGAGCTGCTTGCCTAACCTGCACCATTTGGAGAATCATCATGGGCCTTCCATCCAAACTGAAAAACATGAACCTGTTCGTCAACGGGGCCAGCTATTTTGGCAAAGCGGCGGAAGTGACACCGGCCAAGCTGGCCCGCAAGATGGAAGACTGGCGCGGCGGCGGCATGGACACGGCCATCAAGGTCGACATGGGCGGCGAGATGATCGAAATGGAGTTCACCATGGGCGGCCTGGAACCAAAGCTCGACAAGGGTTTTGGTGCGACCACCCACGATGCGCACCAATTTCGCTATGTCGGCGCTTTCCAGGACGACAACACCGGCAAGGTGCGCGCTTGCGAGATTGTCTGTCGCGGCCGCTATGAAGAAATCGACCGCGGCAGCGCCAAGCCCGGTGATGACACCGAGATCAAGTACAAGGTGGCCTGCAGCTATTACAAAGAGGTTGTCGACAATGAGATCATTGTCGAGATCGATGCGGTCAATGCGGTTTTCCGGGTCGGCGGCGTCGATCGCCTGGCCGAGATCCGCAATGCCATTGGCATCGGCGGCGGCGGTTTCGATGTCAGCCTTGATATCGGCGGAATCGTCAGCGTCTAACAGGTTCGGCGCCAGCCTATCTTAGCGGGTGGGGCTGGCGCCGGCGCACTTGGACACCCGCTCGATAAGGAACCACCCGCATGGACACGAAAAACGACAGTTCAGCAGAAGAAATTGCCGCTGCAGCGAACGACAAGCGCAGATTTGTCGAAGTGCCGCTGGAAAACCCGATCAAGCGGGGTGATACCACGATCACCAAAGTCACCCTGCGCAAACCCAAGGGCGGCGAGATGCGCGGCCTGACCACGCGGGATCTGATGAACGGTGATGTCAACAGCGTGATCGCCCTGATCCCCCGCATTTCGGAGCCGGCCCTGATTGATCAGGAAGTGGAGAATCTGGAAGCCGAAGATATCGCTGAATTTTCCGGTGCGATCAGCGGTTTTTTTATGAACGCCCAGGAACGGGCGGCAATGAACAAGATGATCCGGGGGACGTCGTCCGAATGATGACCGAAATCGCCGCCATCTTTCACTGGTCGTACCAGGAGATGGCGGCGATGGAACTGTCCGAACTGTCCTTGTGGAACAAGCAGGCGGTCGAATGGTTCCACCGCGTCAATGGCGTGAAAGGCTGATCCGCAATGTCCAGCAACAAGCTCAATCTCGTTGTCGATTTCACCGGTCAGGGACAGCTGGGCGGATTCCTGAAGAATATCATCGGCCTGGGCAAGAAAGGATCCGGTGCGCTGCGCGATATGAAGCGCGAGGCGAGCAAGCTGGACCGGGAACTGACCGGCGTGCGCAAGGAAATGGCGGCCGCATCCGGTAACGTCACGCACCTGGTCCAGCGGGAACGCGAACTGGAAGCCGCCATGGCAAAGGCAAACCGGGCGATCGAGGGCCAGCAAAAGGGTCTGCGCCGGATTGCCCAGGCCGAAGCGGTGATGCGCAAGGGGGAAAGCTACAAGAGCAAGGGGCGGGACAATGTCTTCCAGGGCGCGGCCATGCTGGCCCCGCTGGTCTACGCCGGCAAGGCGGCGATGGATTTCGACAAGCAAATGTCGCTGATCGCCCAGAAAGGGGAACTGACCGAAAAGCAGACCCGCCGCGTCGGCAAAGCGTTTTTACAGGCGGCCCGCGATGCCAAGCAATTGCCGGACGTCATCATCGAGGGCGCGGATTTCCTGACCGGTAAAGGCTTAAAAATCGATGTAGTTACCAAGATGATGCCCGCTATCGGTAAATTCGGGACCGCATGGGATGCGAATGTCGTGGATGCATCGAAAGCCGCCTATGCCAATTTCCTGTCTCTGAAGGTGCCGATCCAAGACACCGCACGCGGGCTTGAGATCATGGCGGTTGCCGGCATGAAGGGCGGTTTCGAGGTCAAGGATATGGCCGAACATTTCCCGAAACTGACCAGCCAGATGGCGGTGTTCGGCAGCAAGGGCCTGATGGCCGTTGGCGATGTATCGGCCGCGCTGCAGGTGTTGGAAGGCAAGACCGGGGACGGCGCGGCCGCCGCAACCAATCTGGACAATATGATGCGCTTTGTCGGTACCGAGCAAGGCATTAAAAAGTTCAAAAAATACGGCATCGACATCCAGAAATCGCTAAAGGATGCTGTCAAAAACGGGCGCAGCCCGCTGGAAGAGATTGCCAGGCTGACCAACAAGGCCACCGGCGGCGACAATAGCAAGATCGGCCTGATCTTCAGCGACGCCCAGGCGGCCGCCGGTGCCCGCGCGCTGATTCAGGATATCAAAAAATATACGGAAATTCGCAAGGCGGCAATGGAAAGCCGCGGCATGACCAACAAGGAATTTCTGCGCATGTCCAAAACCAGTTCGCAAAACTGGGAAGCAATGAAGGGGTCGATGGCTGGAACCGCGGTCACTCTGGGCACGCATCTGTTGCCGCTGATCAACGAGGGATTTCAATCGGTGACCAAATTTGTCACGAGCGTCAGTGCCTGGGCGGATGCCAATCCGAAAGCGGCAAAGACGTTGCTGATGGTTGTTGGTGGCCTGGCGGGCTTCAAGATTGCCCTGGGTGCCACGCAATTCCTGTTTGGCAGTTTTCTGACCAGCGGCGCGAAATTGTTCAAATTCTTTTCGGTTACGAACCTCGCCGGGGTCAGCCGGGCCGCGCGTCTGTTCGGAGTGCTCCGGACTGCAGTCATGTTTCTCGCCAACGGTGTGATGCGCGCCGGCATCTTGATGCTCGCGAATCCACTGGTTGCAAGTATTGTCCTTATCGGGGTTGTTTTGGCGGGGCTGGCCTATCTGGCCTACAAGCATTGGGACACGATCAAGGCGGCGTTCTGGACTGCGATCGGATGGATGCAGACGCTGCCCGGCAAATTCAGAAGCTATGGTTCAGCGATGATCGCCGGGCTGGTCAATGGCATCCTGTCGGCGCCAGGGCGTGTCTGGAATGCCCTGAAATCCGTCGTCATGGGCGGCATAAACGGCATCAAGAATTTTCTCGGTATCAAGTCCCCGTCCCGTCTGTTCATGCAGCTGGGCGGCCATATGACCGACGGCATGGCGATCGGGCTTGATCGCGGTGGCAAGCGTCCGATTGAAAGCCTGAAACGGGTTGGCCGGCAAATGGCCGTGGCCGGCAGCATGGCCGCGCTGGCCCCGGTGACTGCAGGGGCGGCAACCGCCGGCGGACCGGGCGCCGGGCAGGGTGCCGGTCGGGCCGGCGATGAATATCATTTCCATATCAAGCAGCTGCCCGGTGAAGATGCCGAGGCCCTGGCCGAACGGATCATGGAGCTGATCAAGCGGAAAAAGGGCATTTCTGGCCGTTCCGATTATGAGGATGATTTCTGATGCAGCTTTTGGCACTGGGGCTTTTCGCGTTCGGCATGGACAGCCTGGCCTTCAGCCAGATCGAGCGGTCGGCCAGCTGGCGGCACGGCAAACAGGAACGATTCGGCGCGCGGCCCGCAAACCAGTATCTGGGCCCTGGGGAAGACACGATCACCATCACCGGCACTTTGGTCCCCGAAATCGCTGGATCGCGCTCTGCGCTGCCCACGCTGCACGATATGGCCGATACCGGCGATGCCCATGCCCTGATCCTGGGCACCGGGGAATTGATCGGCAATTTCACGATCAACAATGTCGCGGAATCGCAAAGCAATTTTCTGGACAACGGCGTGCCCCGCAAAAATGATTTCACGATAACGCTGGGCCGGGTGGATGGTTGAACCGGCCTCGCAGATCCGCAACAATATCGCCGCTTGGAAGGTCACGCTGGATGGCAAGGATCTGACCAGCACGATTCAGCCGCGGCTGCTATCGATATCCCTGACCGAAAAGCGCAGCGAAAAAAGCGATGAACTGACCATTGTCGTGCATGATGCCGATGGCAAGATGGAGCTGCCGCGCGCCGGCGTCTTCATTCATCTGTCACTGGGGTGGAAACAGGGCGGCGATGTGACGCCCGGGCTGGTCGCCAAGGGCAAGTACAAGGTCGATGAAGTGTCGATGGATGGCCCGCCGGACAAGATCACCATCATTGCACGATCGGCCGACCTGACCGAAAAATATCGCAAGCGCCGGGACAAAAGCTGGATCGGCAAAAGCATCGGCGCGATCATCGGCGAAATTGCCGCCAATCACGGCCTGACCGCCGCCGTGCATCCCGCGCTTGCCGGCATCATCATCCCGGTGCAGGAAACCGCGGCGACCAGCGACATGATGTTTGTCCGCAATCTGGCGCGCCGCCATGACGCGGTCGGCACGGTGAAAAATGGCAAGCTGATCTTTGCGCCGATCGGCCAGGGCACCACCGCCACCGGCAAGGCGATCCCGGCGATCACCCTGACCCGGCGCGACAATGATACATTCAGCTACCGTCGCGCCGATCGCAATCGCAATTATGACGGGGTCGAGGCCAATTATCGGGATCAGAACAAGGCGAAGCGCACCCTGGTCACCGTCGGCGGCACCAAGAATCCAAAGCGGTTGAAGAAAATATATGGCAATGAACAGGACGCCCGGCGCGCGGTGGAAGCGGAAAACAAGCGGATAAAGCGATCGGCCGCACAGATGGATTATGGCCTGGCCCTGGGCATGGCCGAGATCTATCCGGATCAGAAAGTGACCGTGCTGGGCATGAAGGCGGAAATCAGCAATCAGAAATGGCTGGTCGATGAAGTGCAGCATACGCTGGACGGCAGCGGCGGATTCAAGACCAGGCTGATATTGGAAGCGGCGGGTTAACGAAGGAAAATCGGCGTTCCATCAATCCCACAATTGGATGATATCGCGCTTTTTCGGTTCATCTTTCGGTACAGGATTCTCGCAAAGGTCCATTTTCTTGTTGAAGTCTCTAATCAAACCATCGCGAAACACAGCGGCAAGCTTCGGCCCGTTCTGCCCCGCGATCTCACCGGCCTTTAATGCAGCGATGCAGGCGTCACTATGGGAAGCATCGGGATTCCATAAGTCGACTGTTTGATCGGCGGTCGAACAAGCTATCGCGGCAGCGCTAAGATTGCCGGAAACAGCCGCTTTGCAATCATCAATCTGCTTAAGCTGATCCGCCGAACCAAGCGACATTAGAAACAGAAAATAGCTCACATCCTTCTCCCCACCCAAATCAACCGACCTATCAGGTGCATTTCGCCATCATTAGAGGCGGCAAAAATGAACATGAATGACCTCAGAAGCTGCAGTTGCTGAGCATCGGTGTGCCCATCGCTTCGGTGATCGAGGTGCAAGAAACTGTAATATCCTGTCCTTTTTTCAGCTCAGCTGTTTTTTTCGCATACTCATCGGAGAAACTGGCCTGTACATTTGAATATTCATTCGCACCGGGCAGGCTGACTACCGGTTCATCAAACATATCGAGTTCGATCGATTGGATTTTACCGGAAACAATTAGCGTGTTGCCATCATAAACGCCCTTGGCGGCAACTTCATTTTCTTCATAGGCCTTCGCAAGATCAACCGAGGAAACCTCCATTGGCGGCCCAGCTGGTTCGCTTGACGTTTCATCTGGCAGATCACCGCACGCCGAAACAAGTGCAAAAGTCGCAAACGCAAAAGCAATATTCTTCATGGTAAAACCCCTGTTTAAGTTATTGAAGTGCGCCCGTTTATTATATGTCTGATCACATTGCCCGCCCAATCCAGATCACCCGCCCGATCACATGCATTTCGCCATCATGGGCTTCGATCGGGCTAACCGCAGCATTGTCGCTATTCAGCTGATAGCCTGCATTGGGCAATTTGCGAACCCGTTTGATCATGCCCAGATCGCCATAGGCCACCGCCCAGATCCGGTCCTGTTGATCGATGTCGTCCTGGGCCCGATCGACAATACACAGATCGCCGTTGATCATGGTGGGAATCATACTGTCGCCGCTGGCCCGCACCACGAACAATTGTTCTATCCCGCCCTTCATCAACGGTCGCAACATATCCTTGGTAAAATACCATTGGCCCACCGGTTCGACAAATTCATTGATCGCACCGCCGCCCATTGAATAAGCGATGTCGAGTTGCGGGATCGCGGCCAGATTGGGCACGGCAAGCAGTTTCGGATCATCCGGTTCAGCAATATATTTCAGCTTGTTGTCGCGAAGCGCTCCCATATCCGGATCGTCAATTTCTCCGGTGAGATAATCGACCGTTGTGTCGAGTTCTCGGGCAATCTTGTGAAGGTGAGATGAACCCAAAGTTTGACCCGAAATCAGCTTGTGAATCGCGGCTTGGGAAATCCCGACACGCCTTGCCAACTCGTGCTGGCTCAGCCCTTTCCGATCCATCCTTGCTTTTATTCGTATGCCCAATTCCATCGGAATTCCTTACATTTTGGCGACTGACAACGCATGAAATAAAAAGATGTTGACAACCGATAACTATAGTAATTACTTTAGTTGTCATGGAAAAGAAAACGCCCTATAAAGCCCTTCAGGCCGCGGTCACCGCCGCCCGATCCCAGCGCAATTTTGCCAAGAAACTTGGTGTTGCCCAAACCACGGTCTGGAAATGGTTGCAGTCATCGAAAAAGCTGCCAGCTGAACATGTGCTGACGGTTGAAAAGCTGTTCGGCATTTCGCGCCATGAATTGCGGCCCGACATCTATCCGGTCGATCTGGCGCCGACGCCGGAACAGCGCGAACGCTTTCTGGCGGTCGACATG
>TARA_R110002049_G_scaffold138614_6_pt1 | contig 15756 bp, 19 predicted proteins | sample TARA_R110002049 | Tara Oceans TARA_R110002049 (sample SAMEA4396941) | marine metagenome | biome: Polar Biome; feature: [SRF] surface water layer (ENVO:00010504); material: water (ENVO:00002006), including particulate matter (ENVO:01000060) such as... | depth 5 m | reverse complement strand
GTTGTGCCAGCCATAGATCACATCCACGCCTTCCAGTGCACCGTCTTCAATCATCCTTCTGGCGCCGTGGCCGCCTTCTTCAGCGGGTTGGAATAGCAGGGTGACCGGGTTTTTCAATTGGTGCTCGTGCTGCTTCAGCCAGGCGGCCAGACCCAGCAGCGCCGCCATATGCCCATCGTGCCCGCAGGCGTGCATCACACCCGGTTCAGACGAGCAATAGTCGACAGCGGCCTGCTCGGTGATTGGCAGGGCATCCATATCCGAGCGAAACGCAATATGCGGGCCAGTCGCAGTGGCCGCCAGCGAGGCTACGCAGCCATGCTCGGCACACGGCCGCCATTGAATATCGAGTTCAGTCAGCCGCTCGCGAATGCGAACAGCCGTATTTTTCTCCTGCCAGGTAAGCTCCGGGTGGCGGTGAAACCAGTGGCGGGCTGCAATCGCGTCTTCGAGGATGTCATTCCAACTCACTGCGCACGGACTCGTGGCACATCGCCGTGAAAAGTGGACATCGTGGTAAACATCTCAGCTGCTCCTCTCTTTCAACCATTGTTCTGACAACCATAGACGATTAAGAACCGGATTGCAGGTTTCAGGGTTACGCTAGCAAGCAGCGTGCCGACTTTTGGGGCTTTTTTTGGGGGAATAACGGTGAAAAAGCGGTATTTTTGCGCTGTTGTGGTGCGAATGTCTAATTTGGGGCGCTATTGCGCACGGTAATAAGGCGCCGCGTTTCTGCGGAAACGCTTTTTGGTTATAAGCAGCGTGCTGATGGGTGTAAGTTGCTCAGAGCCTCGGCTGATCAGATGGTTAACGCTTAGCGCAACAGCCCCGCGAGGGGCGTGTTGCCGCGTTACGTGGGGACTACAAACGCACATATCTGGGCACCTTTGCCTTGAGTAGTTTGATAAGCTCTGGTTGCATCCATTCATAGTTGTCTGGAATGTCTAGGCAAACTAGACGCTTACCTTTCAGTAGGGCTTTGTATTTTTTGGAAACCTTGTTGCGATGCGACTTTTCCATAACTAGCACGACATCCGCCCACTCGATGAGGTCTCCTGACAACGGGGTCTCGGCATCACTATTGGTGCCGCAGCCTATGGCTTCCACGCCGTCATAATCCGAAAATACCGCCTCTGCAGTTGGGCTTCTCAGTCGATTTTCGCTACAGACGAAGAGAAGTTTATTCATATTCGATGGGACACGTAACGCCCGCGGAACGTGCGCGCTGTAAGCGCGTCACATTCAAAGTACTTATGCATCATTTGGATTTGAGAGGATATCGATCTGGATGCTCAATGGTGTCTGCACCAAGATCTACATCGAGGTCTGGCCAATAGAAATGACCTGGGGATGGCTCTTGAATATTGAGGATTTTACCGACTGGAGCGTCCTTGAACCAAGGGAAGTCGTCGTACGAAAGGAAATACTCTGTATCATTTGAGAGCAGCCAGAGCCCATGACTGGAGATATTTGTAATCTCAACTCCCGAAGAAGGAATCCCATGCACTGGTGAGTTCATCAAAATGCTCCTCGACAATTCCTCTGATTCTAGCCAATTGTGGATCAGATAGCCCATAGTTTTTTGCGAGGCCAATCTCGGGCTCCAACCAGAATTTGGCCTCCCCATCTGGTCCGTGAACGTGCACATGTCTCCGAGACTCTTCTCTCGAAAAAAAATGGAAACGATAGCCTCTTTTACGGAAAACGGTAGGAGTCACACACTTCTCCTGAATGCATAAGGCCGCACTCAACGGTAAATTATCAGCGCTGCGTGTAATTTATCTGCGTGCAGTGTTGTTAAGCGCGCTACTTACTTTGGCTAAATTCAATTTCAAAGTCGTCGCCATTCCAAAGAACTACCTTGCCAACCCAGTCCTTTTTGGGGTGGAACGTATTGCCCAAATTGCTAGCCGGATCGCCGGCAGCCACGGCTTCTGGTTTTTTCGATTTCGCAATTATTGCGCGAACTACCAAATCCTTTTCAGCGGCCAGGTTCAGATTGGCAATGAACTCGGAATTACCAAGCCCCTTCCATCTACTGACCTTATCCACATAGGTCATGGTTCCTTTGCTACGCTTTTCGAAAAATTGATCCCACAAGCTAACAACCAGCTCATCGTCCTCACTTATCGCAGAAACGGACCATTGCACATTCTTTTGCTTGGCTTTGAAAGATGCAAAAGATTCTGAAATTAGCATGATCTTCCTTTGCTTAACGCAAAAAGCAGGCGCGCCGCTTTTGGGCGTCGCGCTGCCTTTTCTTGTTAGGGCTTTTGCCCTTTTGGCACTGGCGCTGGTGGTGGCGCAGGGCGAGGTGGAGCCTGGCCTGCCGGTTTGCTGGCGCCTTTGATGATATTTCGTGTAGCGCCTTCAGTTAGGGGGCGTTTGTCTCCCATTTTTCTCTCCTTGTTATGCTGGCGATTCAATGATCAATTTCCCGAAATCCCTAGAAATGTACATCTTCGGCATCTCATACAGCTCCGAAGAATCGGAGTATCTATAGACTTTTACTTCGCTTAATACTATTTCGTGAGTATTTTCACTTTCCGAATAAGATACTACACGCCCTTCATAAGTGAGATCATTTTCAATGTCTCGGATATAGACCCAATCTATCTCTTCTGCATTGAGAAAATAACTGTAGAGGTTTTCGTCACCATACTTAGCGCTTACACGAATTCGTTGTGCAAGCTTATTAAGTAGCTTTTGGTTGATAGCCCAAGCAACTATAAATGCGACAGGAACAGATATTGCCGTAACGAGAAACACCTCCTTTTTATCTATCTGAGGTTTCTCTGAAACTACTGAATCCCAGAAAGTGAGACTAGTCCATGCTCCAGAGCTAAAGCTACAAGAAGTCGCTATGTCATAAATCCAATAGAAAACCTGCAATGACATATATGAGATCAAACCCAATAGTAGGGAATACAAGGTAAAACGGAATGAATTCCAGCGCTGGTGGAATACCAGCTTATCGAGGATCACTGCAGCCACTATTCCAGGCAGAAGAGTAAATATCAGTGTAATTGCAAGTTGATTCAACGCTAGCTCCCTATTGCCCTAACGAGACTGTAGAAAAACAGCTTTGATACCACGTTTCTTCATTATCTATTTCCCTCCCGTCTCACTGTCCAGATTTCCACCAAACCCTTTAACATAATGACCCATAGTGCGCCGTACCGACCTCAGGGTGTGGATATCCCTGTGTATCTTACTCACTGCGCCATATCGCATCAGTTTCTCTATGTTATGCACTAAACAGTATAGATGCCATTGGCCCTGCACCTTCTTTTTACTGCGCAGCGTGAAGCGATTGAGCCGTTTATTCGTGCCGATGTTTGCAAAAACCGGTTCTACCACCGACATGCGATGGCTGTAATAGTGTTTGCCGATCGCGCTGTCCACCCGGCGCATCATCCACTCCGTGGCGGATCGCCCGTTCGATAGCGTAAACGAAACCTGCCGACCATGCCCTTCTCGCGTATCCGCTGACGACGGATTACGCATACATGCATGTTTGCGTTCACAGTGTCGGCAGTCTGTCAGTTTACCCTCGAAGGCAAGTTTGGATCGACCGGCACCGTGAGTAGTTTCGCTCTTTAAGCACATCGTATAGCCCGCCGGGCAAATGCACGTCTTCTTCTTTGGATCAAACGTAAACTCTGTCGGCGTATTGCCGGTTCTTGTTAACGGGAAAGCTCTCTGACACCAAGACGCCTCCAAGTACCTATGAGATTTTGATTCTGGCCCGATATTTCAAACTGCATGCTGCAAGGCAGCTCAGTGGGACCATAAAGTGATGTTACATCTACTATAGCATCGGATTTTAGGACTCCTTTTGCAGGAATAACAAAGGTCTCGGGGTGGTATCTTCTGCTGAAGCTACCCATTCCCTCCGATATGACTAAGTCAGTTACGGTTATAGGAGAGCTACTGTGATTTCTGAGGTAGACCTCGTTCACTGAGATAATGGTGTCTGGAGATGACAAATACTTGGTTTTGGCGGGTGGTAATTCATATGCATTTGGGAGCCGCTCATTTCCAAGGGTTACTAGTGCATCAAAGCTGAGCGAGCGATCTTCAGTGTAGATCAGGCACTGGAAATACTCACTGTATGTAGTGCCATCTGAATCTACGATGTGCCCAGGTTGGGAATAGCCAGTTGGATGGATAAACATGAAGAGTAAGATAAATGTATTTGGCACGATATTCATTCTGACCGTTAACGCCGCGCTCACCGGCAATTTTGGAGCGCAGCGGAAAAATTGTCCGAGTGCAGCGCCTTGTTATACGGTATTTTGACCAACCCACTACTACCCATTTTCGTCATAGATGGACATGAGTTAATAAAACTGTACCCAGGATTCCCTATATAAAAAATAAGTATTCTAACTTAATCAAGTTGTAGTACAGAAATCGTAAAATCATACAGCTCTGAAAAAACTACCATTTCATCACAGCTCTCTCCAAACCAAACGTTAGGTGGCAACTGTATTCCCTGTCTTTGACTTGCGAGTGTTATTAACCCTGAAGCCAACGATCTTGCGGGAACAGGAATTGGCGGGCGGTTTGATGTTTTAAAATATACTCCTGTACGAAATGCTGGTTTACTAGATCTTGCCCATAGTATGAAACCGTCACGAGATACTACTAAAATGGCTCTACGTTCTGTGTATTCTAGCCAGCGTAAGATCGCTGCCATTAATGATACTTCATATCTATCAGCGCAGTGTCCAATCATATCCAAATCAATAATAGTCTTTGGATCAATTTGTTGACGGTAATCATCTAGTGGCATTAACAAATTAGCAGCAAAGACGTTAGCCTCATGCTCTATTCGCCCATACGCAGAATCCCATCGAACCATGTCTTGCTCACCACATTCAATACCGTCTGGATAGTCCAGTCTATGAAGTAGATAGTGTCCAAACTCATGCGCTAAAGTGTAATTAATCCGACCTTTTGATCTCATTGAATCGTTGTAAATGATCCCCCATTCGTTTCTACCCCCCGGAGCCTTAAAAAGTCCTCCATCGAAACGAGGAAGTGATGCGCCTTTTATTTTAGTAATTGGATCGTCAGGATATTTATGGTGGGAAAACTCTTTCGCTAGAGCCTTCACATCAACGGGGAAGCGTTCCTGATCTGTTGCATAAGCATTCAAGATATGGGTCAGTTGGAACGCCCACTTTTGAGGACTCATCCTATCCTTCGTCATCCTCATCCCATAAGTCTACAAATGATCGAATTTTGGATTTTGTCTTATCATCCATTTGTTGGTATTTTCGGTAAAAACGAGCATCTGCTGCATTTTCAACCGTTATACTTGCTTGGTCATCCAATAAATATTCCATCGTAACGCCTAATTGCTCGGCTATCTTGGATATCTTCTCTGCTGATGGGCGTGGTGGAGCTTTGTTCTCAAGCTCCCAGATATAGCTTTTACTTGATCCGGTTAAATCTGCAAGTTTTTCGAGTGTAAACTGCTTTTTATCCCTCAGCTCTCTAATTTTCGCTCCTAAAGCGGTTTTTGTCATACAGCCTCCAACTGATAATAAAAAGTTCAGAGTTGGCTTACATAATAGCCTTGACTTCTGAATATATCCATGTTTTTATGTGGTTCAGAGTTCTGAACTTTAAGTATTTCTATAGGGGTATATAAATGTCACGCACCCACGTTGACCACAAAGACATAGCGAGCTTCGCCCAGAACAAGGTGAATCTACCGCAAGATAAAGCAAACACCTACCGTGCTCAGGCTCGTCAATTACGTGAAAAGCTTGAAAATTACCTCAATGACCACCCTGATTTCACGCTAAAAAAGATGATGATTTCAGGTAGTTTGGCAAAGGGTACTGCACTCCGCACACTCAATGATATTGATGTTGCCTGCTACGTAAGTGGAGCAGATGCACCTTCTGACATTCCAAAATTACTGGATTACATTGCCGAAAAGCTACGAAAAGCATTCCCAAATTTTACACCCGATCAAGTAAAACCTCAGACCTACTGCATAACGGTTTCATTTAGAGGAACAGGGCTGGATGTTGATATCGTTCCAATACTCTATTACGGGGAAGACAACTGGTACGGAAATCTCGTAAGTCAGGATGACGGTTCTTTTTTAAAGACCAGCATACCGTTACACCTAGATTTTATGAAAGAAAGGAAGCAAAAACACGATAAACATTACAGTCAGGTTGTGAGGCTTATTAAATTTTGGGCACGAAAAGAAAAACGTGAGCGGGATGGCTTCAGATTTAAGTCTTTCATGATCGAATTGATACTTGCAAAACTGAGCGACAACGGTACTAACTTCTCTGATTACCCGGAAGCTCTACAGAGTTTCTTCACCTACATCGCCACAACTGATATGCGTGACTTAATAGTGTTCGATGATTACTACTCGACCGATAAAGTAGGATCAGTGACTACACCAGTAAAGATTATTGATCCTGTGAATGAAGTGAATAATGTTAGTGAGTTATATACCGCAGCTCAGGCCGATATGATAGTGGATGCAGCTCTTGAAGCTGGTGACGCCATCGACTCAGCACTTTCGGCTACAACAAAGCAAGATACCGTTTATTACTGGCAGAAAATATTCGGGCCATCCTTTCAGGTGTGAGGTGAAAAATGAGTTACAGCTATACAGCAACAGAAACAAATACGTTTACGATTACCCATGCCAATTATCTCGCTTCTAAGATGGCAACTGACTTAAAACGAATACAACGATTTTACAATAGCCCTAGTGACTTTATGATTGAAAAGTACGAAAAGGAAATTGCACAGTATTTAAAAAATGGGTATCTAAAAAAAGTAACCTATGGCTTTGAAAAAGATGGTAGCTGGATAGAGCCAACTCTCATATACACCGCTAGTGATATCGAAACAGATACGAATGACGATCCGGGAAAGGTCAAGCCAGGAAAAGATGTTAGCGGAGCTTCATTTTATAGTTTTCTTGAATATTCAGATGAATGGTATGCCCTCACAGAATCCGAAAAAGAAAAGTTCAACGAAGGGCTTCCAATTCAACGAACAACAGCAAGTACGCCCGGAATAAATGGATATCTTGAAGATGACCGTATGTATTCTTCGGGCGGTAAAGCATTATCACGATCAAGCGTAAGGAGTTATGGATGAATACATCACCTGTCATGAATGGTCTGTTTGAGACCGCAATATCTTATCCTGATTTCGATGCACAAGATCGCTTAAACCGGTTGGTAGGATTAGACGATCACAAAAGTCGATTAACAAAAATGTTGTCACTTTTGGTTAATCCACAGGGAATAAAAAAATGGGCAGACACTCATCATTCTGGCGCGGATCAATTAGTAAATATGATTCTCAGACGTCCTCCACTTATTATTCTTGAGGGTGATGTTGGTTCAGGTAAGTCAGAGTTAGCGGAAACTATTGGCGATGCAGTAGCTCGTCAGGCCGATATAGATATAAGTTTACTGCCTTTAAGCCTATCTAGTCGTGGACAAGGGCGAGTTGGCGAAATGACGCAACTTATTTCCAGTGCATTTGAGTACACCGTTAGTGAAGCTCAGAAACTTAAATCTGCAAATGGTTTGGCTCGTGGTGGAATATTCTTACTTGTTGATGAAGCTGATGCACTGGCTCAATCCAGAGAGGCAGCTCAAATGCACCATGAGGACAAAGCTGGTGTTAACGCATTTATACGTGGCATTGACAGGATTGCGAACGGTCAACTTCCAGCCGCTGTAATTATGTGTACTAACCGCATTAACGCCCTTGATCCTGCTATTAAAAGGCGTGCGGCCGATATACTAAAATTTACACGGCCAAATGCAGAACAACGTTTTTTTGTGCTGAATAATACTTTGTCCCAGCTAGGATTCACTCAGCCACAAATTAATTCCCTTGTAGAGGTAACAGGTGAAATGTCTGATAGACAATACGGCTTCACCTTTTCAGACCTCACTCAAAGACTGATCCCTTCAATTGTATTAGATGCTTATCCTAATCAGGCAATTACTCCTGAGCGGGCATTAAGAGTCGCACAAACAATTGAGCCAACACCACCTTTCAAGGAGAAGATATAATGAGCGAATGGTCTCTCCCTGAATTGCTTAAGAATCTTCACAACGATATTGAACATCAATTATCAACGGTTCGTAAAACTATCGGCCATCCCGGAGCCAAGGGTGATGGCAGCGAACAGGTATGGTTAGATTTGTTAAATACCTATCTTCCGAAAAGATACCAAGCTGCAAACGCTTTTATCGTAGATAGTAAAGGAGTCTTCAGTGAGCAAATTGATGTGGTTGTTTTTGATCGTCAGTATTCGCCATTTGTATTTTATTATAAAGACCAAACCATCATTCCAGCAGAAAGTGTCTATGCCGTTTTCGAAGCAAAACAAACACTAAATTTAGGTATGGTTAAATATGCACAAGCAAAAGCAAAAAGTGTGCGTAACCTTCACCGGACTTCTTTACCAATACCTCATGCTGGAGGGGTGTATCCGCCGAAACCATTAATTCCGATAATGGGCGGAGTTCTGACACTTGAGAGTGACTGGAAACCGGCTTTGGGTAGTCCTCTTCTAAACCAGCTTGAAGCCGAAAAAGATAATGCGAAACTAGATATTGGATGTGTTGCCAGTCATGGTTATTTTTACCATGATAAGGAAAATGATCAATTCAATTCATTACCAGAAACAAAAGCAGCCACCGCATTTCTGTTTAAATTAATTTCTGAATTGCAACTAAAGGCTACTGTTCCAATGATCGACATTCAAGCTTATGGAAGCTGGTTGTTAGAGGATTAAGGCCGCATAGGATCAAAAGCGGACACATGCGCCCGTATAACGCTTCCGGCACAGGCCGGAAAACCGCGCAGCGGTTTGGACGTCCAGCACGTAGTGCGCCTTTGATGTTTTTGTTAGGCAATATGCGACTTCCTTAACCAAAATTCCATTGCACCTTGACCCTCTTTTAATAAATCTTCTCTTTCCTTAACGATTGATAAGCCGATAAAATATGGGTTTAGCTCCTCACGACTATAGAAGGAATAGTATCGACTCCCAGAGAGTTTTTCCTGCGCTTTCTCCCCTCCGGGATAACCATCTCTTGGAGTTTCTATATATTTTTCTCCGGAACCTATTTTAATATTTAGAAAGAGTACTCCCTCCGGGTGAAGCATATTACGCATATCTTGCATACATCTTCGAAATTCTGTTTTTGTCAAATGATATAGGCAAGCACAAGCCCATATTCCATCGAAGGTCGCTTCTAAGTCAGATACTTCACGTAGATCTTTCTTTATGTAGATTCCAGTTGGATCATTCGAGCGTGCTATTTCAAGCATCCTATCCGATAAATCAAACGACGTAACTTCAGTACCTAAATCTCTAAGATAGCGAGAATGGCGACCCTCACCACAAGCTGCGACAAGAACAGTCTTGCCAGGCAAGAGACTATTAAATTCACGCATGGAATATTCCTTCCACGCTATTTGCTCAGGTGTATATATGAGCTCATAGTCATGAGCTATTTTATTGTATGTTTGTATGGTTTGATCGACGTGGTCCATATCTTTTTGCCTAGCATTCAAGTATATGTTGTAGCCGAGTGTGGCCATTATGCCTATATTCAGCCATGTGTAGGTAGATATCGCCAGAGGTGTCTACTAGCCATGCCAAACTGTCTACCGCAGGCCGGGAATCAGTGCTTCCATGATACGCTCTGCGTTCGCGGCGACGGTCAGTGCCGGGTTTGCGTTTGCCGCACTGCCAGGCAGCAAGCTGCTGTCGATTACAAAGAGGTTGCGGTAGCCGTAGAGTTGGCCCATATCGTCGCAGGCATCGCCCATAACAGTGCCGCCCAATGGGTGCCAGATGGTACGCGCGATAGCGCCGGATATATTCAGGCCGCCTGTTGTGCTGACCAGCCTTGTGAAACTGTCATCGCGCGCCTGTGCAGATGGTGTGGCGCTGTCGTCGGGCCAGCGTATTCCGAAGGTGCCGCTGTTATCGAAGGCCAGCTCCCCCAGTGTATCGGGGACGGACATTGCCAGTTGAATCTGGATGTCGCTGACAGCGGCGGGCGAGTGTTCGTAGACCACGGGGTAGCCCGGTGAACCGCGATCTACCGCCGAAATACACGCCGGTCCGGCCTGCGGGCCGGGCAGGGGCGTGCTGCGTAACTCCATCATCAACTCGTCGCCGTTGGTGCCCCAGCCTTTGCCGATTCTGTCATTGGCGGCGCGCAGTTCACCGGCTCGCTGGCTGGCCAGAAGCAGTTTACTGGTGTTGAGGGAGCCCGCCGCCATGAACAGATAATCGGCGTTGATCTCCACCCGTTCGAGCAGGTTGCCCTCCGGGTCAATGTTCTGGTAGGTCACTTTGTAGCCGCGCTCCAGCTCGCTGATCATTTCCACCTCACAGAGGCTTCTGAGTTCGACGTAGCCGGTGGCGATGGCTTCGCGCAAATAGCTTTTGTCAGTGGACAACTTGGCGCCGCTGTTGCAGCCGAACAGATAGTTGCTGGAGAGTACAGCGGGCGGGACTTCACCGCGCAATTCCTGGCGTATGATATCCCAGTCGAATGACGCGGCGGGGCGGATGGTTTCAAAGCCGGCGCGGGCGCAATCCTCCAGGAAAGCCCGGTGCGCTGCGTAGGGGGCCGTGGCCAGTACGTCGTCGGGAATGGCGGAGGCACCGATTCCTGCGAGCACTCTCGGGTAATAGATCTGATCCATCTCGTCGTAACTGATCGAGGGGAAGACACCCTCGAAAATGTCACGGCGCGGTTGCAGCAGCACACCGCCGTACGTCAGCGAACCACCTCCAACGCAGGCTGCTGCAACTGCATCGAGCGTGTCGCCACGAACGCGTTCCAGCATGCCGGCATAGCGGGAAACCGGTGAGAGGCCCGTCAGGCCATCCACATCGCCGAACCATGTGGTGCGCCGGTCCGACATACTGGTGGGGAAGGTGTCCTGTCTCTGCAAGGTCCACTCCTGCCCGCGTTCCAGAACAGTGGTGTGAATACCGGCCTGCCCCAGCCTCAGCGCGGCGACGGAGCCGGAGAAGCCGGAACCGATGATCACGGCGCGCGTGTCACCGCGTTGGGAATTTGAGCTGTTACTGCATGCAGCGCCCACAGATGCCACCGCTGCCAGCAGCGATGCATTGCGAACGAACTTCCTGCGCGTGATACCTGCCACGTACCTACCCCGATCTCTTCTTATAGTTGCGGCAATAATACTACAGCTGCCACCTGTGATTAAGACCTTCTATACTATGGGGATTGTGCGGATCAAAAATGGGAGAGCACGCCCCGATAAGCTCCAGGAGTTGCCATGCATTTTATTTTCGAGGTTCATCTCAAACCGGGATACAGCGCAGAGCAGTATGCGGATGCGTGGGTGCGCGCGAGCCAAATAATTCAACAGGCGCCGGGGGCGCAGGGTACCCGATTGCACCGTAAAATTGGTGACCCCAATGTGCTGCTGGCCATTGCGACGTGGGAGAGTAAAGCCGCCCGGGATGCGATGGAAAGCTCGCCTTCACAGGCCGTTCAGGACATCATCGCGGAGCAGACGCCCTTTGTGGATATTAAACTGATCGGTGAGTTCGAGGCACCGGAATGGGAGGTGATACCAGAGCACAGCGGTTAATATTCTTCGCAGCGCCGCAGGTTCTCCGCGCCTCAGGTATCGGGCACTGCCTCGCGTTGCGCATTGTCAAAGATCACGACGTGTTGCAGGTTGAAGCGAACCGGCAGCGTCTCGCCCGGGTTGATACTCACATGGCTGGGCGTGAGGCAGGGGACTCTCTGTCCATCGGGGAGTGCCAGCTCGTAGAGATAGTGTGCCCCGCGGAACGCTTTACTCACTACCGGCAGGCTCAATGCACTGTGTTCGTCGTGCTCGATATCATCTGGCCGTATCAGCAGGCGCAATGTTTCACCTGCTTGCCAGGGGCGATGTCTCACATCCAGTATGCCCAGACCATTGTTCAGCGTTCCTTCCGCGTTCACGGATACCGTAATGATACTGCCCTGACCGATGAATTCCGCGACAAACTCGCTGCGCGGACTGTGGTACAGGTTGTAGGGGCTATCGAGTTGTACCACCCGCCCGTGGCGCATCAGCGCGATCTGGTCGGCCATGGCAAAAGCCTCGTGCTGGTCATGGGTCACCAGAATTGCGGTGACGCCATTGCGCTTGAGCAACTCGCGTACTTCCGATGCCAATTGCTCGCGCAACTCGCTGTCCAGACTGGAAAAAGGCTCATCCAGCAAGAGTATTTCCGGGCTGGGTGCCAGCGCCCGCGCCAGCGCCACACGCTGCTGCTGGCCGCCGGAGAGTTCGTGGGGGAACGCCTCGGCGTACTGCTCGAGTTCCACCAGAGCGAGCATGTCACGCACTCTTTGAGCCCGGTTTTCACGATTCATTGCATCGAGTCCAAAGGCAATATTGCGCCCGACATTCAGATGCGGAAACAGCGCAAAGTCCTGAAAGACCATGCCGACCCGGCGCCGCTCCGGTGGCAACTGCGCGCCCGGGCGACTGATGGTTTCGCCGTGCAGGTTGATACTGCCGGACGATACCTGTTCAAAACCTGCGATAGCGCGTAACAGGGTGGTTTTGCCACACCCGGACGGGCCGAGCAAACAGCCGATCTGGCCCTGCTCGAGATCAAACGAGATATCCACCGCAGCGGGAAAATCGCCGTAACTCACAGACACCTGTTGCAGCGCCAATTGCTTACTCATGCTCTTCCTTACTCTGCGGATCAATCGCTGCAGCAGCGCTGCTGGTGCGGGTCATCAGGATAACAGGCAACAGGCCGATCAACACTATCGCCAGCGCCGGCAGCGCGGCATCGGCCAACCGCTCATCCGAGGCCAGTTCGTAGGTGCGCACCGCCAGGGTGTTGAAATTGAACGGGCGTAGAATCAGCGTGGTGGGCAGCTCCTTCAAAACATCGACAAATACCAGCAGCAGTGCGGTGACCAGTGAGCCGCGCAGCATTGGCAGGTGGATGCGCTGCAAGACCTGCAGCGGTCGCTTGCCCAGCGAACGGGCAGATTCATCGATACTGGGACGAATGCGAGCCAAACCGGATTCCACACTCTGTAGTGACACCGCCAGGAATCGCACCACATAGGCAAATACCAGCGCCACCAGTGTGCCGCTGAGCAGCAGGCCAGTGGATAGATTAAAGTGTTCACGCATCAGGCTATCGACACTGTTATCTATCCACGCAAACGGGATGAGAACACCCACCGCTATCACCGTGCCGGGTACGGCATAGCCCATGGACGAAACGCGAGCGGCCTGCTGTTCGAGTTGACCGGGATGCAGGCGTTTACCGTAGCCCAGCAGTAGCGCGATTATCAGGCAGCAGACCGACGCGATGGCCGCCAGGGTAAAGCTGCTACCGACCAGTGTAAGGAACGCCGCCATGTCCGTCTTCCCTATGCGCTCACTGGCCCAGCTGGCCAACTGTGCGGCGGGTAGGGCAAAGCCTGCGATTACAATCACCAGTGCCGAGGCAAATGCGCTCCAGCCGCGCCATCCACGCAGTGTAATTCGACGGGCTTGCTGTTGCGCGGAGCTGTGGTGAAAGCGCAGGCGCCGCCGCGAGAACTGCTCCAGTGTGAACAGGGCAAACACGAACAGCAGCAGAAACGCTGCCAGTTGCGCCGCTGTTTGCAGTTCACCCAGCCCATACCATGTGCGAAAAATGCCGGTGGTGAACACACTGACGCCGAAGTAATCCACGGTGCCGAAGTCCGCCAGTGTTTCCATCAGCGCCAGGCTGATGCCCGCGACAATGGCGGGTCTTGCCATCGGCAGCGCTACTTGAAAAAGCGTTTTCCAGGGGCCTTTACCCAAACTCCGGCTGGCCTCCAGCACCGCTGTAGACTGCTCGGTAAAAGCCACTTTTACCAGCAGATAAACGTAGGGGTAAAGCACCAGCGACAGCATGCAGATGGCACCGCCGAGTGAGCGGATCTCGGGGAAGTAGTAATCGCCGTAGCTCCAGCCAAACTGTGCTCGCAACGCGCTCTGCACCGGCCCGGCGAAATCGAGCATGCCGGTGTAGGTGTACGCAATGATGTAGGCCGGCATGGCCATTGGCAGCAACAACGCCCAGTTAAACAGCCTGCGACCGGGAAATTCGCACATCGCTGTGAGCCAGGCGGCACTGACACCCAGTAACAGGGTGCCCACACCGACACCCAGCATCAGCAGTAGTGAGTTGAAGACGTAGTCCTGCAGCACGGTATCCAGCAGGTGTTGCCACGCCGGGCTGAACCCTTGAAACAGGCTGGCGACTATCACCACGACCGGTACGGCAATCAGTGCGGCGGTGACGAGCATCAGGGCGCGCCAGCCGACGCTGCCGCGACCGCGATGAAGTACTTGTGGTGGGGATGTCGCTGAGCTTATTTCCAATTCGCCCGATCCATTGCCATGACTGCTTGCGCATTCAAGCGCCCGAGTTCCGTCACGTCAACTGAATCGGCGGTAAAATCACCCCAGGATTCGAGTAGGGCACTGGGTTCGACATTGGCATTGGCCGGGTATTCATTATTGGTTTCAGCATACCAGTGCTGTGCCTCGGGGCCGGCCAGAAACTCGATCAGTGCCGTGGCCTCCTCAATATTTCTGGCGGACTGGGTGACGCCGGCGCCACTGACATTGATGTGCGTACCGCGTCCGTCCTGGTTGGGGAAGAAAATAGCCGCTTGCTCAGCGGCGGCTTTTTCTTCGGGATCGTCGCTCTGCAGCATGGCGCCATAGTAGTAGCTGTTGACCAGTGCCACATCACATTGGCCAGCCGCCAGTGCTTTGATCTGGTCCCGGTCACCGCCCTGGGGTGGGCGGGCGAAATTCGCTACCAGGCCCTCTATCCAATCTTCGGTAGCCGCCTCGCCCTGTGTCGATAGCATGCTGGCAACCAGCGACTGATTGTAAATGTTGCCGGAGGAACGCACGCATATGCGGCCGCGCCACTTGTCGTCGGTGAGCGCCTCATAGGTGCTCAATTCCTCGGGGTCGACCCGATCAGTCGCATAGGCGATGACGCGTGCCCGTACGGAGAGGCCATACCAGTAGCCCTCATCGTCGCGCAGATTGCCGGGAATCACCTCTTCCAGGTATTCAGACTTAATCGGCTGTAAAACGCCGGCTTCCCTGGCCCGGTACAGGCGTCCGGCATCCACGGTCAGCAGCACATCCGCCGGGGAATTGCGGCCTTCACTCTGCAGGCGTGTGAGCAGGGCATCGTCCTTGCCGGTAACCAGATTGACCTCTATGCCTGTTTCCTCGGTAAACTGGTCCAGCACGGGCTTGATCAGCGCCTCCTGTCGAGCGGAATACACATTTACAGATTCAGCGAAAGCGCTGGATATGCCCAGTGCTGTAGCAGCAACGGTAACAAACAGGGCGGTTGCAGAACGGCGCAATGCCGCGTGGAAAGAACGCATGGGGTACCTCGCACGGTTGTCAGATGGATGTAACGCTCGATGGCAAGCGATTTTCCTTGAGTAGAACATAGATGGACTTGTGAGACTATGCTTATAGATATAGTGTAGGCGAATCGTACAGGCGGTGGATAGCGGTGTACAGGTGGTGCCCGCCCTGTGGTGTGCCGAGCGAATCGCTTGCCTATTCAGCAATACCACCTGAAAGTGATCTTTCCCCCGTTCCTATTCAGAGGTCTTGGTTTGCATGGTATTACAGTCCCACTGGCGC
>TARA_R110002049_G_scaffold277932_2_pt1 | contig 15761 bp, 16 predicted proteins | sample TARA_R110002049 | Tara Oceans TARA_R110002049 (sample SAMEA4396941) | marine metagenome | biome: Polar Biome; feature: [SRF] surface water layer (ENVO:00010504); material: water (ENVO:00002006), including particulate matter (ENVO:01000060) such as... | depth 5 m | reverse complement strand
ATCTAATCAAATGGAATCAAGATGCTGTTGCTCGGATGCTTACTAGAAGACAATATTCGAATGGCTACAATTGAGGAAATTGTAGCTATGAAGCTTGATGTGATACAAAGAGGTGGTAGAAAAAAGGATTTTTGGGATTTACACGAATTGTTTAACTCTTATAACGTTGACCAAATGCTACATTTACACGAGCAACGTTATCCTTATGGGCATGACCATGGATTAATTCTTAAAAACTTTGTTGATTTCTCGCAAGCAGATGATGACTTTGATCCTATATGTTATATGGGAAAGCATTGGGAATTTATAAAGGATGATATAATTGAAATCATTCGGAAATATCAAGATAAAACCTAACCGAATTTTAGATGTATTAAAGTTTAGGTTGTAGCATTTTGTTTAATGTTGGCTGCAAAATATCAAAAAGTTTAGATATTCACCTCAAAGAGTTATTTGATTTTTATATTAAATAAAAAAATGAATGTTAAAAATCTTCTATTTAATTTGTGTGGGATAATCAGTGTAAAACCTATGTTCATTTTATTATTTAATTTTTATTCATATAAAATATATTTAATTGATTCAAATTACTATTTTTGCACCAGACGAAATTAAAATAAACTATTGAATAGTGTAAATAGGTCACAAATCGTCAACATTAATAAAGATATTTGGCAGTTGTACTGCTATGGTTGGGCTGACAGGGCAAGGTTGCAGTCCCGTCCAGACCGCCATCCCGATAGCTATCGGGAGCTAAAAAGCTCTGAGAAATTAGGGCTTTTTTTGGCAAGTTAAAGAAGTTGTGTTGTTAGTAAACATCTAGTGTTTGCTAAAGGTTTAAGTAGTTAAACCAATGGAAAGCTTTCCTTTTTTTCTTTATAGAAAATTGGGATGCTTTTTTGTTTTGGGTAGGTTTTGTTGCTTAAATTGGTTTTATTTTGTGGTTTTACTATAAATTAATTGTTCCAAGATAAACTCTACACCTAGTTCATTATTACCTTTGGTTTTAAAGTTGGCAACCTTTTTTACATTAGGGTGTGCGTTCTCCATAGCATAACTAAAATGTGCTAATTCCAGCATTTCTAAATCGTTGTTATAGTCACCAAATACCATAGTTTCCTCTGTGTCTATACCTAATTCTTCTTGAAGCATTTTTAAGGCATATCCTTTATTGGCTTCTTTATGTGAAATATCTAACCAGTTTTGACCAGAAACCGTTACCTGTAATTCATTTGCTATGTCATTAATTTGAGGAAGAACTTGAGTTTCAGAAGATTCAAAATGGTAAACAGCAATTTTTAAAAAATCGTCGTCAGTTACTTTTGTTAGATCATCAACAGCCTTATACACAGTATAATATTCGCTTAACTTTGAAATAAAAAGCGAATCTTTAGTTTCGATATAAGCTGTTTTTCTTCCACATAAAACAATATAACTACCTTTTATGGTTCTTAAAATTTCAACAGATTTTAAAACATCCTCAGAAGATAGTTTTAAAAGAACCTTGGTTTTATCAGCATGTTGCACAACACCACCATTTTCAGCTATAATGGAAATATCATTTTTTATAGTATCTAACTTTTGTAAAATGCTTTGATATTGTCTTCCGCTAGCAGCAACAAAATGAATGTTGTGTTTTTTTAATATATTAAATTGATTAAAAAATAGGGCGCTAACTTTACCATTAGTGTTTAGTAGCGTGCCATCCATATCGGTAACAACAAGTTTAACTTGAGATAAATTCATATAGCTTATTTTAGGAGCAAAAATACTATTCTAAAAGTTGATAAAGGTAAAATAGTATTAAGATTTATTTGATGATTTGTAAATACATAGGGCTTATTCTGTTCTATTTTGTTTTTTCTTGTAAACTAAATACTGCTAATACTTATATTAGCTAAAATATTTTCAAAAGGTATTTTTGTAAATTGCATAACTTATAAAATTTATCAATTAAATAAATGGTTACTTTAAAACAGCTTGCAAAGGAGTTAAATGTTTCAATTTCTACAGTTTCCAAAGCTTTAAATAATAGCACGGAAATTGGAGAAGAAACCGTTAAGCGTGTTAAAGAACTAGCTGAACTATATAACTACAAGCCAAATAAGGTCGCTTTAAGCTTAAAGCAAAATAAAACCAAAACTATTGGTGTGATTATACCAGACATACTCGAGCATTTTTTGGCTAAGGTTCTTTTTGGTATAGAAAGGGAAGCAAATCTTCACGGGTATAATATAATTACCTGTATTTCTAATGATTCTTTAGAAAAGGAAAAAGAAAGTTTACAACTATTGGCCAATGGAAGTGTTGATGGGTTTATTTTGTCAGTAGCAGAAGAAACTCAACTTAAAAATGAAGTCAATCATTTCAAAAGGACAATAAGTTCGGGTTTGCCAATAGTTATGTTTGATAGGGTTGCACATGATGTGTTATGCGATAAAGTAATAGTAGATGATTTTGATGCCACTTATAATGCCACAAAGCGCTTAATTGAAGAAAACAGAAAAAGAATTGCTTTTATTAGTAATATAGAGGGTTTAAGTGTTGGAAAATTAAGAGAACGTGGGTATATGAAAGCTATTTTAGAGCATGCCGATTATGAGCCACTTGTTTTAAAAATGGATAGAAAGAAAGATTCTCAGCAGAAAATAAAGTCATTTTTTAAAAAAAACAAGCCTATTGATGGTGTAATATCAGCCGATAGTTCATCGGGTATTATAGCCATAAATACAGCCATTAGCCTAAATTTAAAAGTGCCTAAGGATATTTCGGTAATTGGTTTTGCTAGTAAAGCGGTTTCAAATCTTTCAATTCCTAGGTTAACCACAATTAGGCAACATGCAAAAGCTATGGGTTCCAATGCAGCAAAAATGCTTATAGATAGAATGCAAAATAAGTTGGTTGAAAAAGAGTTTAAAACGAAGATTGTAAAGACAAGCTATGTGAAAAGTAAGTCGACGCTTAAATAGTTTTCAACACCTTATTAACATTACGCACATCGAATATATGTATTTCATCGAATATTATTGCGTTTCATCGAGTATAGTGAAAACTAAGTTAGTTTAATCCTACTTTAGTCAACGCTTAACTAACGCCCCAAAAAATTCCCTTAGTAAGTTAAGATAAGTTAATCCATTTTATTTGACTTTTCAGTCGCAATCCCTCGCAAATTTTAAAAAAATCTGTTCGCTTTTATGCGTTCGATTTTAAATTAATTATCCATTTTTCCCTCATCAAAAACTTTGATTATTCAGAGTTTTCGATAACATTTTAATTATTAAATAAAGAGAAAAATAAATTAACCTTAAAATCGATTACACATGAAAGCCCTAAAAATTACATTAATTCTAGCATTCCTTTTAACATTATTTACGTCTTGTACTAAACAAGATTTAAATGATGATGATATATTAGTAGACCCTGTTACTACTATTCCAGCTCCTGGTACAGGTGGTGGAGTTGATTTAGACTAAGTTTTTATCAAATATAAAAAAGACCCTTTGCTATAATTAGTAAAGGGTCTTTTTATTGATATAAATTAAAAAAATATAAATACATTTGAGGGAATCACAAATTCTCATAAATACTTTGAAATACATTCTTGCCAAAATATTTATATTAATTTTTATACTTTCATCCAGTGGTCAGAATGAATTGTATCTTAAAAAGATTGATTCTATCAAAAAAAATGTACTGGCAAATAAAATTCAAGATTCTATAGTTTATGCAAATGCGAATTTTAATATAGGTTTCTTGTATCGGAAAAGTTTTATTGGGGATAGTGCTTATTATTATTATCAAAAGGCGGAAAAGATATATAGAAATAGAAATGCTGATTTTAATTTAGCAGAAACTTTGTATGGAATAGCTGTAATTCAAAAAAACGGAAAAGATTTAATAGCGAGTGAACTTAGCTCTATAGAAGCAATTACTATTCTAGAAAATCTAAGTAATAAAAATGAAGTTATTAAATTGAAATCTTCACTATATAATAATCTTGGTCTAGTTTTTGGCGAATTAGAACTCTTTGATGAATCTTTTAAGTATTACAAGGAATCCTTGTCTTTAACAAGGCAACTGGAAGGGGATAATCAAGTTAATATTATTGGAATACTTAATAATCTGGCTCTTTCTTATAAAAAAGCAAGGGAATTTAATTTAGCATTAGATATTTATAGTGAAATTTTATCTACTTTAGATTTAGAAAAGAAACAACCAGAATTGTTTTCTTTAATATTGAATAATTACGCGCACACCAAATATTTGCTCAAAGATTATGATGAATTACCAGATTTATATTTTAAAGCACTTGAAATAACAACAAACCCCAGAGGCTATAATTCTATAATTATCAATCAATATTTAGCTGAATATTATTATTATTTTATTAATGATACTTATAAAGCAAAATATTATGCATATCGAGCTAAAGATATTGCCGAAAAATATTATAATGATGAATTATTAAGTTCCTTGCTTTTACTTTCTGAAGTAGAGGAAGATGAAAAAGCCTCAGAGTATTTAAAACATTATATTACATTAAATGATAGTCTTCAAAAAGTTGAAAGAGCAACTCGCGATAAATATGCCAGAATACGTTTTGAAACGAATCAAATAGAGAAAGAGAATATTAAAATAGCCCGAGAACGTATGTGGTTGTTAATAATTTCTATTATAATATTAGTAACTTCTGTGTTACTCTATGTAGTAATAAACCAGCGAATTAAAAACAAAGAGCTAAAGTTTATACAAGAGCAGCAAGAAGCGAATGAAGAAATTTATAACCTGATGCTCTCACAAAATGAAAGTATAGAGGAAGCCAGAATTTTAGAGAAAAAGCGTATCTCCCAAGAATTACACGATGGTGTTTTAGGGCGTTTGTTTGGAACGCGTTTAAATTTAGATAGTTTAAATATGAATACTACTACTGAAGCTGTAAAAACTAGAGGTAAGTATATAGACGAATTAAAAACAATTGAACATGATATTAGAAAAGTATCACACGAATTAAATACTGATTTTGTTGCTGGCTCTGGATTTATAGATTTAATTGAGACATTTGTTGAAACACAAACTGAAGTATATAACTTAGAATATACACTAGATTATGATGAAGCGATAAGTTGGGGTGAGGTTTCAAATAAAACAAAAATTCATATATACAGAATGGTACAAGAAGCGCTGCATAATATACACAAGCATGCCAATGCGACTTTGGTTAATATCACTTTTAAACTGGAAAACAATAAAATTTACTTAACTTTAACCGACAATGGTTCTGGTTTTGATGTTAATAAAGCTAAATCTGGTATAGGTTTAAAAAACATGAATTCGAGAATAAGTGAAATAAACGGAACGATAAAGATAACATCAGAAAAGAATGTAGGAACAACAGTAGCCATAGAGGCACCAATACCCTAACGCTAAATTATGACTGAGAAAATAAAAATATTAATGATTGATGATCATCCAATGATTATTGAGGGCTATCAAAACACCTTACTTTTCACAAAAAAAGACAATCAGGAATTAGAAATTGATATTGCTAATAATTGCGATGAAGCTATTGCATACATGGACAAATCAGTTGAAAAAGGTTTGCCATATGATGTGTTATTTGTTGATATTAGCCTACCACCATCAACAGATGGTTTAATGAGTTCTGGAGAAGACTTAGCGGAGTATGCCCGTAATGTGCTACCAAAAGCTAAGATTGTCATTTTAACTATGTTTAATGAGTCCTTTAGAATTCATAACATCATAAAAACGATTGATCCTGAAGGTTTTTTAATTAAAAGTGATTTAACATCAAGCGAACTTGCAAGCGCATTTCAGGCCGTGCTTAATAATCCTCCGTTTTATAGTGGTACAGTTAATAACCATATTAGAAAATCAATTGCAACCAACCTAGTTATTGATGAAAAAAACAGAAAAATACTTCACTTACTTTCCCAAGGTGTAAAAACTAAAAATCTTTCTTCACATTTAGATATTTCATTGAGTGCTGTGGAAAAAAGGAAAAAACAGCTTAGAGAGATTTTTGAGGTTAAAGATGGACAAGATGAAACACTACTAAATAAGGCAAGAGAAAAAGGGTTTGTATAAGTAAAAACCTACAAAAGTGTAAAAAATAAATTTTTTTTTCATTTTTTTTCATTTTTTTCTCCCTCGGAAACCATTGCTATACTTTATTACTACCATTTACCCGTAAACCTGTTACGGGTTTCCCGCAGTTTGAAAAGAAAACCGATACCTATATTTGATTTATCAACACTTCAAAAATTAATTAATCCCTCAATTTTTATGTTGATAATAGCAATTTACATAAGCCCTGTGGAGGTGAGAGACCCACAGGGCTTCTTCTTTTCTAAAAGCTAAAGATCGTATTTCCGTGGTCAATAAGTAGCCCAATAAAAAGCCTAAAGTAAATTACAGCCACTACAAATTTTATAAAGTAGATGTAAGAAAACCTACAAAAGAGCCAAATGCAGCTCTAGAAGCCGTTTTAGAATCACTTTTGTTTAGAAGTTCACCCATTAAGGCACCAACAAAAGGCCTGACAATAATACCGCCGGGAATAGGAGCAATTATCCCAACAATTAGTCCAAAAGACGTACCAATCATACCATATCTTGTTCCACCAAATCGTTTTGTGCCCATGGCAGGAATAATATAATCTAAAAGCCAGATAAATAATGCAATTATTAAGGTGATAATAAGAAATGATCTATCCATAGGAATAGCATCCGTAAAATAAGCTATTAAAAGTCCTAACCAACTAGTTAGAGGTCCGGGTAAAATGGGAAGAAAACTTCCGATAATACCCAAAAGCATAAAAAGAAATGCAATAAAAATTAAGATAATATCCATAAATAAGTTTAAGCTTTACACTATAGAAGACGCATAAATGGAACAAAAGTTACATTTTTAAACTAAAACTTTAGTTTAAACTAATTTTTTAGTTATATTAGCAAAGTGAAAACGTTCACTTTGCTATGCTGAAATGGTTTCAGTATGGCATTAAACAAACGAAAAAGTATCAAAAGATACTGAAATAAATTCAGCATTTATGAAACAACTTACCAAAGCCGAGGAGGAGATTATGCAGATACTTTGGCAACTTAAAAAAGCCAATGTAAAAGCTATTATTGAACAATTTCAAGAACCTAAACCAGCTTACAACACGGTGTCAACTATTGTTAGGATTTTGGAAAACAAAGGGTTTGTAGATTATGAAAAGCAAGGAAAGGGACATATATATTTTCCATTAATGCAACAACAGGATTATAGTAACCAATCTATAAATAAATTAGTAGATAATTACTTTCAAGGGTCTTTTAAAAGCATGGTGTCATTTTTTGTAAAGAAGAATGATATCAGTTTAAAGGAGTTGGAGTCGGTTTTAAAAGATATTAATAAAAAAGAATAGTTATGGCACATTATATTATACAAACTATCGCTTTTCAATTATTTTTTCTATTGATTTATGATGTGTTTTTTAAAAAGGAAACCTTTTTCAATTGGAATAGGTTTTATCTCATTTTCACAGCAATTTTATCCATAGTATTACCTTTTATAAAAATTGAAAGTTTTAAAAGCGTAGTTCCTGAGCGATACATCGTTTCGTTGCCAGAAGTCATTTTAGGTCAAACTGCATCAAATACCAATGCCCCAATATTATTGGATGCTGTAGTAATTGGCAACAGTATTTCGTATTGGTATATGGCGTTTTATTTTGGTGTTACAATAGCAGCAATAATATTTTTGTTTAAGCTTATAAAAATTGGCGTTTTAATATTTAAAAATCCAAAAACCAATTTGGGTAAACTAACTTTAGTAAAACTTATAAACAGTAGTGCCGCATTTTCATTTTTCCGTTATGTGTTTTTGGGTGAGTTTTTAAAAGATAATGAAAAAGAAGCTATTTTAAAACATGAAATTATTCACGTAAAGCAGCTACACAGCATCGATTTATTGTTTTTTGAAGTACTACGGATTATCTTCTGGTTTAATCCATTGGTATATATGTATCAAAACAGAATAACCGCACTCCATGAGTTTATTGCGGATGCTGAAGCCGTAAAACATGAAGGTAAAACAAAATATTATCAAAGCTTATTATCTCAAGTTTTTGATACTCAGAAAATATCATTCATCAATCCATTTTTTAAACAATCATTAATCAAAAAACGAATCGTTATGTTACAAAAATCAAAATCAAAACAAATTCATTTATTAAAGTATGCGCTGTTAATTCCTATTGTGGTTGGGATGTTGGTTTATACGTCTGCCGAAGGACAAGAAAAGGTTAATACAGAACAAAACGAAATATTAGATTTAAATCAATATAGCTACACACTTAAAAAAGGAGAAAAACTAATTGGTGAAAAAAAGAAAATTCATGAAAAGTATGAAGCCTTTTTAAAAGCTAATCAGGATTATGTAAGTTGGTCAAGAATTAACCATGAATCAAATATAATAAGTTATTCCGTTCACTCCATTAAAGAAAAAGTGCCTCTAAGTTTTTCAAGAAGCGAAGTTAGGTTTCCAGATGGATCAGGTTATATCACTTATTTTAATTTTTCAAAATCAGTAGAAGAGGAAATTACGGATGTTGAAGTGCCTTTTATGGCTGTAGATAAAGTTCCAATATTTCCAAGTTGTGAAGGCTTAATTTATAACTCTGATAAAAGAGATTGTATGTCTCAGAATATTTCAAGGCATGTCAATATAAATTTTAACACAAAACTGGCAACAGAATTAGGTTTAAAGGGTAAACAGCGCATAAACGTGCTTTTTAAAATTGATAAAGAAGGAAATATTACAGGAATACGTGCCAGAGCTCCTCATCCAGGTTTAGAGGAAGAAGCCATTAGAGTTATTAAAACCTTACCCAAAATGATTCCAGGGGAACACAAAGGTGAAAAAGTTAATGTGCCTTATAGCTTGCCTATAATTTTTCAAGTAGCAGATGAACAAAAAGAAGAAGATTTAGTCCCTCTCAATGAAGTTCGGATAAAAAATGAAGTTCCTTTAAGTAAGCTTGATGACATTCCAAATTTTGAATCTTGTGATAATTCTTTGAGCAAATCAGAAAAAAAGGCATGTTTGGATCAAGGTATTTCAACTCATATTGTAGAACATTTTAATACGAAGCTTGCTAATAAACTAGGGCTGACTGGAAGACAAAGAATAAATGTTATTTTTAAAATAGATGAACAAGGACATATTATTGGGATTCGCTCAAGAGCAGCACACCCAGATCTAGAAGCCGAAGCTATTAGAGTTATCAAGTTGTTGCCTAAAATGGTACCTGGAAAAGTTGATGGTAAAAATGTAGTGGTGCCTTATTCGCTTCCTATAATCTTTGAAGTAGAAAAGAAGTAATGATTAGAATTACCATTATATTTTTATTAATACTATTTAAAACTGTAGCACAAACTTCGGTTTTAAATATTGCAGATAGTTTATATGCAAACGGAAACTACTCAAAAGCTATTGAGCAATACCAAACATACGACAACCAATCAGAAGTTTATGATAAAATAGCCAAAGCGTATGTAGCCCTAGGGAATTATGACGAAGCTTTACAAAACTATGAAGCTAGTATTGAAGCAAACCCAGAAGATGCCTTATTAAAATTTGAATATGCTAGACTCCTTTCTCAAACAAAAAAGTATGAAACTGCTGCGAAGGTTTTTAACGATTTGGTTTATATAGATGACAAAAACCCAAATTACCATTATGAATTAGGAATAGTTTTAGAACAATTAAAAGATTCTACAGCAATGGATAGGTTTCGTTCTACATACGAGTTAGACCAAACACACCAAAAAGCTATTTTTAAAATAGCTAAATATTATTTACAAAAACGCAAACACGAAACTGCTGATAAATTTATAGATAAAGGTTTAGAAAGCTATGAGAATAACTTAGAGTTAATTAGCTTGAAAGCACAAAATTACTATTGGCAACAAAATTATAGAGAAGCTGCAAAGTGGTTTGAAAAATTACTTGAGCTTGGTGAATCGTCAGAGTTTGTTTATGAAAAATTAAGTTTGTGCTATGGAAATCATTATGACTATGAAAAAGCATTGGAATATAGATTAAAAGTATTAAAATACAACCCAACTGATGCCACGGCTCTATACGTTATTGGGACTTATTATTTTGAATTACAGCAATATAAAAAAGCTGAAGAATATATTTCGAAAGCTTTACTGATGTTAGACAGACCATTATCAGCTGAATATGCTAAATTGGCAACAGCTTTAAATCATCAAAAAAAATATCCAGAAGCTATTGCTGCTTTAAAAAAGGCTATAAAAGAAAATCCTGAAAATGAGTTTACTCATTTTCGTTTGGCTTTAACATTAGAAACTTATTATAAAGATTATGATGCTAAACTAAAAGTCTATGAGGATTTTAAAAAGAGGTTCCCTAATAGTAGAATAAATCAGTTTGTTGATGAAAAGATTTCAAAAATAAAAAAGGAAAAATTCTTGAAAACAGATTAAAAACCAAAAAAATCGTATTTTTCAGCTTTAGTTCAATCCATGAAGCAACTTTACGTTTTTATATTAGTTTTAATGCTTACGTCTTGCGAGTATTTTAATGTAAAAAAAACATCTTCAGAGGCTATTTTAAATGAAGAATTAAAAACGTTTAATTGGGATGATGTTGATGAATATCCAGCATTTTCAATATGCGATTCTTTAAATACAAAACAAGAAAAAAAGCAATGTTTTGAAAGCAAACTAACCAATGAAATTTTCAATTTTTTAGAAAATGAAGTTATAGTTGTAACCCAAGATATAAACGATACTATTAATTTATCGTTTCAAGTTTCAGAAAAAGGCGAATTATCACTTTTAAATTTTGAAGTAGATTCACTTACCATTCGAGAAATTCCTAACATTAAAACTTTAATTCATCAAAGCTTAGATTCACTTCCTAACATATTTCCGGCAATTAAAAGGGGGCAACAGGTAAAAACACAGTTTGAGCTTCCCATAATCATTAATGTGGAATAGCTTATTTTTTAAAGCGCCTGCCTTTCCATTTGTACGTTTTAAAAACTGATAAAATAGCAATATAAACACTAAAAAAAGGATACAGGATAAAGCCAAAGATATAAGATAGTAACACTTCTTTCTGGTTAAAAAACGTAGCCGATTTATAAATTAAATAAAAATCGATATTAAACTTTATAACCAAAATATAAAGTAATGTTTTTACTTTAAAAACACCTATTGTTATTAGTAAGGCTAAAGCAATTAAAAGCGCATTCATTAACAAAACAATAAGTCCGGTTAACTTTCCAAACCAATGGTTGTAAGCACTAGTTTTCGATGTCCAACGTAAGCGTTGTGAAATTAATGAGTCCCAAGTGGGTTGACTTTTAGTTTCAACAATAGCATGTTCGCATTTTAAATAATGAAGTTCTTTTGGATGTTTTTTAGCCACTTTTTCTAGCAGAAAAATATCATCGCCACTGGCAATATTGGTATTGCCTTCAAAGCCATGTAGTGCTTTAAAAAGTTCTTTTTGATACCCAAAATTTGCACCATTACACAATAATGGTTTTTTGATGCCAAAACCTCCAATGGTTACACCTTGTAAACTCAAAATATCCAGTAATTGAAATCGGTTTAAAAAGTTGTCGTTTATATGGTAAGTAACTGGCGCAACAATACATTTTGTATCTGTTTTCTGGATAAACTCATCGAAACTATCCAACCAAAATTTTGGTAAAACACAATCGGCATCAGTGGTAATTATCCAATCGTATTTTGCTTTATCAATTGCTGTTGTAATCGCATCTTTTTTTGGAGAATTGGTTTTTCGTTCATTATTAATTACCGTAATGTCAGGTTGAGTACTTCGTCTGCGCTCAGTATAAACTCCTTCGAAACCCCTTTTGTCGATAACTTTTTCAATAATGCTAACCGAATCATCTTCAGAATCATCATCAATAAAAATAATTTCAAAAAGATGTTTGGGGTAATTTAAAGCTTCAATAGATTTTAATAAGTCTGGTAAATGTTCTGCTTCATTCCTAAAAGGAATAAGTATCGAGAATTTTGTTTTAGCGGATAAATTAGTCAGTTTAAAATGTTCAACTTTGTCAAAGCCAAAAACAAAACAGCCAATTAAAGCTAAATAAAAAATAGTAATTATGATGCTAAATAGTATCATTAATCAATTTGGGTTTTAGGCAACTTAAAGTTGAGCACATAGTAGCTTCCAAACATACTAGGAATTACAAAGTTAAGAATCCACATTAAGGAAATGATGCTTAAAATAGTAAGTTCGTTTACGCCCAAAAGCGAAAATAAAAAAACGGCAATACTGCCTTTTATGATGACATCAAAAATAAAAATGGTTGGAACAATAGATGCTAATAAATATATGGACGTTATAGCTTCCATGGCATCTAAGTAACCTATATCTATTTTAAAAATAATGAGTAAAAAATAAAATTGAAACGAAAAAATGGTATATCGAATTAATGAATATATAAATCCTAAAACCAATTTATTTTTGGGAAACTGTAATAGGAACTCTTTAATTTTTTCAAAAGAAAATCCTTTGATGGTGAATTTGCTTTTTCGGACACCAAATGCAACAAAAACACCAGTAGTTAAAAGAATGATTAGCCCTTTTGAAAGTTTATAATAATCTAAATTCAAGTTGTATTTTGAGGTGAAAAACGAAAACCCAATAACACCTGAAATTACCGTAACGCTCATTTGTAAAACATTGCTTATTAAATTTATAAGCATAATTTGTTTTCGGCAATTTGGTTTGTAATATATAGCTTTTGCGCCATATTCGCCAATTCTATTAGGTGTAAATAAAGAAGCTGTTAAAGCGCCTAAACTTTGCCCTAAAGCTATTTTTAAATTTATTTTTTGTATTGCAGACACTAAATGTTGCCATTTTAAAATTTCAAAAAACCAGTTGAAACTGCTTAAAAAGAGTAAGAAAATGATATTTTTTAGTGAAAACACATCATTTTTAGATAAAAACTGAATAAAATCTTTAAAATTTAACTCAGAATTAGTTGCTAATTTCTGGTAAATAAAATAAAATGCACCAACAACAATGCTTAATTTAATAAGCACAAAAAAGAATTGTTTAGTTTTGTATGGCAGCACGTAAAACATTTGTATTTGCAAATTAAACCAATATTAATTTATGACTCCCCATTTTGTTACATTTCGGAATAATATACTGACTTTAGTAATATGGTTTAGTATTGCTTTAGGATTTTCACAAGGTGATAAAAGCACTATAAAAGCACAATTTGCTTTAGGTGTTAATAGCCCTTCATCAAGCGGTTTTGTTCAAGATTTTGAAGCAAAATCGATAAACTTCCCAACGGTAAATTTAGGCATTCAATATATGTTTAAACCTAGCTTTGGAGCAAAATTAGATTATGGTTTCAACAGGATTTCAAATGATGAAAAAACGGCTCAAGATTTTAAACTCAATTATTCGCGTATAAATTTGCAAGGAGTTTTAGATTTGTCACGAACCTTATACATTTCAAATAGAGTTGGTACTTTTTTACATGCTGGCCCTGGTTTTTCCTTTGTTACACCACTTGGTAATTTTCCCGAAAATAAAACATCATTTTTTAACGCTATGGCAGGTTTGGAACTACATTACGGCATTTCAGATAAATTGACTTTGTACTTGGATACCTCATATATTCTTGGTTTTGCTGAAGATTTCGATCCCGTTTCAAGTGGTTTCGGATCGTTTAATGGAGATGTATTAACCGTAACAATTGGAGCGTCTATCTCTTTAAGTGGTTGTTATTATTGCGAAAAAAAATGACGAAAGAAAGAATTATTCTAGGTATTGACCCTGGGACAACTATTATGGGATTCGGAATCATAAAAGTAGTGGGAAAGACTATGCAGTTTATCCAGCTTAACGAGCTGAATTTAAAAAAATACAGCGACCATTATTTAAAACTAAAGCTCATTTTTGAGCGCACCATAGAATTAATCGATACCCACAATCCCGACGAAATTGCTATTGAAGCGCCTTTTTATGGTAAAAATGTACAAAGTATGCTCAAATTAGGTCGTGCACAAGGTGTTGCCATGGCTGCGGGTTTAAGTAGAGAAATACCTATTACTGAATATTTGCCTAAAAAGATTAAAATGGCCATTACGGGTAACGGAAATGCCAGTAAAGAACAGGTTGCAAAAATGCTTCAAAATTTATTGGATTTAAAAACGCTTCCCAAAAATTTGGATGCTACTGATGGTTTGGCAGCTGCGGTTTGTCATTTTTATAATTCAGGGAAAGTAACTGTTGGTAAAAATTATTCAGGTTGGGATGCGTTTGTGAAGCAGAATCCTAAGAAAATAAGTTAGCAGTTTTCAGTCACAGTTAACAGTAGTTTTCGTTAAAATTTAAATTAATAGTTCCAAATGAAAAATTTGAGTTACAAAATATCAATCGAATTTGTAATTGACTGTAAACTGCTACTGAATACTGATGACTAAATGAGCGGTATCTACATCCACATCCCATTTTGCAAACAAGCTTGCCATTATTGCGACTTTCATTTTTCAACCTCATTAAAAAAGAAAGATGAATTGGTTCAAGCTCTGGTAAAAGAGTTAGAACTCCGAAAAGATGAACTAAAAAATCAAACCGTTGAAACCATTTATTTTGGTGGTGGTACACCTTCTTTATTGACGAATGAAGAATTACGGTTGTTAATTGATACGGTTTATACACATTTTAAAGTTATTGAAAATCCAGAAATAACCTTAGAAGCAAATCCAGATGACTTAACACCTAAACGTTTAAACGAATTAAAGAATACACGAATAAACCGCCTAAGCATCGGGATTCAATCATTTTTTGAACGTGATTTAAAACTCATGAATCGAGCGCACAATGTTAAAGAAGCTAAAAATTGCTTAAAAGAAGCAACAACACACTTCGATAATATTTCAGTAGATTTAATTTACGGTATCCCCAATTTATCAAACGACCATTGGATTAAAAATATAGAAACCGCTTTATCATATAATATTCCGCATATTTCAAGTTATGCTTTGACTGTTGAACCTAAAACGGCTTTAGCAACCTTCATTAAAAAAGGCATTATTAAAAATGTGGATGACGATTTAGCGCAAGAGCAATTTCATATTTTAATAGATAAATTGGAAACTGCGGGTTTTGAACATTACGAATTATCTAACTTTGGAAAACCTAATTTTTTCAGTAAAAATAATTCGGCCTATTGGCAGGGGAAACCGTATTTAGGTATTGGTCCGTCGGCACATTCATTCAACGGGAATCAACGCGGTTGGAATGTTAGAAACAATTCAAAATATATTAAAAGTATTCAGAATAATGAATTGCCCATTGAAATGGAAACACTTTCGACAACCGATAAATACAATGAGTATATTATGACGGGTTTACGAACCATGTGGGGCGTTTCATTAGAAAAAATTGAAACTGATTTCGGAAAAAATTACCAAAAATATCTTTTGCAACAGGCTGAGAAATACATTAATCAACATTTATTGTATATTGATGCTGATAAACTTTTAACCACAAAAAAAGGAAAATTTTTAAGTGATGGTATCGCTTCAGATCTGTTTATGCTGAACTAGTTTCAGTATCTTTTCAAAGAAACATTTAATATTTTAGGTGGATATTTAAAAACAAATTGATTTTGAAGGAAGGTTTTGTTTAGATTTTATCTAACAAAAATAGAACTG
>TARA_R110002049_G_scaffold5119_4_pt1 | contig 15775 bp, 15 predicted proteins | sample TARA_R110002049 | Tara Oceans TARA_R110002049 (sample SAMEA4396941) | marine metagenome | biome: Polar Biome; feature: [SRF] surface water layer (ENVO:00010504); material: water (ENVO:00002006), including particulate matter (ENVO:01000060) such as... | depth 5 m | reverse complement strand
TGCGATTAATGCAGGGTTTGCCTGGCCAATAGAGCGCGCTAGGCGATCGGATTAGTAGTGCCCAGCTCTTTGGCAAGATTAAGACTATTTATGTAAATTTGCGCGGTTTAAATGGCTATGAAAAGTAGGGTAAAAATAAAAAAACATAAAGGCTTTGACCTGCTGTGAACTACGTGACAGGATGTGCGCAGTTAGTAAGTTAGCAAGCAAGCATGGTTCCAGCGACATTCGAATTCTTTCGGTAGTCTGTAATTGTATTCCTTGTTCTACTCACTATTTATCTGGGTAATACCAGGATTTCTACAATTCGCGACTTGCGAAAAGGATTTAATATCATGGCAACTGGCACAGTTAAGTGGTTCAACGATTCTAAAGGCTTCGGTTTCATTGCTCCTTCTGACGGCAGCGATGACGTTTTTGCTCATTTTTCTGAAATTCAGTCTGATGGCTTCAAAACTCTGCCTGAAGGCGCTAACGTCTCTTTTGACGTTACCCAAGGTCAGAAAGGCCTTCAAGCTTCAAACATTAAGCTGCTTTCTTAATCCTAGTGATTATTTAAGTTCTCGAATCGTTTAGATTCGATGATCGGGCCCCGCTTAGGCGGGGCCCGATGCGTTTGTGTCTTCAATAAATCCACGATTCCACTATCGTTGCGTTTGCCGGCAGGCGCTACTACCCCATCCGTTGCCACTTTCCTCACAATTCTATTATGCATTAATCAACTAGCTTGATTAAATGATATGTTATATTGTATCTTTCTTGAGCGTTAACTCACAAGGGAGAAAGAAGCATGCGAGCCAGCAAGATGGAAGATAGGCAAAAGATCGTGTCGCCGCTAAAGGCTGTCAGTGCCTTTGCATTCAGTACGTTACTGCTCGCTGGCGCTCAATACGTCAGTGCTGATGACCATGACCACAGCCATGATCAAGATCATGCTCATCACGACCACGACCACGACCACGACCACGATAGCGATAGCGATATCTATTCGGGTTATTTTGAGGATGAGCAGATCGAGGATCGCTCACTTTCAGACTGGGAAGGTGATTGGCAATCCGTCTATCCGTACCTACAAGATGGAACGCTAGATGAAGTGTTTGCTGATAAAGCAGAGCACGGCGATAAAACCGCCGAAGAGTACAAAGCGTATTACGAGATAGGGTATGAAACGGATGTAGATCGTATCGTTATCGACGGCAGCAACGTCACTTTCTTTGCGGACGGTGAAGAGATGTCAGGTGACTATCAGTACGATGGCTACGAGATTTTAAATTACGAGGCGGGCAACCGGGGTGTTCGCTTTATTTATGAGCTCGAAGGCGAGGGGGCTGACGATCTTCCTCAGTATATTCAGTTCAGCGATCACGGTATTTACCCAACTGACGCAGACCACTACCACCTTTACTGGGGCGATGATCGTGAAGCGCTGTTAGAAGAAGTGACTAACTGGCCGACCTATTACGCGTCAGAACTAAGTGGCGAAGACATTGTTGAAGAGATGTTGGCCCATTAATCTGTATTAAGCATACTTCAGTGATTGAAAAAGCGCTGGCTATCATGCCAGCGTTTTGCTGTTATTGGCACTGTTAAAATAGGGTTTAGAGTAGAGCGGCTGTACTCTTTCCATATTTTTTACCAAATCAAATAGGGTCATGCATTATGCGTTTGTCTTCACTTTTTATGGGCATAGGGTTGTTGGCTTTATACAGCTTTGCCTACGCGGGCGATACCTGTGATAGCGCTACGACACAGGCTGAGCTAACCGAATGCTCGGCTCAGGCGTACCAATCGGCTGACGATGAGCTCAATGAGGCTTATCAGGTACTGGTGGATCAATTAAGCAGCAACTCTGCTTCACTGGAAAAGCTTAGAACCGCTCAGCGCGCCTGGATCGGTTTTCGCGATGCCGAGTGTGCGTTCGAAAGTAGCGCCGTTGAGGGTGGTAGTGCGCAGCCTATGGTGCGTAACGGCTGCCTTGAAGCGCTGACAGAAGCACGAACTGAAACGCTACGTGAACATGCTGAATGTGAAGAGGGCGATCTTAGCTGCTCGCGCTGAAAGTGATCAATATTTCGGCAGGTAATCCCCCCATTGTCTTTTGCTTCGACTGAGTGCCCGGAACGCCAGACGAAATGGATACTTTACTGACGCACAGGCTTTTAATTACGGTGTACTACGCTGTGCCGCTTAACCCTGAAAATCATCGGCGTGCTGGCTCCCCGTCGCCGCTGCGTCCCAGCTTACAGCTAGCCTGGAATGGTTTGGTACGGCCGCGGTGGATGTTCGGGACTTTTCTAAGGACATTGTGGCAATTCCATAAAACGCTATTTGGCTAGTATTGAGTGAAAGCAGGCGACCAGCAATTTTTTTTGCGCTGTACATGTCTTTGCAATAAAGAGGTTTTAAAACTCTACAAAACCTTGTGTTAGAGTCTAGGATGTAGATTGAAGATTGTTTTTAGAGCAAACATCATCCCATCCCCTTTTATTGAGGAGCGCATTATGTGGAAAAAACCTGCTTACCAGGATATCCGTCTCGGTTTTGAAGTAACGCTATATATCTCAAACCGCTAATATCGTCCCAATGCCTGCCTTTATGGCAGGCATTTCTTTCTCTCGCTGAATATTTTTTAATGAAAAGGCTGCGCCATGGATGTACGTGAGCCACAAAACACGGAGCGTTACGCTTATGCAGGTATTAGTACTTGGTTCGGCAGCCGGCGGCGGTTTTCCTCAGTGGAACTGCAACTGTGCCAACTGTGAAAGTGTTCGCCAGAATCACGATGGATACGTAGCCCGAACGCAGTCATCAATTGCCATTAGTAGCGATGGTAAACGCTGGCTACTTTGCAACGCCTCCCCGGATATTCGCAGCCAGCTAAACGCCGCGCCTGAACTTTGGCCCAATACGCTTCGCGGCAGTGGTATTGCCGAGGTACTGTTGGTGGATGCCCAGGTAGACCATGTAACAGGGCTTTTATCCCTGCGCGAAGGCTGCCCGCTGGATGTCTGGTGTACCCCCAACGCCCACAGCGATTTAGCCAGCGGATTCCCGCTTTTTAACATGTTAAGCCATTGGAGCGGTGGTCTTAACTGGCGCTCCATCGGACTTGACGAGACCACCTCGACGATCGATTTTGACGTACCTAGTTGCAAGGGGCTTCACTTTACCGCCTTTGCCCTGTCGAGCAACGCGCCGCCATACTCGCCCCGTAGAGGCCAGCCCTCTAATGGCGACAATTTAGGGCTCTTTATCACCGATGAATCCACCGGCAAGTCGATTTGCTACGCGCCGGGCCTAGGCCAGCCCACAGATGAAGTTATGGGCTATTTAAAAAAGGCCGACGTAGTGATGGTGGACGGCACCGTTTGGGACGACGATGAGCTGATCCGTACCGGGGTGGGTACATCAACCGGCCAACAAATGGGGCACTTGGCGCTGAACGGCCAGGGCGGAATGCGCGAATATTTAGCCACGCTGCCCGCTGCTACACGAAAAATTCTTATCCATATCAACAACACCAACCCCATTCTGAACGAGGCAAGCGATGAACGCGCTCTGTTAACCAAAGAGCATATCGAAGTGGCGTTCGACGGGATGAACTTAACGCTTTGATTCTTTACGCTTTGCTCTGAAAACTTATTCAAACCTCGTCCTACCAGCGTACTTTTCAACGGATGAATGCACTCAACGGAGCAGCTCTTCAGGAGGTCAACTATGGTATCGAACACTCCCCCCCTTGAGTCCGCAACACCGCTTACTCAACAGGCGTTTAAAGATGCGCTAATGGCTAAAGGGCAGTTTTATCATCTTCATCATCCTTTTCAGCAAGCCATGGCCCAGGGCGAGCTTTCAAAAGTGCAGCTTCAAGGCTGGGTAGCCAACCGCTTTTACTACCAGCTTATAATTCCGCAAAAAGACGCGGCGCTGTTGGCCAACTGTCCGAGTGCTGCCGTGCGCAGGCAGTGGGTGCAGCGTTTGCTCGACCACGATGGCGACCAGGATGATGAAGGGGGTATTGAAGCCTGGATAGCACTTGGCCAGGCGGTGGGGCTCACTCGGGAGGAGCTTGTGACCCAGGAGCATGTGCTCCCTGGCGTGCGTTTTGCCGTCGATGCGTACCTTAACTTCGTGCGCCAGGCGAGCTGGGAGGAGGCAGCGATCTCGTCTCTGACCGAGCTTTTCGCCCCCGAGGCGCACCAGAGCCGGCTCGACACTTGGCCTACTCACTACCCCTGGATCGACGAGCAGGGGTATCGCTATTTTCGTAAGCGTTTGAGCGAGGCTCAGCGAGATGTGGATCACGGCCTAGAGATCGCCCTGGACATATGCACAACGGCACAACGTCAGGCGCGCGCCCTGGAGATACTCCAGTTCAAGCTGGATGTGTTATGGAGTATGCTCGATGCGATGACCCTCGCCTATCAGCTCGACCGCCCGCCCTACCATACCGTCACGAACGAGCGTGTTTACCATCGCGGCCTTGGCGCTCACTCGCTTAAGGGAGTGTTAAATGAAGCTTGAAACGATCCCTAAATGGCGACGCGGCTGGCGATTTCAGTGGGAACCCACCCAGGACTGCTTCGTACTGCTCTATCCTGAAGGCATGGTCAAGCTCAATGAAACCGCCGGTGCGATCTTGAATCAAATCGACGGTGAACGCAGCGTTTCATTGATCATCACAAACCTCGAAGCGCTCTACCCCGAAGCAGGCGCGCTTAAAGGCGATGTCCTCGAATTTCTTACTGAGGCGCAGCAAAATGGCTGGCTAGCCAAGGAGGCGTAACGTATGCCAACGGCGAAATTTCCCTCCCACGGACCACTCTGGTTGCTCGCAGAGCTTACCTACCGGTGTCCGCTGCAGTGCGCTTACTGCTCAAATCCTTTGGATTTTAGCCAGTACCATAACGAGCTGAATACCGATGAATGGTTAAGCATACTGCGCCAGGCCCGCGAGATGGGCGCCGCCCAGCTCGGCTTCTCCGGTGGCGAACCGCTGGTAAGGCGCGATTTGGAAACTCTAGTAAGCCACGCGCGCGAGCTTGGTTTTTATACTAATCTCTTGACCTCCGGCGTGGGCTTGACCGAAAAGCGTGTCAACGCCCTGGCTGAGGCTGGACTGGATCATATCCAGATCAGCCTGCAAGCCGCGGACCCAGAGCTTTCAGCGATATTGGCGGGCTCGCGAAAGGCCCACGCCAATAAACTCGCCATGGCGCGGGCGGTCAAGGCGGCGGGCTATCCCATGGTGCTCAACGTAGTGCTACACCGCCACAACATCGACCAGATCGATGAGCTTATCGCCCTTTGCGACGAACTCGGCGCAGATGCCGTGGAGCTTGCTAACTGCCAGTACTACGGCTGGGCGTTTCTGAACCGCCATGCGTTGCTGCCCACCCAGGAGCAGCTAAGGCATGCCGAGGCCGTCACCAAGCGCTGGCGCAATAAGCTCGCCGAGCAGGGCCGCCAGATGTCGCTGCTGTTTGTGGTGCCCGATTATTTTGAAAACAAACCCAAGCCGTGTATGGGCGGCTGGGGCAGTGTGTTTATCGCCGTGGCGCCGGACGGCACGGCGCTACCCTGCCATAGCGCCCGCGAGTTACCGCTCGATTTTCCCAATACACGCGATACACCGCTTGCCGAAATCTGGCGATCAAGCGATGCGTTCAACGCGTTTCGCGGCGAAGACTGGATGTCGCCGCTCTGCCAATCCTGTGATGAGCGTCATACCGACCACGGCGGTTGCCGCTGCCAAGCGTACCTGTTAACCGGCGACCCGGCCGCCACCGACCCGGTGTGCCAATACTCGGCACAACACGAGGCGCTTGTGGCAAGCCTGAAAAGCACCCAGGCCGACGAGCTGGCGCTCATACCGCGCCAGCATCGCCAATCGCAAATCATTTGCCGTCAAACCTGAAGTGTTGAATTTTCTCAGCCACGTTTGCTGATAAGGAGCGTCCATGCGGGTTCCCTCGATTGAAGAGGCTGCAACACCGCCGGAGCGGATGGCCGAACTACAGTGCACTGAATCGGCACTTTTTTGGCTGGAACGCCATATCGAGCGCGGCACGACTCATCTGTGGCGGTGTCCGGCGGGCGATATGACGAAGGCCCACTGTTTGAGTAATGAAGAGAGCGTGGGTAGTCGGGTAAACCAATACGGTGGAGGCAGCCACGTACCCCTTAATGAGGGCGCGGCCTGGGTATGCCAAAGCGATCAGTCGCTTCGCTATTGGCACGATCCGGATTCAAACGGCACTGACCCAAAAACACAAATCTGGTACACACCCGAGCATGGCAGTCTGGGCGGGCTTTGCGCCGACCCGCTACGTCAGCGCATCGTCGCCGTGGAGGAGCGAAGCGTAGAGGGCACGCATCAGCGCTTGATCGCCATCAATCGTTCCACCCAGCAGGTACTTGCCGAAGGCGCCGACTTTTACGGTGCCCCGGCCATCTCGCCTAGCGGCGCATTGATGGCCTGGGTCGAATGGTCACTCCCCTTCATGCCGTGGCAGCGCAGCCGACTCAAGCTTGCCGCCATCACCAGTGACGGCTCACTTAATGTCACCGACTCGTTCGATTTCGGGGCGGCCGTTAGCCAGCCCACCTTCACTGCGGATAACACGCTCGTCGTGATGAGCGATCATGCAGGCTGGTGGCAGCCCTGGCGCGTTACCGAAAGCAGCCTGCACTGTTTAAGCGGCGCATCCTGTGATCACATCACGACCCCGTGGCAGCTAGGCGAACGTCAGCACGCCTGGGGCAACCAGGGCGGGCTTTGCCTGCGCGTTGAGCAAGGTGCCGCCCGGCTTTATCGTATTATCTCCACCCAAAGCGAGCCCGTAGCACTGGAGTCCGGCAGAGTAGTGAGCCTGGCCCAGGCCTCACACGGGCAGTACGTGTTGGCCCAGAGTCAGGCGAGCACGACGCAACTGATCAAACTGGGAAAACACGGCGAACCCTACGAGGTATTAAGAGGAGCCGCCCCCATCGCCAACCCACCGCAACCGGAAACCCTGAGCACACCGCTGGGTGATGGCGGGCAAAGCGTGCAGGGATTTTTATATTCCGCACGCCAGGCGGCATCGGCGGCGCAAAATGCCCCCGCCCCAATGATCATGCGCGTACACGGCGGCCCTACCTCGGCCTGTTACCCAGTATATGATCCGCTGATCCATTACTGGGTGGCTCAAGGCTTTAACGTGGTGGATATCAATCCGCGCGGCAGCGGAAATTTTGGGCGGGACTACCGACAGGCGCTGCACAAACAGTGGGGCGTGCTCGATACCGAGGACGTCGAGACGCTCGCCGACGCGCTCATTGCCCAGGGGCGAATTTGCCCGCGGCGCTGTTTTATTCGCGGACAAAGCGCTGGCGGTTTTACGGTGCTCAATGCACTCGCCCACTCCAGGCGGTTTTTAGCGGGCACCAGCCTTTACGGTGTTACCGATGCGGTCAGCCTGGCGCAGCAGACCCACCGCTTCGAGTCCGGCTATTTGGACTGGCTAATAGGTGATGAAGCGCAAAAGCAGCGGCGTAGCCCGATGCATACGCTGGCCCAAAGCGCCCACCACGTAAATGTGCTAATGATCCAGGGCGAGCTTGATAGAGTCGTGGTGCCTGAGCAAACACATCGGCTGGCTCGCCAACTGGAAAAAGGGGGCGGACGCGCGGAGGTACTGATTTTTGATAACGAAAGCCACGGTATGCAAAACCCACAGAACCGAATGGCGATGATCCAGCAAGAACTCGCCTTCTACCGAACGCTTTCTTCCTAGCGCCATGAACCCTCACACGCCTACTTCTCCATACACGTTGGCCGCCTTGAAAGGCGGCGCCCAGGGCCTTTTCTATAAAAGCCAAGCCACGCCGCTTGCCCACATCATTATCGTCGTTGGTGCCGGTTATCTTGATGAGCCCGAATCAACGCCTGGCCTTGCCCACCTGCTGGAGCACGTACTGCTCACCCAGCCAGTATCGCAAGGTAGCTCACTACTCTCGTTGACCGAGCAGTTGGGAGGTAAGCTGAATGCGCGCACCGATGACCTGATAACCGATATCCACGCCACCTTGCCGGTCACATCGCTTTCGCGTTTTCTAACGTACCTGCATCAGGCGCTCTTTGCGTCGAGATTCGATGAAGCCACCATCGCCAGCGAAAGCACCGCGATCGAGGCCGAGTATCAAGCCCGCTTGGGCACACCCACTATGCGCCGCTTGGCAGGGCTTCAAACGCTGGCCGACAACCACCACCCAGGCGCGTTTTGCCATCACGGCTCACGTCTGAGCTTTGAGCGCCCGCCCGAGCTTCTTAAAGGCGAACTCGAGCGCTTTCATGAGCGTTACTACACGCCTTCCAATATAAGCGTTGGTCTGGCTGCGCCGCTATCCCAGGCGCACCAGCAAGCGCTAATTGCCTCTTTCCTGCCCAGCGACCGCCCTACCTACCCTCACGGCGCTAAGCCCTTGAGCAGGCGCTGGGGTACCACACAGAAGGCAAAGATCGAGGGCGCGGCTTCTTCGGTGGAGCTATTCTGGCCGCTAACTGAAGCGGGTCTTGCACGACAAATGGAGGCGTTGAAAGCGAGCGAGCAAGCCCTCAACGCCGGTGCTCTGACGGAACTGTTGGTCGGCGTAGCCGAGGACTACGAGGCAACGCTTTGCCCCAGTGGTGCCACCGATACGCTCTCCCTGACGATCCATGTGCCAGACAATAAACAGCGTGAGCTGTTAAAGCGTACCGCGGACATCACCCAGGCGCTTAACTGTATTCTAGAAGAACACGCTGCCTGCGCCTCGTTAATCGTCGATCGCCCTTCGCTTGCTGAGTGGCTATTTACTCAAACGCGCCAGCAGGCACTTTCCCAGCGCTTTGCCCCTGTGGGGCTAGAAAACAGCGGCCTGGGGCTGCTGGCTACCCCTTACGTACTTTTAACCGCGCCCGAAACTGCCAATGCCCATGAGGTGGCATTTAAAAAGCACACTACACCACCGCTTAGTGTTATCAGCCGAGTAGGCGATAGCGGCTGTACTGGCCTGCCCGCGCACTGGTTTGCCTGTTTTTATCCTGATAGGAAAATGGCGCTGCCTGCTCTTGCACAAAAGCGCTTGGCAACCAGCGGCGTTGGGCTTTTGCACCACACCACCCCGCACGGGAGCTGGCTCTGCGCGCATGGAACCAAGCCGCATTCCAATGCGCTAGGCGAAATGATGATACAAGCCTGGCTAACGGCACTGCCTAAGCCAACGGGGTTACAAGCGCATCACCTCCTGGCGGAGCTGATGCCCAGCCCCGCCATGCCATTTATCTGGGCAGGTAGCGCCGAGACGGTGGCCATGCTTTCACCGCTACTCACAGCGCTTCCCGAGGTCCAAACGCCCTTTGAGCCTGAAGGCACCACCGCGCCCTCGCCCCTTGCCACGTTGATGCGCACACTAACGTTACCGGGTAGCAATACTAATCGTCAGGTAATGGCGGCCGCTGCCAAGCGTCATAACGCGCCTTTTTTTCACGCCATACGGAAAATTCACCAGCTGGGCTATATCGCCGCCGTTCGCTTTATTGATGGCAACCCGGCAAGCATAGCGTACATCGTGCAGTGCCCACAGACAGACATCACCCAAGTAAAGCTGCTGATCCAGGAAGCGATCGATCGTTTATGGGTAGAGTTGCTGGCAGATTTGGCCTCCGAGCGGCTGCTTTTCCGTGAGCAACTCACGGGGCTCGAGATCCCCGAGACGTCTATCGCAGTGCTTGTCTCGCAATGGCGCGCCCACCTTAACGCCACCCATACACCGCTTTACCGGCTCGCACGCCCCGCACCTTCGAGCTTCTCGCTTGACGATTGGCGTCAATGGCTTGCCGACCCAGGGCACTGGACATGGTGGCAACGAGCGGGATAGGCGCTCGTATCAGCAATAAGGAATCCACCAACGGCCGTTGGTGCATGAAGTTCATGCATGACCAACTCAAAAGGCGCGGTTACTGATTGCTGAACATCAACGATGACGTCAACCGAAAAGGTTTTGGTATGTGGCGGGCTTACACTCTCATATATGAAATCGTGTTTTGAGTGGACTAACGTGGTGAGGCTACGGGTAAACTATCAGAGTTAAGATCGCCTCCCTCACAGAAGAAGTTCAACAACTGCAATCCATCGACATTCAACGAACCAAGGCGCCTGATCAGCAGGTTTCTATGACGGGACCAGATGTTTGCTCCATGATGAGGCGAGGAACGAGGGTGGTGGGCTATAACGTGGAGACGGCTGTCGATAGGCAGCATCATTTGATTGTCGCCCATAAGATCACCAATGTGGGCAGTCACGCGGTGGCTCATGTCCCCATAAAGTGCGTAGTTGCTTGAAAGGAAAACACACTGGCGACGAATATGCGGATCGATTTGGTGCGCAGGCATGCCCATGGCAACGCCAAGCTGTTTTATTTCAGCTGATCGAGCCACTATGCAGCCTTTACTGGCCACCAACGCCTATTTCAAATCTACGTTTTCAAAGCATAGATGCCTGATCCCAGTGGACGGCTGGTATGAATGGATCAAGAGTTCGAAGCCCAAGCAGCCGCATTTCATTTGCCGTAAAGATCGAAGGCCGCAGTTCTTGGCTGGGAGCTACGCTGAGCGTGATGATGGCAGCATGGGCTGTGCCATTGTCACTGAGCTTAGGCGGGGGAGTGTTGCTGGACTTGATGACGATAGCCTTAAACACTGGCTAGCACCTGATGTGATCGATAGAGAGTCCATTCGCAGCTTGGTGCGTCACATCAATGCGGTTTTGATTGAGCACTGGCCGGTCAACACTTCGATCAACAAACCTGCAGAGGGGCAGGGGAGTGAGCTGATAAACCCTGCTTGAAAGGTAAAATGGTGATTCAAATGTTGACATAGCTATGCCTAAAACAGCCTTTTACAGCCCCCAGGCACAAAAAAAGCACCCGTAGGTGCTTGATTTGTATAGTAAGGTGGTGGAGGCGGCGTCCCGTTTAAAGTAAGTTTAAGTATTTGTTTATATTGAAAATAAATTAATATGATTTAAAAAATGCCCCCAATTATGCCCCCTTTTTTATGTCGCTACTCGATCTAACCCGTGCTTTGAACTCAGGTAGAGATATGAGGGTAATTAAATTTGCAGACCGCTATCCAGCAAGTGCCGTTTATTAAAACCCTGTTTGGCAATAAAGGGGCTGTGGTGCTTTGGGCTTAGCGCGTGACGGTTGGCCAACAAGCCGCCGCGGCTTTGGTGCCCGGTCTGTTACCGCTTCGCTTCATGGGGCTTCGCCCCATCCCCCAGGTAGTGAAGTGCGCCAGCCGACTAATTGCCTTCATCATAGCGTGACAAATTCACCATAACGCCAGCAGCGCACCGGGCATGGCCAGATTGCGCCGCTTGGTTGTGTTGGGTTGTTGTATCGCGTGCCTATGGCCGGGGTGATTTATTGGCCACCTTAGCGGGTGGCGGGCACCTTTTTGGCTTCGCTAAAGCCAGATGAAAGGCCATCTAAAACAGTGCAATGGCTCATAAGTGCTTTATATCGGCTCATAAGTAGCGAGGTGACCACGGTATATCGGGTATGGTGCCAGCGGCGGCTTGATGGCGTGATAACAAAACAACAACCAACCCCGGAAATTTGCCGTGCATGGGCGAATTTCGAGACTGTTTGCCCCCGTGCTACCGGGGTAGGTGGGGGAGTACCTTTTTCATTTTCCTGCATGTCGGAGCGCTAGCGGCAGCCACAAAAAAGCCGCGAAGCTGGTTACCCTTCGCGGCTTAAGTAAGCGGCCTACTAGTTAGTATTCAAGCCGCTCAGGTGCATCCATCATATAGAAGGGTGAAACCCTTAGTTCGATGTGAGCGCTGTTGTAGCCAGTGCCCTCAGGCGCGTAGAAGCTCGCTTCATCGCGGGCGGCATTAATCGCGGCCACACGATCTTGCAGCCCTGCCACCTCAATAGCTTCTAGCAGTTCGCGCTCTGCTTTCGCTATGGCGGCTTTACCGACCTCATAGCCTACGCCACGTTGCAGGCTTTCCAGCTCGTTAAGTTCGGCTTGCAGGTCGTCACGGATTCTTTCTAGCCCCCGGCGTCCACTGGCTTGCTTCTCTGCCTGTTCGGCTGCTTTTTCGGCAGCTTTACGGGCCTTCGCTAGCGTTGTGGTGGCCTGCCCCTTGGCGGCTTCGTCAACCTCGCCCATCAGCGCGCTAGCTTCCAGACGATCCACCTCTTCAGCAGCGCGGCGGGCTTGATCTTCCAAGTCGGCAATTATGCTTGTGCTGTCTTTCATCGCCGTGATGGTGCCATTGATTTTGTCGATGCGCTGTTGGTGTGCATCCATTGCCTGAGTCACCGCCTCCAGCGCCTGCGGTGAAGCCTCTGGCCTCGCTTTGACGATAGAGGCTAACGCCTTCTCTGCCTGCATTTGTGCCTCACTGCATTCAGCATAAACGGCTTGGGCTTCCTCAAAGCGAGTGCGCGTATGCTTAAGGTCGTTCCAGGCGCGTTGCAACTCTTGGCGAATAGGGTCATCACGGCGTGTAGCACTGCGCTCCAACTTTTTAGCTAGGTGCTCCATCACCTTTTGAACCTGCTCAGGGGTTGCCGGGTGGCCAATGATTAGTCCGTGTGGCCCTTCTTGCTGGGTCAAATACGTGAGGTGCCCTTCAGCGGTCTCCATTTGATGCCGCGCTTCTGACGCTTTGACAGTGGCGGCGCTTACCGCCTTTTGGGTTTCTTGGTGCTTTTCAAGCCATGCTTTCCAGGTGTTTAAATTATCGTTCATTGGGTTGCCTCGCTTTTGGGTTGTTTCATTTCAGATAACAGCAGTAGCCAGCCAGCGGCGTTAACGTCGCCAGCGCTGGCCATTTCGTTCAGCATTCGCGCCAACTCGGCGCGCCGCTGTTGGGTTGGGTAAATCTGGGAACCGCGTTTCTTCATTTTCGTATCACTTTTATTTGCCGTTAATCGGGCCTTATTGGGCCTTTTCTTTATCGTTGGGCTATCGCATGGCGTCACCTCCCGGCGGGGCTAAGCGCTGGCCTTGGCTGGTGAGGGGTGCAGCGTTGATGTGTGCATTTCGCCGGGCTGCACCTGTACATGCTTCGCCTGAATAAGCGGGGGGCGTTGTACAGCTCGCACAGGTGATACGCCGCATCACTACGCAGATACTGCCCACCTGCGGTGGTACACGCTGGATAGCCGAAAATTTCCCGAGATCCGGGGCTGCTTGCCCCCGTGGCTCAGGGTGTTGGCCGCTAGAAGAACCTAGGTTTTTATCTCGGGGAACTGGCGGGCTTAGCTTTTTGTCCATACAATAAAGACTATGATCATCGACTATGACCCAAACAAAAGCGCCCGGAACGAACAGGAGCGCGGCCTTCCTTTCACGGCGGCAGAGCGCTTTGATTGGGATGGGGCTGTATTTTCGGAAGATACCCGCAATGACTACCCAGAACGGCGCTTCATTGGTTTGGGGAAGATAGGGGAAAGGGTGCACGTGGTGTGCTTTACACCTATCACCGATGGCATTCGGGTTATCAGTCTCAGGAAAGCCAACGCACGGGAGGTGCGGAGCTATGAAAACGCGACTCACGAATAAAGACGGTGAAGTAAGAGAGCTAACAGACGCGGACGTAAAGCAAATGCGCCCCATGGCTGACGTGCTGCCCGTTGCCCTGCAGCGAACAATTGGTAAGCGTGGGCGCCAGCAAGCTCCCACTAAGGTTAAAACGTCAATACGCCTCTCTCCCGAAGTAATAGAGCATTTCAAAGCAGAGGGCGAAGGCTGGCAGCGACGTATTGACCAGGCGCTTAAAACCTATATCCGTGAACATGAACACGGTTGACCACGTTTGCGTGCTCATTGCTCAAGCTGCCGTTTTAGCCAGCGGTTGGCCGCTTGACGGCCTGCGTTGTTCTTAACGTGGGCACGCTGTTCCTGCATGGCTGCCTGTTCCCAGGCGGCGCTATATCCTTCGGCAAGTCGCATTGCTTCACTGTGCTGTTGAGTGGCCAGTCTCAGACGAATAAAGCGACGATCCTCAGCCAGCAGGCCGCACCGCTTCTCTATCAGCGCCAGCCATGGCTCAATGCGGGTGTTCACGGTTGCCCGCCGTTGATGTTGTTTAGCTCGGGTGCCGGGTTGGCCTTGCGACCGGGCAGCACCAGCAGTGGCTTGCATCTGGGCAATGCGGGCAAGTAGGGCTTCACCGTTCATGCAATGGCCCCCGGTGGAATATCAGCGGGCGATAGATCCCCACGCGCCAGCATGCTTATTAACAGTTCACGGCCTTCATCCAGTAAGACGCGCAAGCGTTCACGCTCATCATGCTCAAGGCGACGCCTAACGGATGCGCTGCGGTATTTTTCCGCGTCTATGGCTGCCTGCAATTGAATGCTCTTTATTTGCTCACGGGGTAACGGTGGGTGCATTCGCCTAAACGACTCGGTTACATGCCACTCCCAATCATTAAGCGGGGTGGCGGGGGTGGTCTGCGTACAGTTAATGACACGAGTCCAAGGCGCTGCGGCTTCGCCTTCGCGCTGAAAATCCACACCAACCAAGCTCAGCGGCGTGGCCGTGTCAGTGACACGCTTAAAGTCCACGGCGTCAGCTTCACCCTTGCGCTCAAACGTCCAGCGGTAGTACCGGGTTAGGTATTCCGTTTCGCCTAGCTGGCTGCTAACCACCAAGCCCCAGGTGCATATCATCGGTTCGCCATAGCGCCCTAGCGTATCGCTTGACCACTCCCCGGTAATCCGGTCGCAGTTCGCTATGTCGGTCGTTTGACGTACTACCCGCCATGGGCGAATGGGGGCAACGTCGCGGGGCTGCATAGGGCCACCCATCAAGTGAAGGTACTTATCCCAGGCGCCAGCATTGGCCGCTTGGCGTAACCCTTCTAAGATCGCGGCGGCTTCAGGTTCTGGCCGTGTGGCCGCTTCCCAATCGGCTAAGCGCTGTTCATCTTTGAGGCGACGCAGTTCACGCCATACGGTGACGGAAGGCAGGCCCACAAACTGAAACTGCCGAATACCCCAGCAGGCTGCCCACGCTTCAATGCGTGGGGCGCTGGTTTCTAGTGGCTGGCCATAGTGGTCGAGGTTATCGCCCGGTACGCCCTGGCGGCTGTGTTGCTTACCGTTGATGTTTTTAGCCACGTACTTGGCCACATACCCGGCAGCACTTCCCTTACTTCGATCAATGGCCACGGGCTTGAATCTAACGGTAGTGTTTCGCTTAACCTCTCCCGGTGAATCTTCTAGCGAGTAGCGGCGCAATATACTGGTTACCTTGGGTTCATCTTCGGGGCGCATCCATACCAGCAAATGCCAGTGGGGCGTTCCATCGTGGTGGGGCTCGGCAACACGGATTCCATAAATACCTAAGCCATCGCGCTTGAACTTGGCGCGGGCTTTCGCCCACAGGTTCTGCAAGTAGGCCTGTGCTTCACGCGGGTTAGCGCCAGCATATTTATGGTTGATGCTGGCGTTCTGCCGTACCGGGTGGAAGCGGCTAGGAGTCGTGATGGTGTAGAACATTCCCCGGTGACCTGCCCGGTCGGCTTCGCGCTCAGTGTCGGCGATGCGCAGCATTAGCTCTGCCCGCCTAAACTCTGGGTTGGCTAAACCAAGCTCAGCCAGTTCGGCAAGGGTGTACTGGTCGCCGTCCTGGTTGGTGGCCGTGATGGCTTCCAGTAAACGGGCGTTGCGCGTGGTTTGATCAATGCGGCGGCGGTAGCCTTCATCACTAACGTAAATGCCTGCC
>TARA_R110002049_G_scaffold130820_3_pt1 | contig 15786 bp, 11 predicted proteins | sample TARA_R110002049 | Tara Oceans TARA_R110002049 (sample SAMEA4396941) | marine metagenome | biome: Polar Biome; feature: [SRF] surface water layer (ENVO:00010504); material: water (ENVO:00002006), including particulate matter (ENVO:01000060) such as... | depth 5 m | reverse complement strand
GGTCTTTTGTACTAGCGTTCTCAGCATGTAACGCGGCCACTGCGAAAAGTGTGGCAAGCAGGCTCCCCAAGGGTCCGATTAGGGAGCGGCGATCATCGATCGCAGGATCCAGTTTCACATCTAGCTGGACCTCGACGTTCAGCATTGTCAAAGCAGCTGTCAGCTGGTCTTACCGGCTCTCAGTATTGTCTACGTAGCTGTTCATCCGGCCACGCCGGAGTCAGCACGATCCCAAGCAAGCGGGGAATTAGGGCCCCGTACGGTCACCTGGGCCGGGCATTTTTTTGCCTGGCAATCCGGGTTGGTGCGCCCGTGGGCGTTTTCGTAACTCAGCAATTAAAGGAGGTAGATATCCACTCGAAAAGTAACTGGTCGCAGAGACCAACAACAGGTAGCCGCCGACGGCGCTCAGAAGAGAGCCCCGGCGAACCGGATCACGGCTTCAGGCCGTATGGGACTGGTGTCCCTGGACCTTATCCGATCTTGAATCGGACCTCGTTTGCTTAACAGGCGGCGAGGTGGTCATCAAAACTAACCGAATGAGGTACGCACCATTAAGGACCTGAACTATCAGTTGATGAAACTCTGTAGAGCAAATCGGGATGGAAGTTTTTCCACCCAGGCGACGAGGAAAAGCATCCTCAACCGAATCGCCAACCAGTTGCACGAGCTGGGTTACAAACACATGCTGGCGAAATCCTTGAAGCCGAAACACGTTGAGGCCCTGGTCTCCCTGTGGAAAGACCAGGGGCTCAGCGTCGGCACGCTCAAAAATCTACTCTCGGGCTTGCGCTGGTGGGCCAGGCACGTCGGCAAGCCCGACATCATCCCGAAGGATAACGACGCCTTCGACATTGGCAACCGCAGCCAGGTTGCCAAGGAATCGAAGGCCTGGGAACTCAAAGAAGCGCAGCTGGAGAAGATATCCGACCCGTACGTCCGATTGAGTCTCCGGCTGCAGGCCGCATTTGGATTGAGGCGCGAGGAAGCCATCAAATTTCGACCGAACTACGCCATCAAGGACGATCACATCAAGCTGAAAGCCAGCTGGACCAAGGGTGGTCGAGCCCGAACCGTGCCGATCCGGACGGACGAGCAACGCCGACTTCTTGACGACGTCAGGAAACTCGCCCGGGGCGGAGCACTGATTCCGGCGAACAAGAACTATGTAGATCAGAAGATTCGTTACGACAGCCAAGTCCGTACAGCGGGCATCAAGAACCCGCACGGCCTAAGGCATGCCTACGCCCAGCGACGCTATGAGGAACTAACAGGGTGGAAGGCGCCGGTTGCCGGCGGCCCAGCGTCGAAATCCCTTAGATCTGATCAACGCGCGCTTAATAGGGGAGCGCGCGAGACGATCACTCGAGAGCTGGGCCACAGTCGCGAGGAAATATCCGCGAAGTACCTGGGGCGGTGATTCTACTTCCCTACAAAGAAGCTATTCGGCAACTGGGCCTCAGCCGCTCCGGCTTTGATCGACACGTACGACCATACGTTAGATGCACGCGACTGGGTCGACGTCTGTTATTCAGCCGGGCCGAACTGGAGCAATTTGCGATGGACAGGCTCGGGGGGCAAAATGGCCTCTCTACGAACGCTCTCCGAGATACAACATCGAGGAGAGAAACATGGGAGGAAAGAAAACACCCGGCCTCCGTCGCCGGGGCAAGCACGGAATCTGGTCGATCCAAAAGACGATCCAGGTCGGAGGACAATCAATCCGACTTTGCGAAACGACGGGAACGAGTTCGCTGGAAGAGGCGGAACGATTTCTCGCAAAACGCATAGCGGACCTCCGATCGGTACACATCTACGGAGAACCCAGCCCGCTTACGCTTGCTGAAGCAGCCGAACGATATCTGGAAGAATGCTCGGCAAAGAGTTACGAACGGGCGGAATACGCCCTGGCCAATCTTTGCGGAGTGCTCGGACACTTACAAGTCTCGCAGCTTCATGACGGAACCGTACAGCCGTACATCAAGGAGCGGTTGAAGACGGTCAGTGCCGGCACTATCAAACGAGAACTGTCCGTACTGATCAGTATCCTCAATCGATGCGCCCGCCGCTGGCGAAATGATGCAGGACACCCTTATTTACAGGTTGCTCCAGCCATTACTCGACCCACCGGCAAACGACGCGCTCCTTACCCTTTGTCGCATGACGAGGAAAAGCGGCTGTTGGCGAAGAGCCCGCCCCACCTGGAGCAGCATATTTTGTTTGCACTGCACACTGGCTGCAGAGCAGGCGAGATCGCCAAGCTTCGTTGGGAATGGGAAGTACTAGTGCCAGAACTCGGTGTCAGCGTGTTTGTGTTGCCCGAAGGTGAAGCAAAGAACAACGAAGAGCGTGTCGTGATTCTGAATACCGTTGCCCGTCGGGTGACGGATGAGCGACGCGGTGAACATTCGGAGTTTGTGTTTAGCTGGAAAGGCGAGCCGCTCAAGAAGCTTTCGAACAGCAGCTGGAAGAAGGCGAAAGCCAGATCAAAGCTGCCGATCCGGTTTCATGATCTGCGGCATACGTTCGGACATCGGCTTCGGGCTGTTGGCGCCCCGGTAGAGGATCGAAAAGCTCTGCTTGGGCACACCAACGGCGAGATCACGACGCACTACTCGGCGGCCGAGCTTGGAACGTTGCTGAAGTGGGCAGAAGCAATCGTTGATGCCAAACCCAGCACCGCGCTGAGAACGGGATTCGCTGCAAACGTAGTGGAATTGAGGCAAAAACGTGGCAACTTGCCACGCTAAGAGGCAGGGCTCATCAGCGAGGCCTGCAACTTACTGAAACAAAAAAGGAAATGGCGCGCCCGACAGGATTCGAACCTGTGACCCCTGCCTTCGGAGAACATCAATCCCATGGTAAGTAACTGAATTTACTAAAACTACATGGCAAGACGCCCGTTGCATTTTCAGTACTGTGCACAACGATGCATAACTTAGTCCCACAATTCTCCCACACTGCTCAGCCGGCTATTACGGGCCGTGGCAGGCTCGTTTCTACCAAGTCGTAGAGACCGCACCGCGACAAATAGAAAAGCCTCACTGGATACAGTGAGATCTCTAAGCTGTTCTAGAATCGCTTCAACGCGACGCCGTGCAGTGTTTCGAAGAGCACCTGGTTCGTAGTTAGCACACTGGCACGTAAATTATTGTAATCATTATTATTCCGCAGGGACGCCCGTTGCATCAATCGCCCCACTCTGCACAACAAGGCGTGACTCAAATACGCAAAACTCCCGCAACATTTTTTGATCGGCAACTGTCGTTATTCAGATCCTGTTAATCGAATCAATACAGGAAGTCCTTAACGTGATGAGTGGAGACGGTAAATCCCCAACGTCATCAAGGGAAGCACATATACCAGCAGGAACCCCCAGGCCATCGCTCCGTATCCTTTCGCAATAAGATCCGTAATACCTATTAACGATAATCCGGCGCTCAGAAGTATTGTGCATACCGCGATGGCCGCACGCGACGTCGGCCTCATGTTCGAACCACGTACGTCGGCAAGGTAGCCGTCAATTCGTTCATTGATTCCTTGCAATATTCCAGCCCCTGTTTCGATAAAGGTACCGAAAAGCATCACCGAATAGACCACTAGGAATGACGTTTGACCCAGCTGCTCAATCACCCAATAGACTGGAATGGCCTTGTCCAAAACGTCTGGCGAAGCAGCAGTAAATGCAAGCTGGAACATAAGAGCCGGAACCATCGCGACAATGCCGGCGACTGTACCCGAACAAATCGACTCCTTTCGAGTCTGGAAATCACGAGCAACATAAAGCAACAGAGGAATAACCGCTAGATTGTAGGCCGCGTACTGCAGCCCGCTCTGCCACCAGCCTCCAATTACATCTGTGGTATCGAAAGCACCATCAAACGAGAATCTTTCGCTGCCAAAGACCGCGATCAAGAAGGCCAGAAAAACTGCGTATAAGAAGAATGACCAGAAAGTCAGCGCAGCTGTGATTAGATTTCTGCCGTAGAACGTCAGCACGCCCACGACCAACAACATGATCAGCAGACCAGCGCCGTAGGGTATGCCGAAATTCTCCTGGAGAATATTTCCGGCGGCGGACGCTAGCACGGCCAGTATCAGGAGAAACAAGATAATGATCAAAACCTCGTAGACAACCCAACCGGGCCCCAGGAGGCGCTTAAAGAAATGCCGATAATCAAAAGCTTGGAATACTCTGGCGGTTTCGAAGGTTGCCGCTACGACCGAGGCCAGCACCACTAAGGCAACGCAGATTCCGAGTATTCCTCCCATCGCACCGTAGGACGTAAAATATTCAACGATTTCGCGGCCGGTGCCATACCCGCCTCCAACCATCACCGACTGAATAACCGCACCGGGAACAATGTAGATACGGAAAAACCTGTTCATGATGCTATCAACGCTCGCGCGATCAACGCGCAGCCATCAATCACTGGATCGACACACGGTAGCCCGGTTTCGACAGTAAGCTTCTCCAGGTACATGCGTCGTTCAGTGGACGGCAGCACCGACGTGTTAACACAAACACCTACACAGCGGACATTTGGGTTCGTACGACGAGCAAGCAACAAACTAGTCTCTATACATTCAGATATCGTTGGCATCTCATAGTCCGGCCATCCAAGCACAGTACTCCTCGTCGCATCATGGCAAACGACGACGGCGTCCGGCTGCGAACCATGCAATAAGCCGAGGCTGACGCCGGCGTATCCCGGATGAAAAATCGACCCCTGCCCTTCGATCACATCCCAATGATCCGGGTCGTTGTCGGGTGATAACAGTTCCGCTGCACCGGAAACAAAATCGGAAACTACAGCATCAATAGGCAAGCCCGAGCCGGCGATCATTATTCCGGTCTGCCCCGTAGCCCGAAATGTTGAATGCGCCCCGGCCTTACGAAGCGCTTTATCCAATGCCAGAGCAGAATATTTTTTGCCGACTGCGCAATCCGTTCCCACCGTCAACACTCGCCTGCCCGTTCGCTTCCTGCCCGACGCTATCGGCAAATTTCCTGGCGGCACGCGAATATCGATTAACCGTGCCCCTGATTCCCTGGCCGCAGCCTTTAGCAATACGTTTTCCGCGAGGCGACTATGGAGGCCGCTAACAATATCAAGGCCCGCTTCAGCAGCAGCTATTAGAACCTGCCACCAGTCGCCGGGCATACTGCCACCAACTGGTGCCACGCCGACTATCAGGCTTTGTGCACCTGCGGCCTCGGCATCTCGCAGCTCGATATCCGGCACACCAAGATCGATAGCGGCGTCGCTAAACCGCAGCTGGCCCACGACAAGCTCCTTGCGCCAGTCGACCAGGCCGAATCCCGTTTTCGCATAGCCCGGGTTCTGTTGGTCGCCGACAAAAATTAGGTACGGCGAACGGAGTTCAATCGGTTTCGCTAATGCCATCGTGCGTTAGCCGCCAAGAAACGCCGAGAGTGCAACACCTATGAACGTTGCGATCGCATAACCGAACATGCCAACCAGTATTCCGGGAGCAACAAGCGGCTGCCACCCCTTACTGGCAGCGAGCGCCGCCGCGGGCGCCGGTCCAAGGATGCACGCATTCGACGCAATAAGTACCTCCGCCAAGTCGAGCTTTAGCCACCTGCCGATAATGACGAGAAGCATCAGATGCACCAGAACCATGACAACAATAAAGGCAATTATCGGCAGCGCCGCTCCAAGCACTTCGCCAAGATTGGCGCCGGCACCTATCGCCACGAAGAAGATATACATGAACAGCGTGCCCAGCTCAAACTCTGACGACGCGAGGCTCACGACCGGCTTGGCAGCGTTCGCAAGTAACAGCGACAACGCCGTAACGACTAAAATGAACATCGATTCGATTTCAAATGCGGCGACGATGCTCATGCTGACAGCGCAAACAACCAGGCTCACGGCCAGCGCGTTGGCGGCGCCGGCCAGCTCGAACGGTTTTTTCTGCACCGGCACCGAGTCAATTGCTGTAGCCGTCACGGTACCCTGCTCGGTATCGATGAATTTCGAGGGCATCGCCTTCCGAATAAATCGCACCGCCGGCATCGACATCAGCAAGAGCAGAAAAATGACGGCTCCGACAGCATCGGCCGACAAGCTTGCTACGTAAATGGACGAGTCCTTGATACCTATAGCTTCTGCGGTCGCGACGAAATTCAGTGAGCCACCGATATAGCTCGAAGTAATCGTTCCGGCGATCTCGGGTTCAAGCGGTCCGAGGTCAATCAGCGATACGCCGACTAACGCACCGGCGACCGTAGCCCCGGTGGCCAACAGGAAAGCGACAAGCATTGGACCCGATTCGACGAAGATCGTCTTGAAATCCGCGCGCATCAATAGCAGCGGAATTGCCATCGGCACGAGAACCGATGCAACCATCCCGTAAACAGGCGCTGAATAAGGAATCAAGCCGAGATTCGACGCTGCCATCGCAATGCCGAGCAGAATCAGCGGTCCGCCAAGCTTCTGGCCCCAGGAACGGCCTTCGGCCCAGAGGCCGAAGGCGACGATGACCATTATTGCGGCGCTAAGTGCGAAGGGGTGGTCTGCGGCGATCAGCGGCACGACCTAGAAGCTGAGGCCAACCTTTACGCCGTAGGTTCGCGGACGAATGACACCGAGATCCACCTGCCCGGTAACCGGCTCGTTGGATGAATCGATACCCGTGATGGCGAGTTCGTCGGTGACGTTCTTGCCATACACCTCGAACGACCAGCGACCGGTCAGAAAGCCGGCACGAAGATTCAGGGTCGTATAGCTCGGCAGCTTGCGAACATTGCCGCCGGGGTCAAGATTGCCCAACTCAGCGTAGCGTTCGCCAGTGTAGCCAAGATTGCCGCCGACATAGGCGCTCGAATCACCCATTACTGGCCATTCGTAATCTGCCCCCAGTCCGTAGCTCCATTCCGGTACAAACGGCAGCGCGTCGCCATCCATGCCGCCGACAATCGGGTCGGTGTCCTGGGTCAGCTCGGCGTCGGTATACGCGCCATTGACAGACAGCGATAAACCGTCCGTCGGGTAATAGCTCGCCGCAAACTCGAAACCGGCACTCTCGGCGGTGCCACCGTTCGCATTGACGCCAAAGCCGTCGACAACGGACAGCAACTGGACGTCTTCCCAGTCGAGGAAATACACGGCTGCGTCCAGCGCAAAATTGCCGTCCGCATTCGTGAACTTGTAACCGGCCTCGTAGCTGGTCAGCGTGTCAGAATCGTAAGATCGCGGCGTCGTTGGCGGTGCCTGAGGCGACACGGCGTTCGGACCACCCGGACGGAAGCCGGTGGCGATGCGCACGTACACTGACGAATTGTCATTGATCTGGAATCGTGGCGACAAAGACCAGGTAAACGGGCTTTCCGACGAAGTCACGGAAAAGTCGGTGTCGCCAGCGAGCGGTCCCGTTGTAAACTGGTTCACACTCTGGTCGTTTTTGCTTGCGCGGGCGCCGAACGAAAGCTCGAAACTCGGCGAGATATACCAGGTGCCGTTGCCGAATACCGCAAACTCTTCGTAGGTCGATGAAAGATCAACGACGGCGAGGCCGTCCAGTCCAGGCACGACGTCTTCAGTACCCGCGGCTACCGCAGCAATCTCTTGCAGGAGGACCGAATCCTCGTCGGTATAATAAGCACCTACGAGCCACTCAAAGGTATCGCTGTCGTTCGAGACAAAGCGAAACTCCTGCGTCAATTTGTCGGTGGCCACGGTCTGTGGCAAAACTGCGCTCAACAGCGGCGCGATCTCCGGCGTACCGGGATCGTCAAATGTAAACGTCAGGAACGCCGACAGTGGTATACCGGCAAGCGGTGCCGCTATCGCGGCATCCTGCTGATAGTTTCGTTCGAAGCTGGCGTCACTGGTGATGGACTGCAGTGTCCCGGCGCCAAGATCCCAATTCACGTTGGCGCTGTAAACCACGTACTCAATATCCGAATAGGCGCGCTGATAGCGTGACTGTACCGGGCTGCCGTTCACCGGAGCGAGCGTTGTCGCGTCGCCATCGACCGTATCCGGGCCGCCGCTCTCGATGTTTTGCATCACGGCTGACAAATTGATGGACAGGTAATCGGTCGCCTGGAACAACGCCGCAAGACGGCCGCCATACGTGTCCAGCGAATTCAGGTTGTCTTCGACGCGGGTGCCGTCGATCACGTTGACGTTCGGATCGGTCAGCGACACGATCGGGTTGTTACCGATCGAGTCGACGTATCCGTCATCGGCACGGTAGAAGCCACTCGCCCGGACGGCAAATGAATCACTGAACGGAACATTAACGACACCGGCAAACGCAGAACCCATGTCACCGTCCTTAACGTCCTCGACACTGCCCTGCAAACGGGCCTCGAAGGCATCCGTATCCGCCTGGTTGGGCACGTACTTCATAACGCCGCCCAGCGAACTCGCACCGTACAGTGTCCCCTGGGGCCCGCGCAGGACTTCGATCCGTGCCATATCGAAGGTGTCGAAATCGCCGGATACTGTGCCCGCATTGGCAAGACCGGTGCTCGACCCAAACGGCACGTCGTCATAGTAGACACCGACCGTTGATGCGACGCCGCCGGCATTGATGCCGCGCAACGTCACGCGCGTCACGCCGCGCTGATTGCTGCTGATACTGAGTCCCGGCACGAGGGCGATGAGATCGCGGAAGTTATCGGTCTGGGTACGTTCGAGCAGTTCGCTGGACAGTACCGACACCGACATCGGGATATCGGCTAGAGCCTGCGAGCGCTTTTGCGCAGTAACCACGATCTCTTCCAGTCGATCGGCGCCTCTGTCCTGCGCCAACGCGACAGTGCCGGGCGCGATAACGCCAAGCAGCGCAACTCGGGAAACTACGCTTGCTAGTTTGAATCTGTTTGCATACAACATGAGTGTTCGGTACCCCTGAAATTGATTGCTACCCCGCCGCAAGACCAATTTCGCAATTGGTGCTTGCCTACGCTTGCCATACTAGTATCAGCCGGTGACGCGGCATTAGTCTGATTCGGCCAACTTCTGTGCAGAAACGGTGGCGTCAGGCGTCTTGTTCGCGACGCCACTCCTTCGGGCTGGCGCCGCTGTAGCGGCGAAACGCGCGGGAAAAAGCCGAATGATCCTCGTATCCCACAATGCTGCTGATTTCGGAGATAGAATGCCGGTTTTCTTTTAACAACAATTTCGCGGCTTCGATTCGCTTGTTGATGCAGTACTGCATGACCGTGGCGCCGGTCATCGCTTTAAAACCGCTTTTCAATCGCGTCTCCGAGATTCCGAGCTGCTGTGCCAGCTTGGGCAATTGCGGGGGATTCGCGTACTCCATGCCCAGAATCGCCCGTGCCCGACGTATCTTTTCGCCGTAAGGCAGATCCATATCAAGTGGGTTTGAGTCGGCCAGGTTGACGCTGTTCTTGAGAATCTGCAGTCCGATGCACAATAGTTCGTCGTACTTGGCAGACATCCAGTGACGCAGAAGAGACCCCTCTACAGGCAGGTGGAAACAGGACCAAATCGAGTCGCGATGCACATCTTCCAGAAAGAATACCCGTTGTCGGGGCTTCGTGTGCCGGCCGCTTATGCATTCAAGCAGCCAGTCCGGATAGACTTCGGGGGGTTCATCCAGCTGCTCCATGAGCGTCGAAAGCGGCGTGTGCACAACCACATGGCGAATTTGCACGTTGATTTTTGGCACCCTGTAGGTCACCTCTTGGCGTGGCACAAGGGAGACAATCAGTGCCGGTCCAAGGTCGTGAACATTCTTTCGCTTGCCAAGAAACTCGGACCGTTTCACGGTCGAAACGAACTGAAAGCTGATGACATCGGAAATCTCGTTGCGGATGACCATCGGTGTCCGCACGACCGTATTGTTGATCTCAATCAGGCGATTTTCGTTAATTCGATAGCACAGTAGCCCGTCAAAGCCGGGCGCTGATGGATCATGAATAGGCTGAAAATCCGGTGTCGTACGAAACTGCGTCAGGCGCTTCGCATCGCCAAACAATGCGGCCAGGCTCTTTGTTGATAGCTCGTCCAGATCAAAGCCCGGCGGCGCCGCCACAGCGTATTCATCGCCATACATCATTTGCCTGAACCGTCATACTGAATCGATTTCACTAGCCCAACCAAGTTCGGGGTTCTGATGAGTATATCGGGTAAATCTACCGACTCTGCACATTTTGATGGCGAATCTGCCTAACGCGGAATTCTCAGGCAAAGATATGATCGATACCCCTCCCCGGAAATTGTCATTGGAAATCCGAATATGAGCAGATTTATGAATCGACTAACCCACGGATTGCTGGCTTTATTGCTTGCGGCACCAACTCTTGCCGCAGAACCAACGATCGATGACGCCGCCCTCCTTGAGGCGTACGTTGACGGTATCGTCATGCCGCTAATGAAAGACAACAACAGTCCCGCCGGCACCGTCGCAATTGTCCAGGGTGGCGAACTGCTGCTCGCCAAGGGCTATGGTTTTGAGGATATCGAGGAGCAAATTCCAGTCGATGCCAACGAGACGCTGTTTCGCCCGGGCTCAACTTCCAAGCTGTTTACCTGGGTTTCCGTGATGCAATTGGTCGAACAGGGAAAACTCGACCTCGACACCGATGTGAATACCTACCTCGAAGATTTCCAGATTCAGGACACCTTCGAAGAGCCCATCACGCTGCGACACATTCTGACGCACACTCCGGGATTCGAGGACGGCGGCCTCGGCTATCTCATCGTAGACGATCCGGAGCTTATCGAACCGCTCAGCGTCACCATGGAAAAGTTTCAACCCGAGCGCATCAATCCGCCGGGAACCTATACGGCCTATTCCAACTACGCGACATCGCTGGCCGGCCTGATCGTTGAAATTGTGTCGGGTGTGCCATTTAACGACTACGTGAAGCAAAACATCCTGGACCCGCTGGGTATGACGCGCTCTAGTTTCGAGGAACCGCTGCCGGATGCGCTGGAACAGCGGATGGCGGGCAGCTACAAAGCCGAGGCCGGCGCGTATGTCGAAAAAGACTTCGAAATCATTGCCAATTTTGCCCCCGCCGGTGCGATGTCGGCGACCTCGACCGACATGGTGCGTTTTGGCCAGGCAATCCTCAACGGCGGTGAGCTTGATGGCGTGCGTATTCTTAAAGAAGCAACCGTCGAGGAAATGTTGACGCCCAACTTTACGCATGACGAGCGCACCACAGCGATGCTGCTGGGCTTCTACGAAACTGACTTAAATGGTCACCGCGTTGTCGGCCATGGCGGCGATACCATCTACTTCCATTCCTACCTCGGCATCGATGCCGAGGCAGAGCTGGTGTTTTTCGTGTCGTTCGCCGCCAACGGTGGCAGCCCGACACGCTCGGCATTTGCACCCGCACTCTACAATGAATTCTTCCCGCGCAACGAGGCACCGCCGGTACCGCCCGAAGATTTCGCCGAGCGCAGCGGCAGGTATGCCGGCAGCTACGGCTTCTGGCGTGGCAACTTCTCCAAGATCGAGCGGGCATTCAGCCTCGGCAGCGCTGTGCAGGTCGCGCCAACCGGGGACAACACGCTGATGGTCGCCTTCGGCGGTGGTGCCAAACAGTACGTCGAGGTCGAGAAGAACCTGTTTCGCGAGCTCGACCCGAACATATCGCTGGTTGCCGGCATCAGCCCGCGACTGATTGCCTTCCAGGAAAATGATGAGGGCGCGATCACGGGATTTGTTCTTGACGGCCTGCCGTTCATGGCGACCCGCAAAATGTCTTTTTTCGAAACAGCCAATTTCAACTTCACACTGCTCGGGCTGTCGTTCGTCATATTCCTCGCCGTCATTTTGCGCCGCTGGTACCAGCGCCGCGAACTGGCCGCACTCCCAGCCGCTGACAAGAGCGCATTCAATGCGGCTTTCTATACATCGCTGATCCACGTCCTGACACTGATAATCGGTGGCATCGTTGTTTCCATTGCTGCGAAGAACCTGATCAACGGATTCCCGCCAATGTTCAAGATCTGGCTGATCATGCCGATTCTCAGCACGCTGGCGAGTGTTTATCTGCTGGCGCGCACGTTCGGCGTCTGGAACAACAAGCTGTTGACCGGAATATGGGCGCGAATTCGCTACACGTTCGTCGCGCTGGCGGGCTTGTTCATAGCCTGGTTCTATTACTACTGGAACATCCTCGGCTTCCAGTACATGGTCTAGCGGCTCGCTTTTATGAGTCCAGACAAGGTGCGAGATGTAACCTATTCAGCCGAGCAGTGGAAGCTCGAGTCGCCGTTCCGGATAACGGGACACGTATTCCATCTGATCGAAATGTTGCACGTTAAGATCACTGAGAATGGCTCCGAAGGCCATGGCGAGGCCGCTGGCGTCTACTATCTTGACGAAACCGGTGACAGCATTCTCGCAGACGCTGAAGCAGTTAAAGAGGCCATCGAGCTGGGCGCAGATCGGGAAACACTGCGCCAGCTGTTGCCGGCGGGCGGTGCTCGCAATGCAATTGACTGCGCACTATGGGATCTCGAGGCGAAGCTGTCCGGAAAGTCCATTTGGGACATGACGGGCATCGCGCCGCAAATGACACAAAGCTTCTTCACTGTCGGCATCGACACACCGGAGAAGATGGCCGCGAAAGCCCTGTCGCTCGACTCCAGCAAGCTCAAGGTCAAACTGGATGGCAAGATTCCTTTCGAGTGTATAAGCGCTGTTCGTGGTGCCCGGCCGGATGCCGAAATTATCGTCGACGTTAATCAGGGCTGGACGTTTGCACAGCTGGTTGAACTGGCACCGAAATTCAGGGAGCTCAATATCAGTATGATTGAACAGCCGCTGCCGAGAGGTGGCGACCAGGATCTAGAGGGCTACGACTCACCGGTTCCGCTGTGCGCTGATGAGTCCTGTCTGACCACCGAAGAGTTCGAACAGGCCGCTCGTCGCTATCAGGTCATCAACATCAAGCTCGACAAGACCGGCGGACTGACCGAAGCGCTCGATCTTGCCAGAATGGCGCGCTCGCACGGCAAGGACCTGATGATCGGAAACATGGTCGGCACGTCGCTTGGCATGGCGCCCGGCTACGTGATCGCGCAACTGTGCAAGTTTGTTGATCTGGACGGAACCCTTTACCTCAACGGAGACAGGGAACACCCGATGACGTTTGAGCAAGGATTCATGTCGCGACCCGAAAGCATTCTGTGGGGGTGACAAACGTAAACCAGACTGGAGCTACCATGCGAAAAATTGTATTCATAACTGGCAGCGTTGCCTTTGCGACCTGCTGCCTGTGGGCTACCGTGGTGCTCGCGGCTCCAGCCGAGGAAGAGATCGACCAAATCATCGAGCTGTCACTCGATGCTTTCGAGGTTCCGGGTATGAGCGTCTCGGTTGTCTTCGACGGCTCGGTGTACTACGCCAAAGGACACGGCATCGCTGAAATCAACGAGCCGACCCGGGTCGACGACAAAACGCTGTTTCAAATCGCGTCGGTATCGAAGGCGTTCACAGCAGCGGCACTGGCGATCCTTGTTGATGAAGGAAAGCTCGGTTGGGACGATCCGGTTATCGACTACCTTCCCGATTTTCGCATGTACGATGCCTGGGTAACCCGGGAGTTCACGATCCGGGACCTGCTGACACACCGGAGCGGGCTGCCGCTCGGTGCCGGTGACCTGCTGATGTTCCCTGAGGCTGAAACTTCGCGCGAAGAAATCATTCGCGCCATGCGATACCTGAAACCCAGCACCAGCTTTCGCTCTGAGTATGCCTACGACAATCTGATGTACATCATCGCCGGCGAGGTCGTCGCCAGCGCCGCTGGCTCGTCGTTCGAGGACTTTCTCGAAGAACGCTTGCTGTTTCCTTTGGGCATGAACGACTGTTCTGCGACGCTTAGCCGCGCCAGCGAAAATGCAGTCAGGGCCACCCCGCATATTGAGGTCGATGACAAGTTGCAGACCACGCTGTCGCTGGAGTCGGATGTTGGCGCGGCGGCGGGCGGAATCAACTGCAGCGCTCGAAGCATGGCTCTTTGGGCGGCGTTCATACTGGACAAAGGCAAGAATGCAGAAGGTGAGCAGTTGATAAGTAGCGCTCAGGTGGAGCAGCTCTTGAAACCAGTGACCTTACTGCCCAGTGGCGGTTACGCGGCTCAGTATACCGGCGCATTCCTCAATGCTTACGCACTAGGCTGGAATGTTTCCACGTTTTACGGACAGCCGTTCTTCTCTCATGGTGGCGGCCTTTGGGGCATGACGACGTTCCTCGCAATCCTCCCGGAACAAGGGCTGGCCGTGTTCGTAAGCAACAACAAGCTATCTCCGGCGCCACGAGCCGTTGCGAACGAGATTATCGATGAATTCCTGATCGATGTTTCGCCCGATGTGGACAATGACTGGGTCGACATAGTCAGCGACGCGATGAGCGCCAGAAGCAGCGGTGCAAAAGAAGCCGTTGCCGAAACCGAGTCGAGTCGCCTGGCTGACAGCCGGCCCAGCCTGCCGCTCGACGCCTACACGGGAACGTACCGCGATCCCTGGTATGGCGACATTACGATATCAATGAATACCGACGGCGAGTTATGGTTTGCGTCAGGCAGAAGCGTGCCGCTGTCCGGACCGCTGTTGCACTTTCAGTTCGACACCTTTGTCGCTCGCTGGAGCGAGAGAAAATACGACAATGGTGCCTACGTAACGTTTACTCTCGGCGCCGAGGGCAATGTTGAACGCATCCGGATGAAGGCGGTTTCTCCGGCAACAGACTTTTCGTTCGATTTTCACGACCTCGACCTGGTGCGCGTGCCCGAATAAGTGGTTACGCAAGGAGGAACCCCGTCATGTTACGAACTCTAAACCTGCTCGAAGAACTCAACCACGTAACGGAGTATTGGTCTCCGAGGGTCGTGGCCAGCGTCAACAATCAGTACGTGAAGGTCGCAAAACTAAAAGGAACGCTTGTTTGGCACAAGCACGATAACGAAGACGAGCTGTTTCAGATCGTAAAGGGCAAGTTGACGATCGAATACGAGAACGACAGTGTCCACCTGAAGGAAGGAGATGTACATGTTGTTCCCGCCGCGACGATGCACAATCCGGTCGCTGATGAAGAATGTTGGATCGTTCTGATTGAGACCGTAACAACGAAACACACGGGCGATGTCATTATTGATAAGACCAGATCTCTCGATGACCAACTTTCCAAATAGGGATTAATGCGAACATGTCCAATATTTCTTTCAGGCAATTGCTTCTCGCCACGCTGTTTGTGTTTCTCGGTTGCCTGGGCGCTGCCTGCTCCGAGAAGACTCCCGAATTCGATACGGTAATCCGGAATGGTCTGATCATTGATGGATCCGGAGTGCCTGGCGTCATTGCCGACGTGGGCATCAAGGGCGACAGAATCTCTGTTATCGGTGACCTTTCGGAGTCGCGCGGTAAACAGGAAATTGATGCCGAAGGCCTGGTCGTTTCGCCCGGCTTCATCAACATGCTGAGCTGGGCGGTCGACAGCCTCATCGACGATGGCAGAGGGCTCAGTGATATCGCACAAGGCGTAACGCTGGAGGTATTCGGCGAAGGCTGGTCAATGGGGCCCCTCGCCGATACAGCAGAAACCCGGGGCATGCTGAAGCAATTTCTGGGTGAGGACTTTGACGAGTTGCCTTGGACAACCCTGGGTGAGTATCTGGAGTTTCTCGAGCACCGCGGCATCTCGCCCAACGTCGCCTCATTTGTCGGCGCCACCAGTTTGCGAATTCACGAGATAGGCTTTGACGATCGACCGCCGACGCCCGAAGAACTTGAGAACATGAGAGCTCTGACCCGCCAGGCA
>TARA_R110002049_G_scaffold272291_1_pt1 | contig 15787 bp, 8 predicted proteins | sample TARA_R110002049 | Tara Oceans TARA_R110002049 (sample SAMEA4396941) | marine metagenome | biome: Polar Biome; feature: [SRF] surface water layer (ENVO:00010504); material: water (ENVO:00002006), including particulate matter (ENVO:01000060) such as... | depth 5 m | reverse complement strand
CCGCTTTCAAAAAGTATCATGGATAAGATCCTTCATTCAAAAAAGTATTAAACGAATCGTTGGTTGAAAAGGCAATCTAGATAATCGTATGATAGGTGTAATTTGGCAAAGCCGCGTTTTTTTTAATTCGATCAATCCAAAGTTTATAATTACTGCATCGACTTCCCTAAAAATTCATAAAGAACAGATATACATTCGATTAAGTGTCATAATCCAAGATGAATATTTTTTTTATGGGCTTTAAACCGCATTTATTAACATCTTGAAGAAAAAGAAAATAAAAGGTAAATTACTGTAATAACTTTGTGCCCAAACCCTAAATAATTTAGTATGGAAACAATTTTACTTTTTAAGGAAATTTACCTAAATGGATTTAAGCAACTGGGAAATTGGCTTGTAAAAAGCTATTTCAAAGCTTTTGCATGGTTCAGTTTCGCCATGTTCGTAGTAGTCCTATATGCTTTTGGGTTCAGGTTATTTACTGGATTCTCTTTTTGAACGATTTAATAGAATTAATATTCAGATGCTCTGATCCTTCCGTAGCTTTACGGAAGGATTTTTTATATGTGGGAATATTGGTTTCAGGTTTTTATTTAAAACATTAATAATTGCTTCTTTTTTGGTTTTCAAAATTAATGTTTTTTAAAAAAAGAATTTAAGTGGCACTAAAAAATTGCTCTCTGAAAGAAAAGAATAAAATAGGAGCGTCCTATAGAACTGCAGGTATACAAAACTGGTTTGAAGTACAAGTAGTGCTCCATAAATCATTCTTTTTATGGGACTAAAGAAAATAGCGTTTATTTTAACAGTACCTATACCTTAAAAGGAAAATTTCTGGTTTCTATTCGATCCGTTTCTGCATTATGGACTTCAACCCTGCAAAGACTTCTTCGAGCCCTTCATAATTTGAATTGTTGGTGAGTATTATAAAACCGGAATTATTGGTTATGCTTCTATAGATGTAGGTTCCAAAACCGACCCAACCGCCACCATGGCATACAATTTGTTCCCCAAAGGGGTATCCTCGATAAACCATCCATAGCCGTAATCAGTGGTTTCGCAGTTGTTGAGCTTTGCCGGGCTGAAAATTGTTTTTATTGTCTCCTCCGAAACAAGTTTGTCCGTATAGAGTATTCGGTCCCATTTCCAAAGATCCTCAAGCGTAGAATTGATACCTCCGTCCCCTTTTGCGAAATTCAAAAAGTGGGTATCGTTCGAGGTAAATTTACCATCCTTTGGGGTAAAGCCGAAAACACACATCGGCATTTTTTGATCTTTCCCTGTGACGTACGAGTATACATTGGTATTCTGCATCCCTACCGGCTCGAAAATACGCTCCCGTAGAAATTCTTCGAATGGCTTACCGGAAGCCCGTTCGACTATGGTAGCTAGCAGGACATATCCGGTATTACTGTATGCCCATTTCTCTTTGGGCTCAAAAAGGACTTCTGGCTCCTTGACCTCCAGCATTATGATGATATCAATGTTTCCTGAGATATATTTTTCTGGATTGTCGTCGTCAAGTTCCGGCCTCCAATTAACGATCATCATTTCGAGATAGTCCGGCAGTCCAGAGGTATGCTGCAGCAAATTATTAATTTTAATACCATCATATGGAAGTTCGGATACGAAATCCCTAACGTCCTGTTCATATGATAGCTACCCTTTCTCTTCGAGCATCGCAACAGCCATGTTCGATTTACGGAACCACTGATAAGCTTGATATTTAACTAAAGTATTGCACGTATAACTCCTATTGTTGATGTTCCGCGTCTTTTACCAGCACTTATTTTATATTTCAAATATTGTAAGAAAAGCGGTTCCCCTATTATGAAAAAGATAAAAATGGTGTTTCACCCGATTTTATACCACTTTAATCGACTGTTATACATACAATTACTCTGTGCCCCACAACAATTAATAGGTTTATTCTTACAATAATTGAAATTTTGTCGAAAATATTTACCACTTTAATTCGATGGATACATGAGGGGCACCAACACAACCGCAAACCAAATTCACTATTTACAACTTTTTTTAATCTTAATTTTTCTGTCCAGCAGCCAGTTCATACGAGCCCAGTCTCCAGGTGGGGTCTCATCCGGCCTTCAGGTCTGGCTCAAAGCGGATGCCGGGTTTACTTACAACAGCGCTGCCAATGCCGAGTGGCTAGACCAATCGGCGAACGCTTTGATACTTAATGCAAACCTTGTTCAAGGCCCCGATACCGATTCGGCCCCAACATTTTTGGCAAATAGCACTAATTTCAATCCGGGCATTATATTCGATGGGGTGGATAATGGGCTGTCCACTGCGTTAAATGCAGCGGATTTCAATTTTTCAGAAACTACAGTATTCACTGCTCAGCAAGTATTAGCAAACACTACTAGCACGTCCAATACCACTTGGCACTATAGCGTGTCAGGAGGCAATGATTTTGCCCTCTTTGACTACCCAGACGATTATGGGTTTCAAATAGAACTTACCGGTCACGCACCCATTTCGGTTGCCAATACAATATTAAACAATGACCTGCCGCATTTGTTTGGTTTTACAGGCAGTTCTTCATCGACCGAACTCTATCTAAATGATAAAGTGATAGCGACTTCAACTGGAATGACCACCTTACCCGGTAATGGTGCTTTCATGATCGGCATTGATGCCGACGGTAACCAAGCACAAGACGGAAATAATCATCTAGAAGGAGCCATTGGTGAAATAGTCATGTTCGACCGTAAATTATCGGCTACCGAACAGCAACAAGTAAATTCCTATTTAGCCTTAAAGTACGGTATTGCTTTAGATCAGACTTTAGCGACCGATTATCTAGCTTCTGACGGAACCACAATTATATGGGGCAATGATTCCGATGGTTTTACTACGGATATTTTTGGAATGGGCCGTGATGATAACAGTGGATTGAACCAAAAAGTTTCAAAATCTGTTAACCCAGGAGCTATTTTGAGCCTTGCTTTGGATAATGATTTTACGGCCGAAAATACGAATGCAAGCCGGAGCACTATCCATACGAACGATAAACAGTTTATAATGGTGGCCCATAATGGGGATGCAATCACTGCACAAACCACAGAATTGGATGCCATATCAGGTTTTAACCTAAGGCTGGCTCGAGAATGGAAAATTGACAATACAAACTTCGCCCAAAATGTAAGCATGCAATTTGAGGGTTATGATGAAAGTTGGTCCGTAATCGCTAGTGCCAACGGGAATTTTTCCGCTGGTGTAGCCACCATGGGGACATTGAATGCAAACGGAGAATTTACAACTTCTGCTCCACCAACGGACGGATTGGTTTTTACCTTGGCCAAGCTTCAAGAGGGTCCAGGCGGACAATTGGCAGATCTTACCTTATGGCTAAAAGCCGACGCGGACGTTCTCGATAGTGGTAATACATTAACAGGTTGGAGTGATCAGACAAGCACCAATGTTTTTTCAGTAAGTGGTGATCCACAAACAAATACAACAAACCTTAATTTTAACAATACCATTAATTTTGATGGTTCGGGAGATTACCTAACTGGTGATGCGGCTATTGATTTTAAGAACGGGTATGCTGTCTTTAAAGTATTGAACCCAGGTGGGGCAGATCAAGGCACTTTGCTTTCATCGACTAGTACCGGTACTGGTAATAGTGGGTATTACTTCAAAAATAGACCATTAAGTGCAGGAGATAACAGCACCGACGGGGATCTTACTTATGTCACAACGAACGGAAATATGGGTGTTGATTTTCATATTGCGAACATGGATATTATTGATGGACAGTCAGTTACGAGTACGATTGCGTTTTTAGATGGCTTACCTTTAACTTCCTCTCTACTTAGCGGTTCTGGAAACATGGGTGTTCATAACAGTGTGCCTTATATAGGTAGGTCACAGAATAACAGTATTCCAGATTATTTAAATGGGGAAGTTGCGGAAATCATCATGTACAGTAGCTCACATACGAACCTTCAAAGAAATCAGATTCAATCTTACCTCGCCCTAAAATATGGTATAACATTAGACCAAACTTCCGCCACAGATTATTTGGCCTCCGATGGTACCACAAAAATTTGGGCAGCAGCTGATAATACAGGCTACGCCAATGCTATATTTGGTATTGGTCGTGATGATGCTTCTGGCTTGAACCAAAAAGTTTCAAAATCTATTAATGATGGTGCTGTTTTAACCATGGCCTTGGACAACGATTTTACATCGTCAAATTCTAATGCATCAAGAACATCGACCCACATCAACGACCAACAGTTTTTGGTCATTGCCAGTGATGGTGGTGCCACTACAAATCAAACCACAGAAATTGACATAAACACCCATGCCGCACGTATCGGCAGGGAATGGAAAGTGGATAAAACAGCCAACTTCACGCAAGACATCAACCTGAAATTCATCGGTTTCGATGACACCTGGGAATTGATGAAGGATAGCGACGGCGATTTCTCGGCCAGCGCAACTTCTGTGGGCATTTTGGATGCCAATGGTGAAATAAGCGGAATCACTTTAGCCGATGGCGACTACTTTACACTGCACACCAATGGAGCTGCACCTACCATACTATCTTATAGTCCTGTTTTGTCTGGCAACGGAGATATCGTAACTATAGTAGGAAACGGATTTATCGGCACAACTGCCGTTACCTTTGGTGGCGTTGCCGCCTCAAGTTTTACTGTTGTTTCCGGTACGGAAATTACGGCGGTGGTCGGTACGGGCAGTTCTGGTGATATTCAGGTCACCAATCCCCAAGGCAATGATACCGAAATCGGTTTTATATATAAAGTTGCCGAATACGAGTTTGAAAATGATGTGTTGGACAGCACAGATAATAACCATGACGGAACGGAAATAAATACCGTAACCTATGAAACCGGCGCACAAGGTCAGGCTCTTTGTTTTGACAATGACCCCGGATTTGTTGAGCTACCTGATAATTTAATTAGAAATCTACCACAATTCACCATTTCCCTCCGTTTTAAAACGACAGGTACCGGAGCTATTTTGGGGTATCAATCCAATAATCCTTTAGTCGATGGAGGGAATTATATCCCGATCATTATGTTGACCGATGATGGAAAGCTAAAAGGAACTTTATGGACAAGTAGTGGTTCAATTCAAGCAATTTCTACGAATCCAGTAAATGATGGTAACTGGCACCAAGTTGATTTTACGGCCAGTACAAACACGGTCACTATTTATTTAGATGGTACTATAGAAGCCAGTGCCACAGGCGCATCAGTAAGTCATTTAAATATGTCGATTAACCAATTAGGTTTGGCCCAAACAAATGGATATAATAATGGTAACACTGACTGGGAATATTTTGATGGTTGTATCGATGATATGGTCATTATCGACCGTGCTCTAACAGCTCAAGAACTTGAGGATATTACCGCTTTACCAGAGCCAACGATAACCTCTTTTACCCCTACGGAAGCTGGAGAAGAAGATACGGTGGTCATTACCGGAACCAATTTTGACGGCGCTACACAAGTTGCTTTTGGAAGCACAGATGTTACATCCTATACCGTAGATTCCGCTACCCAGATTACTGCGGTTATTGGCACCGGAGCAACGGGAAATATTGCGGTTACCACAGCTGGCGGTACGGTAACGGCCAATGGGTTTACGTTTAATGCCGACAGCTTCACGGTAAGTGAAACAACATTGACATTAGATGAAAATGCAGGTACGAACACCTTTACGGTAGTACTGGATACCGAGCCTTCCAGCGATGTGGTATTTGACATTTCCAGTGACGATACGGACGAAGCCACAGTTAATGCGGCACAGTTAACGTTTACAAACGCCAACTGGGATACCCCGCAAACCGTGACGATATCTGGGGTGGATGATGCAATAGAACGAAATGACTTCGCTACGATTACAGTAGTAATCAACGATGCTGGTTCGGATGATCCTTTTGACGCCTTGGCAGACCAAACCGTAGCCATAACGCTAACCGACGACGACGATGCTGGTTTTACCCTCAGTGAAACCACATTGACCATTGACGAAGCTGGCGGAACAGGCACCTTCACGGTTGTGGTGAACAGCGAACCCGTAAGTGATGTTTTATTCGATATTTCTAGTGACGATACCGATGAAGCTACGGTCTCTGCAGCACAGCTTACTTTTACTTCAGCCAACTGGAACACACCACAAACAATAATTGTAACTGGTGTAAACGATGATATTGATAGGAATGATTCTGCAACTATAACCATAGCCATAAATGGTGCTGGTTCGGACGATACATACGATGCCCTGGCAAATCAAACAGTAGCCATCACTTTAACTGATGATGACACTGTAGGATATACTGTTAGTGAAACTACGTTGACTATAGACGAAAATGCGGGTACGGGCACCTTTACAATAGTCCTGGACACTGAGCCTGCTAGCAACGTGGTCTTTAACATTTCCAGCGACGATACGGACCAGGCAACCGTTGATTCAGCGCTATTAACTTTTACGACCGCCAATTGGAACATACCACAGATGATAACCGTAACAGGAGTAAATGATGATACCAATGCTGCTGATTCAGCACTAATAACCGTTTCGGTTGTTGATTCTTCAAGTGATGATTCTTACGATACATTGAGTGACCAAACCGTTGCCATAACATTGCAGGACACAACAAAACCAGAGATAACCTTGACCGGTGCCGACCCGCAAACAATCGAGTTAGGAGCTGGGTATGATGAGCTAGGAGCTACTATTGATGATGATAGTAGTATTACAATAGATATAAGCAACTTTACCGATGCGGTAGGTAATTATGCCATCACTTACGATGCTACGGATGCTTCGGGCAACAACGCCGATCAAGTTACCAGAACGGTGAACGTGGTGGACACGACCAAACCGGTCATCACGCTGAACGGCTCGAATCCACAGACCATAGAACTGGGCAACGGCTATGCCGAGCTCGGTGCGACCGCAGACGATGGTTCTACAGTAGCGATAGATACAAGTAATTTTGTGGATGCGGTTGGAAGCTATTCGATCATGTATGATGCAACGGACGTTTCCGGCAACAACGCTGACCAAGTCACCAGAACGGTGAACGTGGTGGACACGACCGAACCGGTCATCACGCTGAACGGCTCGAATCCACAGACCATAGAACTGGGCGACGGCTATGCCGAGCTCGGTGCGATCGCAGACGATGGTTCTACCGTTACGATAGATACAAGTAATTTTGTGGATGCGGTTGGAAGCCATTCGATCATGTACGATGCAACGGATGCTTCCGGCAACGATGCCGATCAAGTTACCAGAACGGTGAACGTGGTGGACACGACCGAACCGGTCATCACGCTGAACGGATCGAATCCACAGACCATAGAACTGGGCGACGGCTATGCTGAGCTCGGTGCCACCGCTGACGATGGTTCTACCGTTACGATAGATGCGAGCAATTTTGTGGATGCTGTTGGAAGCTATTTAATCATATACGGCGTAACGGACACTTCCGGCAACAACGCCGACCAAGTTACCAGAACGGTGAACGTGGTGGACATGACCAAACCGGTCATCACTCTGAACGGTGTTACTCCACAGACCATAGAACTGGGCGACGGCTATGTTGAGCTCGGTGCCACCGCGGACGATGGTTCTACGGTTACGATAGTTACCAGTAATTTTGTGGATGCGGTTGGAAGCTATTCGATCATTTACGATGCAACGGATGCTTCAGGCAACGATGCCGACCAAGTTACCAGAACGGTGAACGTAGTGGATACGACCGAACCGGTCATCACGCTGAACGGCGCGAATCCACAGACCATAGAACTGGGCGACGGCTATACCGAGCTCGGTGCGACCGCAGACGATGGTTCTACGGTAACGATATATACAAGCAATTTTGTGGATGCGGTTGGAAGCTATTCGATTACATACGCTGCAACGGACGCTTCAGGTAATACTGCCGATCAAGTTACTAGAACCGTTATTGTGGTCAGCACTAAAGCAGATACTGACAATGATGGAATTCCAGATGATGAAGATGTAGATGATGACAATGACGGAACTCCGGATTTCGAAGACGCCTTTCCTCTGGACGAAAACGAAGATACGGACACAGATGGAGATGGCATAGGTGACAATGCTGATTCAGACGATGATAATGATGGTATCCCCGATGACGAGGATGCGGATGTCAATGGTGATGGTACGGTGGACAATGGAACGGACAGTGATGGTGACGGTATCAACGATGCAAATGATACTATCGATGATAGTGTGGATTCAGATGGTGATGGAGTGCCTGATGTAGATGATGCTTTTCCCAACAACCCTAATGAGAGTATTGATATCGACGGTGATGGTGTGGGCGCTAATGCGGATACCGATGACAACGATGCCGATGTGGGCGAAGTACTCGATGTAATTTCGGCTGAGGCCATTACGCCCAATGGAGACGGAATCAACGACACGTGGATAATACGAGGAATTGAAAACCATCCGAATGCTGTAGTTAGCGTCTACAACAGATATGGCCACGAGGTATTTAAGGCCATTGACTATCAAAACGACTGGAGCGGTAGGTATAGTTCAAGATCTGAAAATCTACCAGCGGGCTCGTACTACTATGTCATAGATTTTAGAAACGGTTCTGCTCCGATGGACGGATGGATATTTATCAACTATTAACCAAACCAATATTTAAGCATAATGAAATTAAATACCATATATATAGTGCTATTCACTCTTTTCCATTCAATTAATGTGATGGCGCAACAAGACCCCAGTTTTATATTTTACAGGTACAATATGAACTTTGTAAACCCTGCCTACGCGGGCGCCGAAGCGAATACCGAGTTCGCGACGAATATCCGTAGCCAATGGTCAGGAGTAGCAGGGGCACCGGAAACACAAAGTTTTCTGGCCAGCACCTATTTGGGAAACAATGTAGGTTTGGGCGTGACTATCATAAACGACAAGACCTTTATCGAGACCCAGACCTCATTGGCCGTAGATTTTTCCTATAAGGTTCAGTTGAATGATGATATGGACCTCTATTTTGGGCTAAAGGCGTCCGGGAATTCATATAATGCCAATACAGCCGGACTGATGACATTTGGAATACAATCCGACCCTTCTCTAATGGATATCGACGGGGGAATAACACCCAACGTTGGTGCCGGTGTCTACCTAAAGGGAAACAAATTTTCACTGTCTTTTTCCGTTCCCAAAATCTTAAAGCCAAAGCGATTGGAGCAAGACGGAGGTTCAGCCAGATTGGGACGCAATAGATTGCACACATACCTTATGGGAGCATACGATATCGTACTCAGTGAAAAGTTTACTCTAAAGCCCTCTTCTATGGTCCGCTACATAGAAAGTGCTCCAATCTCAGTAGATTTGACCGTAGCACTTAACTATAATGAAATTATCGATTTTGGCGCGGCCTATAGATTGGAAGAAGGTTTTGCCGGATTTTTCATGTTTAATTTGGCGAATAGTTTTGATCTAGGATATGCCTATGAAATTCCATTATCATCTGTATTAAACAATACAAATAATGGTACACACGAGCTTTTCCTAAAATTACGGTTGTAGTGTAAATAGGGAATGGAGAAATTAGCGTGTAGGATAAAAATTGTTGAGCGTATGTATGACATTGTTTCTTAAAACGGCCCGTAAAAAGAGCGAATGAATAAAGTTGGTGTTGTACCTAAAATGGTTCTTTTTAAGGGACCTTGTACAAAATTTGATTTTAGGGGGTTCAGCTCGCCAAGTAAGACGGTAAGGCATGCAAATACTGCCAAGCATTTGATTTAGGCCTTATCTGCCCTATTTGCTATGGCATTTGAACCCCATAGGCTTTTCCGCCAGTAAATTATGGCAAATCCCAAAATTATGAACGGAATACTTAAAATTTGCCCCATATTTATGGTCATTGAGTCCTCAAATCCGACTTGGTTTTCTTTGAAGAATTCGACTATGAACCGAGCGGTGAACAGTAGAATTAATAGAGCTCCTACCAAAAGTCCATTTTTGTTTTCGATCTTATTAGATTTGTAAATAAAAACTAAAATTCCAAAAATTAGAAAATAAGAAAGAGCCTCGTATACCTGTGTAGGGTGTCTTGGAATAAGGTCGTCGCGTTCGAAAATCACTCCCCAATTTCCATTTGTGGGTTTTCCATATATCTCAGAGTTCATTAGATTTCCAATCCTTATAAAGGCTGCAGTAACTGCAGACCCAAGAGCAACTCTGTCCAAAACCCATAACAGATTTGTATGAGTTTTTCTGGCATAAAGTATTATTCCGATTATTACGCCAACTACTCCGCCGTGGCTCGCAAGTCCTTGAAATCCGATAAACTCGAACGATTCGCCTACTTTTCGAATTGGCAGGATTATCTCAAGTGGGTTTTGAAAATAATACAACGGTTCATAGAAAAAACAATGTCCAAGACGGGCTCCAACCAAAGCACCGACGAATATGTACATTGTGAGTCGTTCCAAGTCTTCCAGTGGTATTTTTTCTTTTTTGTAAACTTTTTTAACGATGAAATAGCCCACTACAAGGCCAATAGCCCAGCAAAGCCCGTAATATTTTAGCGGAAAAGTGTCCGTTATCCAAAAAATTTCTGGGTCGACATTCCAGTTAATTATTCCGTCCTTCATTACGGTTTCTTTTTAGTTTGGATAGTTTTTCTGCTTGTTGCCGTTTTGTATCAGCACAAATATAACAGTTTAACACTTCTTCTTTCCTGATAAAGACACTTTTGGTCGTGCTTTATCCGTATTTTGTGATATTCGTTTTAATAAAACTTTTGGATTTTCCATATGCTTAGTTAAAATTAAAAATACCGTTAAACGGCCTTTTTTTAGGATCTTTATAAGATTAAAATAACAGGAGGGAACGACCGCTCCGGAAAGGGAAAAAGACACAAGGACATCAAAAGAAAAACCAGGACGGACCGGTAAAAAGGATAGCCCGCCAATTCATGGAACCTGCCCAATTTCGAATTACATCCCACAAACTCCATTGTTCCAAAAAATCTCCATCGTAAAGGAAAAATAGACCAAGTACAGTCTACAGTCTTTCATATTGGGCTCTCTCTGGCATTTTAGGGAAAGGCAATACCCACGACATGGAATCTTAGTCATTGTCTTTAATGTTTTTTTTAAAATCAATCATTATTTTCTTTTACATGAATTTATTCTTTCTGTGGTTTGCTGATTTTATCTAGCTCTTTTGATATGGCAATCGCTTCTTCAACAACTTCATCAGGATAGCCGTTGATTTGCAATATCCTTATTGCGTTTCTGTTCCTTAGTTTACCTTCTCTGAGTTTGTAATCAAAATCTACAGTTTTTTCGTTTACCATTTCGCTAAAATGAAACAGTTCATATTCTTTTGAAAGCATCTCGGTCAGCTCTATATCATGGGTAGAAACAAAAACTACATTTCCATTTTTCGACAAAGATGACAAAACGGCCTTACCTGCTGAAATCCGCTCCACAGTATTTGTGCCTTTGAAAATTTCATCCAAAAGAAAAAGGTTAGTTATTCCATTTTCACTTTCAGCAATCATTTCCTTAATTGTTAGCACTTCTTCGAAATAGTAACTTTTATCATTCATTAAGTCATCGCTTATCCTAATTGCAGAAAATACTCTGGCCAGCGGAAAGCTAAAAGATTTAGCAAAGCAAGTATTGATGGTTAGCCCAGTAATTAGATTCAATCCAATAGTTCTTATAAATGACGTTTTACCTGCCATATTAGAACCCGTAAGGAGAACCGATTTCTTGGACACTTCAAGGTTATTGGTAATGCAATTTACTATTAGGGGATGATATATTTCTAAGGCCTTGATTCTCTTGTTGTTATCATCGATTTCAGGGGTACAGAAATTTTCAAGCCCCTTTCTCAAAGCGGCTATTGAGATTAACATATCTATGCGGCCAACAAACTCAAATATGTTTGCCATTTCCTGCCTTTTCGTATTTAATCTATTTAAAATTCCAAATAACAATAAGGGTTCTAAAAGGAATAAAATTTTGAAAAGCTCTAAAAATGTCCAAGCTATGGATTCAAATTCTCCCTGAAGCTTCGTCTCTAATTTCAAAAAGGACATCCTATTTTTAACTTGACCTATAGCTTTTATGGATGCCGATAGATTTGGATCTATTTTTTTTAGTTTTCCAATGGTATGCAAGTATGATGCAATACTATTTAATCTCAAAAGCTGGGGGATGGAGTCTATTATTTGCAATAAATTTTGTTTGTTCCAAAGATGGATTACAAAATTAATCACAAATACTCCAATTAAAACTAACAGGAAACTGGGATCAAAAAAGAGCAATATAAGTGACATTAAGCTCGTAAATGTCAATAATTTAACTGCAAAGAACCATTTTGGAGGCTTTGGATGCTCTTTTTGGAAAAGAGTGGATATTTGGTAAACGTCATATTTTGATAGCTTTTCTAACTGTTTTTGAATTGTAATTCTCAAATCCGAATCTTTGGAGAGTGCCCCGATAATCTCTTCATTTATTTCGGTAATTTGAGGGTCTAACTCAATAGTCCTGAGATTATTGTAAAGGTACTGCTGACCTACCTTTGAAGTTGTCCTGTCCAGAAACATAAACAATTCTTCAAAATCCAAATCATTACATGTCTTGTCTGATAAAACTTGAAAGGACTTGGAATTATCCTTATTCCTGAAGTAGTTATCGATTAATTTAAAGTCAAAGGAATCTTTCTTTAATTTTCCAAATGATGTTTTGAATTTTTCAGTTTGCTTCTTTTTTTTCCTGAACATCTACAAGGTTAGGGAATTAATATTCAAATAATTAGTGCTTTTTTTGAAATATGTAACAATGGAGATCATTTTAACATATTTTCCTCATGCGTTGAAAATGTTGATTAACATTAATGGCAGGGCAACTATTGTACCTGTTTCAATATCCAATTGGCAATCTCTTCCAGTGCTACTGGTGAAAACGTTTCCTCAATGGTTCCATACTCACTGGGAGCGCCTGTTTCGCATTCTTGAAATAAATGATTTAAATTGGGAAACTCTACCACAGTTACCTTCCTATTTCCATGTTTTTTCAACGCATAATCTATTGCCATTAAATTCTCTTTGGGAGGTACTTGTAAATCTTTCTCTCCATTTACAGCTAACACTGCACAGTCCACTTTTGCCAATACAAGGGCAGGATCATGTCTTAAAAAATAAACCATCCAGGGGGTGGCCATAAAATCTATCTGCATTGAAATAAACTGCTCATCACTTATTCCCTGAGGCAACAATGTCTTGGATGCCGTATTCTGAAATTCCTCTTTCAGGTACGTTCTTAAGTCATCTTTTAATGTTTGAAGGTCTTCCGATGCTATGGTCATGGCAATCATTTTGTCCCTGATTTCACCAGATTTTTTTATTTTTGCTTCGGATATCCCCGATGCTTTTTCAATTAATCTTCCTTGTAAGGATAATAACTTACCTCCCGAGATTCCTGGCCCTGCCAATAAAACAATAAAATCTATGTCTTTAGATTCTGCAGCTACCATGGGCGCAATCATCCCGCCCTCGCTATGACCCACCAAACCGATTTTGTTGACATCGATTTCGTTTCTGGTTTTTAAGAAGGCTACTGCGCTCCTTACATCGGACGCAAAATCGATAGAAGTCGCACTTGCAAAATCGCCGGTAGATTGCCCAATACCTCTGTCGTCAAACCTCAAAACACCTATTCCATTTCTGGTTAAATAATCAGATATAATGAGGAAGGGCCTATGTCCTACGATTTCTTCATTCCTATCTTGCGGGCCACTTCCAGTTATTAAAACCACCACAGGATGCTTCCCCACTTTTTTTGGCATGGTTAAGGTCCCAGCCAAAGTTATGTTTGCCTCGATATTTTGGAAACTTACATCTTCAGTGTAATATGGATATGGCTTCTTAGGTTCTTGAGGCCTGTTTGCGGTAGTTTTATCAATCTTATCCCTTGAAAATTCCAATGGCAGGCTCATTCCGCCCTGTATAAAAATTCCTTTAAATGTATCGTCCGCAAACTCCCCGGTGTATTGAATTCCCAGATTGGCCACTGTTATTTTTAAGGTAGTATTCTCAAAGGATGTAGCATCTACAGGAATACCAAAGGCACCTTGGTCCGGACTGTCCAAGGTAGAAGTAAAACCATTAGCTGTTTTGGTAATATTTATGGCCAACCTTAATGGAGATCCTGGAATATGTAGAAGTCCGTTCCATTGACCGGTTATATCTTGCCCAAATGCTGTCAGCGATAATGACAAAGTTATAATGGTTATAAGTGCTCTTAGTTTTTTCATTTCAAGTGAATATTAGATTTGTTTATAAGAATAAAAAAAATATTATCAATGGACCTTACTCCTCCAATACTTGAATAAGTTCGTCAATTTTTTTTAATCTAGGGGCGAATTCTTTTTTGACCGCTCTTTTATTCAAAAAGTGAGCTAGGATGGCTATTACTACGAATGCTAAAGCAGTAATAATAATTATTTTACGTTTTTCTGGAATGTGGATAAATCCCATTAAGATTAGAATAAAACCAGGAAACACGGGTAGGATATACCAATAAAGTACTGTGTCCAATAACTTTTTTTGGGCATTTAGATAATCCTTGGTTTTATATAAATAGTCAATATAAGTTTCTGTAAAGTCCGTTGGTTTATATTTTTTTGCACTTTTTAATCGAATAAGTATATAAATCACCGCGATGACTACCCAAATCGATCCAATCTTCGAAATTGTAAAGGGTACATGGTAAGTAATGAATAAAAATGCGGGAATGGTTATAATAGCTGCTATTGTCTCCCGTATGATCATGTACTTCCATGATCTTTGTATTCTATCTAAGCTCGACTTCAGTTCTAGCATCAATTTTGATTTCTCAAATTTTATCCGCTCCTGATTAGGGGAGGACTGCCAAATCTTTATCAATTCATCTTCTATCATGACGCCTGGTTTATACAGTTCAACAATTTCTTCTTAATTCTTTTTACCTTAACGGCAACGGTATTTTCCGTTAGACCCAATATGCCTGATATCTCTTTATAGGGCAGTTCTTCCAAATAGAGCGTAATGATCGCCTTGTCAACCTCGTTAAGTTCTTTGATACAACTTCTAAGTTGTGCCAGTTGTTCGTTCTGTTCATTAGTTTCTTTTTCCGATGCAAGGTTGGTAATAGCTATACCATCCAAATAAAGGAATCGCTTTTGCTTCTTGATATCCTTGGAACGAAAACGAAGACAAACATTAAGAGCAATGCGGAATATCCAGGTAGACAGTAAGGAGTTGGACTTAAAATTCGGCATTGATTGCCAGATATGGATCAATACCTCTTGGAAAAGATCTTTGGTGTCTTCGGCATCTTTGGCGTAAACAGAACAAATTCTAAGAAGCTTTTGCTGATTTTGTTCCAATGCATCTAGAAAGGTGTTTTCAATTTCTTTGCCCATACTTATGTCTTGTCTCTAATATATTAGTTACAAGAGCTTTAAAAATATGACAACTTATCCGATATTTTTTTAGATGTAGGGTAAATATGGTATAGTAGTTTGGTACAATGGCTGTAATTCCAAAAAAAACTGGTGTTTTTATTTAAGTATCTGATTTTGGGCAGTCTTATAAAACGGCCAATAAAAGTGCGAATGAATAAAGTTGGTGCAGTATCAAAAATGGTTCAATTAAAGGGGCTTTTCAATAATCTATATTTTAAAAAAAACTAGGAGGGCAACAAGATATTTTGCCTTAATCTTTAGG
>TARA_R110002049_G_scaffold65710_2_pt1 | contig 15798 bp, 12 predicted proteins | sample TARA_R110002049 | Tara Oceans TARA_R110002049 (sample SAMEA4396941) | marine metagenome | biome: Polar Biome; feature: [SRF] surface water layer (ENVO:00010504); material: water (ENVO:00002006), including particulate matter (ENVO:01000060) such as... | depth 5 m | reverse complement strand
GGCGGTGGCGGCGGCGGTGAAGGCGGTGATGGCGGCGATCCAGGCGAAGGTGGCCAGGCAGGTGGCGCGTCAGTCGGCGTGGTCTTTGAAAGCATTGCTACTGGACTCATCGCGCGCAACAACATTACTTCAGGCAATGGCGGTCTCGGTGGGCTCGCCGGAAGTGGCAGTGCCGGCGGTCAAGGCGGCAGCGGTGGAGATGGCGCGCCGGGTAACTTCGGCAGCGATGCCCACGGCGGTGACGGCGGCGATGGTGGTGATGGTGGCGCCGGTGGCTACGGTGGCGGCGGTGCTGGCGGGCCATCCTATGGTATCTGGGTAGGTGCCAGCACGGGACCGGTGGTTGAAGAAAACACGATCGTTACCGGTCGCGGCGGCGACGGCGCTCCCCCGCGTCTGTCTAACGAAGCAGCATCTGCCGGCGGCGGTGGCTGGGCCTACGGCATTATTGATGCTGACGTCAGTGACGGTGTGAGCCCGGACGTGCGCAACAACACGATCACGCCGGGGACCGGCGGTGCCAACGGTCACCCCAGTGCTAATCCGCCGGGTGACAGCGGTGATGTGCGTTTGCAATAGCGCACAGCGGCGTAAAGTACGCTTATAAGGTCGAACCGACAGTTTCATAAGAGTCGGTTCGACCTTTTTGCATCGCAGCAGCATGTGGTGCCCGGTTCGTATTGCTCATCGCACGCATCAGCCTCTGTATTTTCATCCCGGCTCTGCCAACAGGAACGCTTGCAGGATGAACAGTGGCTCATTACCGTGAACACATCTGCCAACCAAGAGAATGGAACACACATGCAAATTCGGTACTCAAACCTTCCGAGCTTTTTTGCGCTGCTGCTTTGGCTAGGCTTCGTTGCCAGCCCGGTCACGGCCGATGACACGAACCGGGAGGGGCGCCTGTATCCCGCATCTGTGAACCCCGTGGCCGATGTTGAGCAAGCGCTGGGTCGCGCAGAAGATAATGATCGGCTCCTGCTCGTCGTCGCGGGTGCCAACTGGTGTCATGATTCGCGCGCGCTGGCCTCTCGCCTCTACGAGTCGCCGTTGTCAGATCTTGTACAGGACAAATACGAGTTGGTATTCGTAAATGTAGGCTTCTACGAGCAGGGCAGGGACGTCATGCAGCGCTTCGGTGTGCCGCACTACTACGCGACGCCCACGGTGCTTATCGTTGATCCAGCAAGCGAGCAGGTGATCAACGACGAAGACCGGCACCAGTGGGGAAACGCCTACAACATCGATATGCCAGCGTCAGTTGAGTACTTTGAGAAGTGGCTGAATCACGATGCCGCTGCCGAGCCGGGCGTCGAATCGGCTCAGCTTCGTAGCTTGAATCTCAAGATCGACGAATTCGAGCAACAACTGGCGGACCGTTTGGTCGCCGGCTACGCTGTCGTCGGCCCGTTGCTCGAAGCCACAGAGGCCGGCAACCGGTCTGAGGAATTCAAGGCAAGCTGGAACGAACTGCGGAAATTTCGCAGTGCTATTCCGACTGCAGTTCATGAGCTCAGAGTCGAAGCACGCCAGCGCGTTGCGGCGGGCGAGGAGAATATTGAACTCGCTTTTCCGGACCATGCACTGCTTTCCTGGGAGCTGCGCTAGAGGCAGGAGAACCAAGCCGGTTTTCGTAACTGTGTTCCGCCTCACATCCGACGATGCACCGATTCAGCAAAATTGACGGAAGTATGCTGAAGATTAAGGTAGAGCGCGATGATGGGTCGAATGTCGAGGAGTCGCTTTCCGAAATGGTGTTCTGCAGTGCGGCGCCTGCTACCAGGGGCGCTGTTGTTAACTTTCTGCCATGTGAGCGCGGCAGCAGATGATCCGAAACCAAGTGCGGCGATTGCCACATCGGAAACTGGCTCAGAGCCTGCCAGTGATATCTGGGCAACATCGGCGCGACCGCTAGCATCATCCCGGTGGGTCGCTGCGCAGGAGAAGCGCGCTCGCGAGGCACTCAACGGCAATCAGTACGATATCCTTGTTGTCCCTGTGCAAGCAGGGCTCGACAGTCTCGACCATCGAGGCCGCGCGCTCATGACTTACAGTCTGGCGCAAGCCATCGCGACTCGTAGTGATCTTCGCGTCGCCGATCCGAGCCTTGTGGCAAAAGCTTTCGGCTTGAATGCACGGCAAATTCCCGACAGTGACATTAAAGAGCTCGCTACCGAGCTGAAAGTATCAAAAATTCTGATAGGCGCTGTGGCTCATGACGGTGCCGGCGGTTTCGAAGTGCGCATGCGCACGGTCACCTTGGAATATGATCAGGCGTCGCGTGTAGGTGAAACCGAGCAAGTTCGGTCTTACCCGGACAATGTGTTCTCTGATGCATCGCCGCCGATCATCGGCTTCGGAGCGATCCGGGACACGATTCTTGAGGATAGCGGCATTCGACTTCGCAAGCAGCCGAAATTCGCTGTTGATGAGGAACGTCGGGAATTGCCGAATTCTGCCGAGGATATGCTGAACCCTGCCTCAGCAGAGTCAGCGGTTTTCGCGCTGCAGCTACTTGGCACCCTGATACCCCCTGATCAGATTTCGCAAACTCGAGACCATCTGTTTGAGCGCTCACTCGTACTAATGGAGCTTGTGTCGAGAAAGTCGCCGCACTACAAACTCATGTTAGCGCGTGCCTTCCTGTATCTCGGGAGGCGTCCGGCCGCCGTCGCAATTCTCGGTGACGCGGAAGATCCGGCACTGCGTGCGTTACTGGCCTACGCAAATGGAAATATCGAATTGCTCACCGCGGCGACCGACACACTGCCACCCGGGCTACTGTCTGTTATGGCCAAAATCGAGCGAGAACGTTTGCGGCTGAACTACGGCGCAAGTTACAACCCGGAACTCGTGGATCAAACGCTGGCGCAGGAGCCCCTGTGGGGGTCGTTGTTAGCACAGGCGATGGTCGATTCGGATCCCTGGCGTTCGTATACGCATGTGCCACTGAAGTTGGCACTCGATGCAATGTATCCGGAAAAACGATTCGACCTCGAGAGCTATGCAACGGCGCGGATCGCCGTCGGTCAGTTTCCGGAAGAATACGATATAGCAGCGCTACTCCTCGAGCACCTGGAGAATGTTGAAAAGAACAAGTCCTTTGAGAAGATGGCCGGTCCGTTCACAACTCTCTCTCTGCGCACCGGTGACATTACGGATACCTTCCGCGACCTGCTCGTAGCCACCGTCGGGGCGGAGTCCCGACATAAGGCGGCCGATATCGGCAAAGCAAGGTCAGCCATCGAGCTGCTCAAGCAGTACGAGCCACTGCTGGCGGATCATCCCGCGCTTTCGAGCAGTGCGCTGGCGGCGTATCGCTATCTCGGCAGTGAGGTCAGTGGCCGCGAAGAGGAATACGTCAGGGACCGCGTCAATGCGTTTGCTCGACAGACGATCGACTTCAACGCCGCATTAACTACCGAAATTGTTGAGTTTGCCGCTTGGGGACGCCTTTTTTATCCAGAGCAGAAACTGGAGACTACAAAGAAGTTCGACAGATTCATGTTCCGGACAGACTGGCCGCAGCCACCGGATCCCAGACCCAACTTCATGGCCGGCACGCCGGTGCGCACGTCGTTGCTACTGCACTGTCTCGCTTATACGCTGATAGAGTTGGATTGTCTGAAGAACCTGCACGATTTGTACCTGACGGGACAGAATATGCCGGACGAGGACAAAGCAAGGGCATTGATAAAAGACAATGCCCATCGCTTTATCGGCCACCCCGATCGTCCCGAGTTCATGGCGTACGCATTGCGCAGGGCAGGCCGGCTCGATGCTGCCGACCAGTTGCATATCGATGCTATTGATTCAGGCACTACACAGTGGACACCTTACGAACAAATCGCACGAAAACTGCATAATGAATCGCGTTTCGCGGAAGCGCTGAACACGATATTGCGTTACCCCGGCTTGCAGGATGCCGAGTTGGTCGGCGCTGTCGCCCAATCGAACAGGGCCTATGACTTTGGCAGCCTTTTCTACTGGGCGGGTGCCTATGAACCTGCTGCAACGCTTTACGAAATCGCCGCCGCTTCGCATACCGGGTCCGGTGCCGAAATGGCCAGCGCGCAGCGACTTGCCCTGATTGACGGTGACTACGAGCTCGCCCAGTACCATACCGCAAGACGTATCCGGCGGTACGAAAGCAAGTTCGCGGTCCGCGACCTGATTGGTCTTTCCGTCATTGCCGGCAACCAGGAGCAGGCATGGAGTATCGTGAGCGGATTTCAGCCCATGTTTGATCAGCCCGAACTCTGGGTGGGTGCTCTGATTGCTCATCGAAGCGAAGATCGGGCCTTGGAGAGTGTCGTCGAGTGGGCGTACGAAGACGGGCGGGAGGGGCTCGGTTCGACAGCCGGTTTGCTGTCTATTCGGTTCGCGTTTCTTGCCCATACACTCGATCGCACGCCATCAGCGGCGCTGGGCAAAATGTTGCGTACAAGATGGACGGGATCGCCGATTGACCTGATGCCGAATCCCTTGCTAATGCTCAGTCGGGAACTGCCGTTTTTTGAGGTACGGTACCGTGGCGATCTGGCATGGCGTAACGACAAGAAGATCGACAGCCTGCTTATTGTCGCGGCGGACGCGATGATCGCTCTTGAAAGTCAAGACTATCGTGCAGCCTTCGAAAGACTGGATCTGGCCGCTGATTATTATGAGCTTGGCGAGTTTCTTCCGGCATACGCTTGGGCAGCAGCGAAAACAGGTCAAACGGCGCGGATTAAGGGTTTCCTCGGCGGAGCCCGGAACTACAAGCGCAAGATGAGAAACCAGGCGAACAGCCGCAATAAACTTTTTGACGAGAATCTTGCTGAGGCCATGTTATTCGGCGCTGCAGGGCAGGTGCCGGAAGCCATCGATCATCTAAAAAAGGCAAATGCGCTTATCGTCCACAACGGAAACCGATTCATCCTGACGCGCTATCAGATCATGGAATCGGCCAGGCTGCTGTATGAAGATACAAAAGAGCCTGCCTATCGCGATTTTGCCCTGGATCTTGCACGCCGCAATGCGGTGATTGAGCCTATTCAGGGATATGCACATTCCTTTGTCGCAATGCTAAGCGGCGACAGGCAGGAACGTATTATTTCCCTGGCCAGAGTTCTTGTCCTCGACCCTCAATCCCGGTCCATCGAGAAAGCCGATTCCCGTGAACTGGAGGAGGCACGCAAACTGGCGGCGCGAGGATATCCAATGCCGACAATTGATACTCGCGCAGATACCTGAGCCGACCAGGACGCTCATCTTCTCGCCACATTGTGGGCCTATTCCATGCTCACGCTTCGATGATGCGCTGAGCTCAACCAGTTTGAGAAACAGTCCGCTGCAGGTGAAGTCTGTCAACTTGCACGACATCTATGCGAATATCTTGCGAAGTAGCGTCCACCTCTTCAAAAAAAGGCTCGTCCGAATGCGCCCGACTTTTCTTGCCATCACAGCGATGACGATTGTCTCGCTTGTCCTGATCACTCCAACGGCCCGGGCACAGGCTGCCGATCCAGACTGCCAGTTTTGCGAGCTGCCAGGCGGCGAGTACCTGAACGCCATCTACGAAGGCAACTTCGAGAAACAGGACCGAATGGCCTGAACATGACGCGTACTCGTTATTCGTTGATGGATGTCTTCGAGGGTCTCGACTTGCTGTTCGAGCGCTACAGTTGTTCAAGCCCGGAAATCCAGACCTTTGAGAGTAACCTGCTCGCATTCTTCGATCGCGAAAACCGGGATGCGACGGACGGTCAAAGAAACACCTTGCTTGATGTCGCATTCGTGCCCGATGAGGTACCGGACCCGGAACGATTTACACCGGATGATCGCGTCTTTCCGGGCATGGCCGAACGAGAGGCGCGTGCGGCCGAGCAAGTGAGGGCGGAGCGGGAGCGGGGCGCCGCTGCGCTCGCTCAGAACAGCAGGAAGGAAAATGTTCAGGTCACTCCGTCGGGCTTACAGTACATCATCGTCTCACCGGGGTCTGGAGCGCGCCCCACGCGTAATGACTCGGTCACTCTGCACTACCGGGGAGCCACAGTTGATGGTGAGGTCTTCGCGGATACGTTTGCAGGTGCACCCGTCACCTTACCGCTGAATGCCGTTATAGAAGGGTGGGCTGAAGGTATGACGCTGATAGAGCCCGGCGGTGAGATCAAGTTGTTCATCCCGCCGGAACTTGGCTACGGTAACCGGGACGTGCCCGGCATAAGCCCGGGCTCAACGTTGCAATTTGATATCAAGCTATTGCGCGTCGAGTAAACTCATCACGCATTGGCCGTGACGACCGCGAAGAGACTTCGTCAGCTTCTTACGGTCTGTTGCAAGTCGCCGCGCTATCAGACTGGCGGCTGTGACTATCCAGCCGCGGCCTTGTTCTTGATCAGCAACACTTTCATGAGCAGCAGGCCGATCAGCGCGGTGATCGAAAAAACGCCGAGAATCGGACCGATCTTCTGAATCGAAATATAGCCGCCGTACATCAGGTACAGGCCGACCGCGAGGCCAAGCGTGCCAAGCTGGTGGGCCCAGAACTGTACTGTTCCGATCGTACCGGTTGCTTGAGGCAGCCACAGTTTGTAGCAAACCGCGTATATAAACGACACGACGAAACCCAGTAGCAGGATGTGTGCATGCGCGACGAGCTGGCCGTGGTTATGGGTTGCGGCCATGTGAATACCCAGAACCAGTCCGATAATGGCGTAGCCGAATGCGGTCATCAGGAACTTTCGGTCCATGTCTTCTCCCTTATTATTCTTATCGAAGAATGTGCGGGAAAATCTATGCCTATCCACAAAGCTTTGCAAGCGGCGGAACGTCAGCAGGTGCCTAGAAGCTTATCTTGTAGATCCCACCGCGAAACAGTCCCGCGTACAGTACCGTTGCACCGTCTTCAACCGTCGCATGCAGGCTCCATGCGCCGCCAAACAAAGTTGCATCATCGTGTTCGTGCTGTTGCCAGGTAGTGCCGCTGTCGTAGGACACCTCTAATATTAGTGGTTGCGGTGTGTCGAAGTTCTTGTCCCAGCCGATCGTATACAGGGTCGCCGGGTCCTGCGGGTCAAGTGCAACATCAAAATAGAAACGATGGCCGACATCGCCCAGCGGCGTTTCCCAGGTCTGGCCATTGTCCATGCTTTGCAGCAGGCCACCTTCGCTGGCAACAAGAATATGGTCAGCATTGGTGGGGTCAAGTTCCACATCAATGGCAACGGCCGGACTCGGTAGCAGCCGAAGCCACGTCTCACTACTGCCTGAGTTGAGGTCGTAACGATTCAGAATCAGCTCCTCAATGCTGTTCTGCCCGCCGTACCAGAGCTGCTGATTAGCCGTATTCAGAGCCAGTGCGCGGTATGGCACGACACCGCTCGCCCATTGTCCTTCGAGGAGTTGCCAGCTCGCGCCGAGATCATCAGACTTCGCCAACAGGTTTGCACCACTGGCGTACAGCCGCTGCGAGTTGTCGTCGAATAACAAGCTGTAAGCGGGCTCAGGATCGGGATTCGTTCCACCCCAGTTGCTGATCAGCTCCGACCAGTTGCCTCCGCCATTGTAGGTCTCCATCAGGCGGGCGTTGAGCAAGCCATCCCATAGCGGATCAAATACCGCGGCCACCCAGCGCATGTCGTCGATGATGGCAATGCTTTCAACTCGAAACCCGTCGAGGCCCAGCGAGACCCAACTAATGTCACCCTTGGCTTTGCCAAAAAGTCCGTCGTGAGTTGCTGCGTACAGCCGGCCGTTGTGCTCTCGAATCTCGGTGACTACGAGACCATCGAGGCCTTCAGAAACAAAGCCTGGCACATTGACAGGCGGGGCCGGTGTCGGGTTTCCACCGGATCCTCCACCACCGCCGCAGGCAGACAGCAGGAATATTGCAGCAAGCAAGGAAAAATAGTGATAGCTGGCAACAACAGGCAAGACTTTCATAACGGAATTCAATCCCTGAACGAGTAATAATCCAAAAAATTTATTCCGGACTGCCGGTCACGAGAGTTGTTCCCGGGACTCACAGAACGAAGTCCGGGCGATGCCGGGCATGCAAAGGAATACATGCGGCTACTAATTCTATTACTCGATAAAGTCCTGATCAATTGCACAACGACAGCCGCACGAACAGATCCGCGGCATCGCTGTGTTGATGTTTATACTTGGCGAACGGAGAACTTACCTCCAATTACTGATCGTCGTCAGCCTCGGCATCATCCGTCGAGTCGTCATCTTCCGCTGCCTCTTTGCTCTTCTCCTGAGCCTGTTTGACCAGCCCGGTATTGATGCTGCCAGAGCCGGCGGCAGCTCCGGAAGCGCCCATCCCGAAGTTGCTAGAGGAGCCACCCTGGACTGACCCGAGCATTGCCGCATTGCTGCTCGCCAGGCTGCCACCCACTTCGCGGCGGGTTCCACCGAGATCGGTAACCGTCCAGTCTTCAATGTCGGCGACCAGCGTGGACGCAGAGCTGAGAGCAGTCAGCTCATCGCCCTCCAGGTACTGCTTCAGGTGTGCAGTCAGGTCGGCTTCAAAATTCGGGAAATACGCTTTGTTGCGTTCGTAAAACTCGGACACCCGAAATTTCTTGGCATTCTTTATAGCTGTGCCACGATTCGAGTTAATGAAAACCACCGCATTCTCTGTCAAAGCATCATAGACGGTCTTGCCCGTGTAGGCGCTTTTCCGAATATTCGGGCTGCCGATGACGCCTTGGTAGAGCCCGTAGATAACCAGTGGATTACCGTCATAGTTCTCTTTCAGGATGGTGTGCTGAATATCGTTAAGGCTCAGCGAAACACCTTCGACGACAAGCAATTTCTGGTCGAGAATCGAATCCCGCCCGTACAGAACTTTCTCGAGATTGTATTCCGGATAAACCTTGACGATCTCGTTCAGGATCGTGATGTTGTACAGGTTCAGCCAGTAGGCCAGCTGCTCGTCGCGTGAAAAACTTTTCAGGCCAACCTGGGCGGTCGCGTTTTCAATCCCTGACTTGATCTCATCGAGTTGTCGCTGAGCAGTCTCATTGCCGACAAACGTCTCGTAGTAAAAACGGTTTCCCTCGTTGGCGGTCCACCGATTGATTTTTCCCTTTAGCCGGGTACCGGTTGGTGATTTCTCACGAGGTGCTTTCTCTCGATTTGAACGGCCGATATCAATAACGACGGCATCCAGCAACGTGTTCAGATTTTCATAGCTGATCGCGTATTTGGAATCTTCGTCAGATCCCTGAAAAGGTTCGGGTACTTGCGATGCGGCTGAACTTGAGCCGCAAACCAGCAGTCCGGCGAGCGCGGCGGCGGCCGCTGCTCCTGATAGATTCATTCTCATGATAATTTTCGGTGCCGTGCGGCATCGCTCCCTTAGGCTTTGTACTCACTTAGATGCCAGCCAGAGGGTTTTGGTTGCATGAATCTTGTGGCCCGCGTTCACTGGCCCAGGGTGAATACCAGCCGGTCGAGGTATTTATTCGTCATCAACCGGCTGCGGTTCGCCAATCTGAGGCAGTTTGGCGGGCGCCGCGGGCGTGCCCGTTGTCGCCATCCTGTTGGCCTGGCTGCGAATAAACTCAATCAGTTCGTTCGCAACTGCCTCGGCGGGCTCGACGCGATCAATGCTTCGTATGATCTTTTCTTTCGCCATGCGCGGATCGAGATAGCCTATGCTCGTGATATAGGCGCAGTGCGGCTGAACACTTGCACTTGTAAGCACAGAACCTTTCACTGCGTGGTCGCCCGCCTGCATCAGGGCCAGGCCACCCTGCGACTGAAAGGTACCGTCCATGTGCGTGTAGCTGGCAACGGATGTCCATTCAAGCTCGGCAATGGCAATGCTGCCAAGGCGGTGCAGGAGGTTGCCGAAGATAAACAGCGCAATGGGTGTTGTCAGTGGCAGCAATGTGCCAGCCGGGGCACTCGTAATAGCGCTGGTGCTTCGCCACAGCAGGATGCCCGCCAGCGCGCCGAGTAAAATCCCGGTGACCGCGACCAGGTTGCCAACGTTCGCTTCGCTGGTCTGCCCAGCGTTCTCATTCAGTTTAATGGCTGACTCAGCGTGCAGGTCTGCCTCGAATTCGCCGGCCGACACCGCCGTGTGCTCCTGAAATTTCGGCTTCCAGCTACCGACGTGCATATAGGTGCCGCCACTGATGCGGCCCGTATAGGACTTGATGCTGTTGATAATGTCCGAGGGGTGCATACTGACGGTAAAAAATTCTTCATTGCGAAAAACGGCATAGCGTTCCGGGGCTCGCTTGCTGCGCAGGAAGACAAGCAGGGCACACACGACAATCGTTGACAGCGATCCTGCCCAGATGATGGCTGGCAGCCACCCCAGGTTTGGAGCAGTTAAGGAGCCCTCTTCCACGTTTGCCATAACCAGCGACGCGAGCACGGAGAATGCAACGAGTCCAACGAAAAAAGCGACCATTTTCCCCGGAATAAGGCTGCGTTCGTACCTGTAGACGTTTCTGAAACCATGGCGGCTGATTGATAACCAGAAGAGGTAGCCCACGAGGAAGACCATCGACTGGTACCAGCCAAGTATCTCGCCCAGGTGAGAAACTTCAGCATCGCCAGCGAGCGCAACGCGCAGGAACAAATAGCCGATGAGAGACGTGATGCCGAGCACGGTTGCCACCAGCGCGGTGCGGAGTATGGTCTTGTACGGTAGCGGGATGTACGCGAACTTTGGATTAATTCGCGCCATCCATTCGCCGGGGTTCCCTTGATGTTGCTCATTCGGGTTGGCATCCGAGTTCATCAGGTCCAGTGGCAATGAATCCTCCGAGTACTTCGGGGGGTATGCACGGCCGATGCCAAAGAAATCGAGCCGCTCGGTGCGCAGCGGTGTATAGCGCTGCAGAGCACCGAAAATGTCCCGTATTCCGAATCCCAGCAGCGCAATGCCGATGACCCCGCCCGCCAGGTCGATGCCGGTCTTGAGATCAACCAATGCGGGAATGAGCTTGATCAGCAAGTAAAGCCCGATCAAGGTGAATAGCGCGCCGCGGGCAAACAGGGCAAGCGCTACTTTTCTGAAGGGGTTGGTCATCACTGAGCTCATCCTCTTATGTCTTGCATCAACTGGTAGGCCTGCTTGTGCTGGTATGCCTTGTAGAAGAGGAACGCAGCCAAGGGCAGTACGATAAAACCAATCAGGATGCCGACCGTTGCAACACCAATGACCGTGAGAATGATGGCCCACATCAAGAGGTATGCCGTGCTGTAGCCGTAGATCATGTCTATCGTGTCATTACGAATCAGGATGGCCTTCAGACCCCCGCGCGTATCTTGACCGACAACCGTGGCCTGATCGCCGTCAGTCAGCTCGATGCCTTCGATATCCTTCATCGTGACTGGTCGGTTCCCGACCCGAAAGTAGACCTGTTTCTTGGTATCAACCCGGGCGCGCCCGGTGTTATACGCCTGTACGCTGGTTACTTTCGTGTCTTCGCGAAAATTGCCCACCAGCCCTGAAATTTTTACGAGTGCCATTGCTAGTCTCCCTGTGGATCAGTCTTTTCTCTAACGAGTTCGAGTCCCATTGGTCCGTAGAGACGATCGTCTCGCCGGGTAAGAACAACAGTGCCTTGCGCACTGCTTATCAGAACCTTGTCATCGTCGAGCCGATACTCGGCGTCAACTTCGGCGCCGAGGACAAAGATTCTTACGTTGCCATTAGCGCTAAACGCGTACTTGGCGACGCCTGCCGGGTCTGTGTAGGTGCCGGCAATACTGTCAGTGCAGCCTGTAAGTGCAAAGGCACTGAGCAGCAGGACCAGTTCGGCTCGAACTCGCATCTTTCGCCTCCTTAGGAGCTGGAAACATAGGCTTATGCCGTAGCTCAGTCATCGACAGCTAACGGCACTTAACGCAAATTAGCGCCAGAATCCTTGAGTGCGATAAGATTTGCCGCTATGGATCCTTCTCGAAACGGGCAAAGAAACCGTGGTGTTCGCGCCTCGCGAGCCCGATTGGCGCATGCCCTGACGGCGGCTGGGCTAAAAACCCAGGTGGCGCTGGCGGAGCGCATTGCCGATATTGAGGGTCTTGATGCGGCGCCGAAGGATGTTGTTAACAGGGTATTTCGAGAGCTACCGGTCGACCCCACAACCATTGAGCGGGTCGCGCGAGCATTGGGTGTCGATGCGTACTCCTTGTACAAGACCGCTGACGAAGAAGACATGGGCAGTCCGGATAACGGCGACAGTGACCCTGCGCAAAGCCGCGTTCTCTTCGCAGGCATAGCGGCCGTGGTGCTGTTGGCAGGCGTTCTCGGAGTTCGCTGGTGGTTCGCGCCGGCAGAGGCGCCGGATCCGGGCGCAGAGCCACCCGCAGTTAAAGCGCCCGTTGCGCTGGACATGGGAACACCAACGCTAGGCGTCATTCCTTTCGTTGGCGACGCGAACAGCGCTTTCAGCAATTCGCTACGTAAGGTATTGGATGATCACTTCAACGTTGCCCGACCAACAGCTGATACTTTTGCGCGCTCACGCAACCCGGCAGAGGTGGCGACGCAACTGCGAACCGAGGTCGTCGTTGACGGTGACATCAAACAGGTCGGACGCTTGACCGCGGTCAGGGTCTATCTGTTCAGGGCGGGCGTAAGGCAACAGGTGTGGGCAGACAGCACACCGACAGTAGCATTTCCAGAGGCGCTCGCCAGCATCGCGGCTGATGCCGCGCTTGCGGTTCGGCGTGCGGTTGGCATGCCGGTGCCAGAGAGTGCCATTACGCATTTTCCACTGGCGCCGGTTCAGGATGACTACCTGGAGGGTGAACGCTACCTCGAGGAACCCTCGAACGAACTCAATATCAAGCGTGCCCAAAGCCGGTTCGAAGCGGCGTTGCGGCAGGACGCTAACTATGCAAGGGCGCATGCAGGGCTTTGCCAGACCTTGCTGGAAGAGCACTGGATGGACAGCGAGGAGCACGCGTTAAAGGATGCATCGCTTGCATGTGGCCAGGCGGTGCAGCTTGACAGGGATGATCGCGTTGTCGCGGTCGCGCATGCGCACTTTCTGCAACGCACGGGTCGCAAGGAAGAGGCTATTGCGTTGTACGAACAGGTTGCTGCGGAACATCCGAAAGATTCGTCGGCCCTTGCCGGGCTCGCGGCAAGTCAGCTTGAGGCCTACCGCGAAAGCGGTGATCACGCTCACCTGCTTGCGGCCAAGGGCAGCGCAGTGCGCGCCGCTGAACTTGACCCCTATGTGTGGAAGCCGCTTTTCTTTCTTGCCACGATGGAGTGGTTCGACGGTAACGTCAGGGCTGCCATTAAGGCGAGCGAAGAGGCGCGGTCTCGGGATGAGAACGAATACGTACTCGCCAATCTCGGTAGCTTCTATCTTTGCGATGGCGAGTTGGAAAGTGCCAGGGAGGCCTACGCGCGCGCTCGCGACCTGAACCCGGGCTCATACGTTGGTGACGAATTTCTCGGTCAGGCACATTACTTCCTCAGGGATTTCTCGGCCTCAGCAGAACTGCGACAGAAGGCGATTGACAGCGTATCGAATGGCAATCCGGAAATTCACGAGATGTGGGGCAACCTGGCAGATTCGTACCGTCAAACCGGCGAAAAGAAAAAGTCGATTGCCGCGTACGTTCGCGCAGCGCAGATTGCTGAACGAGACTACCTGCGCGGCACCGCGCCGGTTGCTGACCAGGCTGCGCGAGCCTACTACTACACAATGCTGGCAAAACTCGACCCCGATGCTGTGCCGGCATCGGTTCTGCAGGCGATAGATGATGAGATCGACGAGATTGCCGGGGAGCTCGTGTCAGCCAGCGGGCTGCGACGCATGGCCCAGACCTACCTTGAGCGCCGTGAGCTGGACAAGGCCCGGACAACGCTGCGCCGCGCAACTGATTTGTGTCGCGGCTATGCAAAATTTCCGGATTTGGCGGAACTGATTGAATAACGTTGCGGCCAACGCGTAACAGAAACAAGACTCAAACGTTTGTCAGTTTCGTAGCACGTTGCTGGCTATTTCCATCAGCCGAGTAGTATCCAGCAGCTCGACATCGCGGCGCTCCACCCTGACCAGGCCGTCCGTTTGGAACCGCTTTAAAATTCGGCTGACAGTTTCCGCGGCAAGTCGCAGAAAATTTGCGATGTCTGTACGTGGCATCGTTAGCCGAAAGCGGCGGGCCGGCATGTCAGGGGATGCATAGCGGCGCGACATCAGGATGAGAAAAGCGGCCATTCGTTCGTCCGCCGTATGATCGCCGGCGAGCAGGGTGGCCTTGCCAATATCCTCACTCATCAACCGGAACAGTTGCTGCTGCAGCCCGGGCATGCTCGCCGCAAGCTCGCTCATTTTGCTGAACGAAAAATTACACAGCAGTACTTCGTCCAGTGCGATGGCATTGCATGGGTAGCGCGACTGCGAAATGGCATTCAGCCCAATGACTTCGCCCGGCAAAAAGAAGCCGAGGACCTGTTCGCGACCGTTGCGGTCAGTGATGTACGTCTTGACCGTTCCGGCACGAACGCCGGCAATTGAGTTAAAGCGATCGCCCTCCCGAAAAATGTGCTGCCCTTCGCGGAACGGACCGATATGCTCGACCAGAACATGCAGGTCGCGTAGCCGCGACTTGTCGTAACCACGTTCGCTGCATACGCTTGAGAACGTACAGGTGCTGCAGAAATGCAGGTCGTCGCCATCGTTGGCGGCAACCCTTGCGGCGCGCGAGGAAGGGGTATAGCTGCTCAATGAGCAATGCCCGGCGACAGGCTGGAGGCGGGACCGGTCAGACGGCTTTCGAAAAGCGCGGCGAGTCGCCGTGACTGTTGGGGCTTGTCAGGTAGTTGTCGAAACACATCGCGATTATACGCAACAGGTAGCGGCCTTTCGAGGTCGCTACAATGTGCGTTGCCGTTATCTCTACCAGGCCATCCTCGACAAGCTTGGCCAGTCTCTCGCGGGCACCGCTAAAGTAGCTATTGAAGTCGATCTCGTAGCGCCGTTCGATCTCCTCAATATCGATCTCAGCCTGGCACATGAGTTGCTGGATAATGTCGGCCCGCAGGGTATCGTCGAAGTCCAATGACATGCCGCGAAAGACTGGCAGCCGGCCTTCGTCGAGTGCGACCTCCCAGCCTGCGAGGTCTCGCGGGTTCTGGCTGTAGCTCTCATCGATATGGCTGATGGCGCTCACACCAAGGCCGACAAGGTCGCAGGCCGCATGGGTCGTGTAGCCCATGAAGTTACGCTGCAGGCTGCCCGCGGTCTGGGCAATCGCAAGGTCGTCATCGGGCAGTGCAAAGTGATCCATGCCGATGTACTGGTACCCCGCGCCCGTCAGGCGCTCGACAGCGAGGGCGAGCAGGGCCAGACGCATCTCGGCATCCGGCAACTGCTCTTCGCTGATCTGCTTTTGTGCCTTGAACAGGCTGGGCATGTGCGCATATCCGTAGATGGCAAGACGGCCTGGCTGCGCGTTGATAATCGTGGCGAGCGTTCCCGCAAAGCCTTCGAGCGTTTGCTGCGGCAAACCGTAGATCAGGTCGACGTTGACCGAACGCATGCCACTGTCATGACAGGCATCGATCACGGCCAGTGTCTGCTCAACGCTCTGCACGCGATTCACCGCCTGTTGCACGTCAGGATTGAAGTCCTGCACGCCAAGGCTGGCACGGTTAAGGCCCAGTTGCGCAAGTTTCGCAATATCGCCGGGAGAGACATGGCGCGGGTCGATCTCGATAGAGAAGTCGCGCGTTGGTGAGTCACTGAAATGAAAGTGGCGGCCCATGCTGTCGAGAATCTGGCCTAGTTGCGTCGGGCTCAGAAAGTTGGGCGTGCCGCC
>TARA_R110002049_G_scaffold3307_3_pt1 | contig 15807 bp, 14 predicted proteins | sample TARA_R110002049 | Tara Oceans TARA_R110002049 (sample SAMEA4396941) | marine metagenome | biome: Polar Biome; feature: [SRF] surface water layer (ENVO:00010504); material: water (ENVO:00002006), including particulate matter (ENVO:01000060) such as... | depth 5 m | reverse complement strand
ACGTTTAAATACATTGAAGAAAGAATTAGAAAGCCGCTCGCAACGCGTAGCTGAATTAGAAAATGTGATTGCATTAAAAGATGCAGCCATGAATAATTTAAAAGATGCTATTTCTAAAGCCTTAACTAATTTTGAAGGTAAAGGTTTAACTGTAGAGCAGCGTAACGGAAAAGTTTATATTTCTATGGAAAATAAGTTGTTGTTTGAGTCTGGAAGCTGGTATGTTGGAGCACAAGGAAAACAAGCTGTAAAACAGTTAGGTAATGTATTAGCTGAAAATCCTGAAATTTCAGTTTTAATTGAAGGTCATACAGATAATGTGCCTTATAAAGGTAACGAGCAATTAAGTGGTAATTGGGATTTATCAGCAAAAAGAGCAACAGCTATTGTAAATATATTAAGAGAAAATGAGGCTATTAATCCTGAAAACTTAACAGCAGCAGGACGTGGAGAATTTGCACCAATAGCATCAAACGAAACATCAGAAGGTAAAGCAAAGAATAGGCGTATTGAAGTGATTTTAACGCCTAAGTTAGATGAGATTTCTAAGTTGTTGAATGAGATATAACGAACTCTTGCTTTCAAATTAAATACTATGAAATACACAACGCTACCAAATACAGATATAAAAGTTAGTAAAATATGTCTTGGCACCATGACTTGGGGAAATCAAAACACCCAAGATGAAGGTTTTGCTCAAATGGATTTTGCGCTAGATAGAGGCGTTAATTTTTTTGATTGTGCAGAATTATATCCAGTGCCAGCAACAAAGGAGACTTATGCAGAAACTGAACGTATTATTGGTAATTGGTTTGCTAAAACAGGCAATAGAGATAAAGTAGTTTTGGCCTCTAAAATTGCTGGGACAGGAGATTATACGGCTCATATTAGAACTAATGGTTTTAGTAAAGAGGCATTAAATGAAGCCGTAAATAACAGTTTAAAGCGTTTGCAAACGGATTATTTGGATCTCTATCAGTTACACTGGCCAGAACGCGATACTAATTATTTTGGTGTTAGAGATTATAAGCATAACTCAGATGATAACTGGGAAGATAATTTCAACGAGATTCTTTATAATCTTGATGAAATTGTTAAATCTGGAAAAATAAGACAAGTTGGTATTTCTAATGAAAAAGCTTGGGGAACCATGCGTTATTTAGAAGAGTCCAAAAAGCACAATTTACCGAGAATGATTACCATTCAAAACGCATATTCTTTAATTAATAGAGTGTTTGAAGGTGATTTAGCTGAAGTAGCCTACAGAGAAAATATTGGTTTACTTGCCTATTCACCAATGGCATTTGGAGTTTTATCTGGTAAATATGTAAAAGGAATAGATGCTGAGAATTCGAGGTTGAATTTATTTACAAGATTTGCAAGATATAGCAGTAAGCAATCTACAGAAGCTACTAAACGTTATTTGAAAATTGCAGAAGATAGTAATATGTCACTCGCACAAATGTCTTTGGCTTTTGTCAACGAACGACCATTTTTAACGAGTAATATTATTGGAGCAACAAGTATAGAACAGTTAGAAGAAAACATTGATAGTATTAATATTTCTTTATCAGATGAAGTAATGAAAGCTATAGACAGTGTTCATGCTGAGATTCCTAATCCTGCACCATAAAGTATGATTTATTGTAAAATAAAAAGTCCATTTGTAATCTAAAAATGGACTTTTTTATGTGTTTATATTTTAATCTGACGGTTAATCTGTTCCTGTAAAGAAATGAACGTTTCAGTTCTAGAAACGCCTTTTATACTTTGTATTTCAGAATTAAGAACATGCATTAAATGTTCATTATCTTTAGATAGTATTTTAATAAAAATAGACCAATTTCCTGTGGTGTAATGACATTCAATAACCTCAGGTATTTTTTGAAGTTGCTTTACAGCTTCCGGATTACTAATCGCTTTATCCAAATAAACACCAACAAAAGCCATAGTGGTGTAACCTAAAGCTTTTGGATTAATGATGAATTTTGAACCAGCTAAAAGACCAGATTTTTCTAATTTCTTTAAACGTTGATGAATTGCAGCTCCCGAAATTCCGACATTACGAGCAATTTCCAGAATTGGTGTTCTGGCATCTTCCATCAATGCACGTAGTATTTTTTTATCAATACCATCTATGTAAATTCCGTTGTCATTAACCTTCATATGTCTTAAGCCTTATAGTTTGAAAGTTAAAGGTAAAAAAAGCGTTTCAATTTGAAACGCTTAATACTAAATATATGTTTAATTATAAAATTAAATATTCAGAGGGTTATAACCTAAGTAAGGTACTTCATGTTCCTTAAAAATAATATCATAGGACTCTAATTCTTTTAAAATTGGTGTATAAACCTCTTCTGAAATAGGAATTTGAACACCAGGAGTTTTTATTTTACCATTAAGTATAGCTAAAGTTGCAATAGCTACAGGTAAACCTACCGTTTTTGCCATAGCAGTATAAGTTTGGTCTTTGCCAAGCGTAACCATTGTGGCATCAATCTGATGTTTTTTACCATTAAGTTCATAACCAAATTTATGGTACATTACAAGCATGTCTTTATCGGTTTCGTCTAATGTCCAACTATCCATTAATATTTTTTGAAGAATTTGAGCAGGTGTCGCTTTATCTAATTCTACCATTTTTTCAGGATTAAAAATATCCAGTTCTAAAAATTTGTCCCAAACAATATCATCTTGGTCAATTTTTAGTGCATGTCTAAATTTAAGTTCTACAGAATCGGTTGGACTATATGGTAAAAATGCATTAACAAAATCACGATAACTCATATTAATACTATCGTCTATTGTGTAACTATCATCTGTCATTCCTAATTGGGCAAAAACATTCCATGCTCTGCTAAAACCAACGCGTCGCATTGTGCCACGGTATAACGTTTTTACATGGTCTAGGCCATAAACCTCTTGGTATTTTAAGGAGTCCCTATTAGCGTAAGCTTCAAAACGGCCATAACTATCAACTTCTAAAAATTCTGTACGTCTAAATAAACGATTATAAGGAATGTATTTAAATTGACCTTCTTGTAAAAATTTAGCAGCACCTCCTTGTCCAGCAACAACAACATTTCTAGGGTTCCACGTAAATTTGTAATTCCACAAGTTGTTATCACTCTCTGGAGCGACTAAGCCACCTGTAAAAGATTCAAACAAAATCATTTTTCCGCCTTTATTTCTAATACGGTCAATAACTTGCATTGCACTCATGTGGTCAATGCCTGGATCTACACCAATTTCATTCATAAAGATGAGGTTATTGGCTATGGCATCGTCATTTAAAGCTTGCATTTCTTCGCTGACATAAGATGCTGTGACCATATGTTTTTTGTAAGTAATACAGTCTTTTGCAACTTCTATATGAAAACGTGCAGGTAGCATAGAAACTACAATATCTGCTTTTTTTACAGCTTCAATTCTAGATTCAGCATTAAATACATCTAAATGAATAACATTTGTGTTTGGGTGTGTGTTAACCAACTTTTTAGCATTATCTACATTAAGATCACCAACAGTAATTTGAAGTTTTTCTGATTCTGATTTATCTAGTAAATATTTTATGAGATAAGAACAGGATTTACCTGCTCCAATGATTAAAATCTTTCGCATTATAACTAATTTTGTAGGACACGAATGTAAGAAATACTAAAGGCATTTTATACCAAAATATTACTAATTATGAATAAAAAACTATTAATTATAGGAGCAATACTTGGAATATTGGGCATTGTTTTAGGTGCTTTTGCAGCACATGGTCTGGCAAAACTGATTGATGGGGATGCCATTAAAACTTTTGAAACAGGCGTGCGTTATCAAATTTACCACGCATTTTTTCTGTTAATTTTAGGTGGTACCTCTTTTATAAGTCTAAAAACGAAAAAAATAGTATTTTATTTAGTGATTGCAGGTGTGGTATTTTTTTCTGGTTCTATTTATGGACTTGCTACAAATTCGCTTTCAGACTTTGATTTTAAAACTATTGCATTGCTTACTCCAGTAGGAGGTTTATTATTAATAGGTGCATGGATGGCAATGTTAGTCGGTATTATTAGAAATAAAGTCGATTAATGACATTCAAATGAGCTGTTTCAAAATAAAATTATAGTTTTGCAGAACTAAACAACAAATAATATTATGGCAAACCATACCCAATTTACGAAAACGATTTCGTTAGATCAATATGGAATTAAAAATGCAAAGGTTAATTATCAATTATCTTCAGATGAGCTTCATGCTGAAACCATTGCTAAAGGACAAGGTGTAGAATCTTCATCTGGTGCTATAGCTGTTAATACAGGTGAGTTTACAGGGCGTTCTCCAATGGATAGATTTATCGTTAAAGATGCTATTACAGACGAGAAGGTTTGGTGGGGAAATATCAATATTCCTTTTGATATTGATAAGTTTCAGAAACTTTACGACAAAGTTGTTAATTATCTATCTGAAAAAGAATTATATGTTCGTGATAGTTATGCCTGCGCAGATGAGAATTACAAGTTAAATATTAGAGTTATTAATGAGTTTCCTTGGAGTAATATGTTTGCATATAACATGTTTTTACGTCCTACAGAAGCTGATTTAGAAGGTTTTTCGCCAGAATGGACTGTGGTGAATGCACCAGGTTTTATGGCAGATCCAGAAGTAGATGGTACACGTCAGCATAACTTCGCAATTTTAGATTTTACAAGAAAAATTGCTTTAATTGGTGGAACGGGCTATACAGGTGAAATTAAAAAAGGAATTTTTTCTGCTTTAAACTTTATTCTTCCAGTTTATAAAGAAACATTACCAATGCACTGTAGTGCTAATGTTGGTAAAGATGGTGACACAGCTATTTTCTTCGGTTTATCAGGTACAGGTAAAACAACACTTTCTACAGATCCTAATCGTAGTTTAATAGGTGATGATGAACACGGTTGGACAAAAGAAAACACAGTCTTTAATTTTGAAGGTGGTTGTTATGCTAAAGTTATTAATCTTTCTCAAGAACAAGAGCCAGAAATCTTTGCAGCTATTAAAAAAGGAGCAATTTTAGAAAATGTTATAATGGATGATAATGGCAATGTTGATTTTGCTGATACATCAATTACACAAAACACGAGGGTAAGTTACCCAATTTATCATATTGATAATATTAGAAAACCTTCTATCGGTAAGAATCCAAAAAATATATTTTTCTTAACAGCAGATGCTTTTGGAGTATTACCTCCAATATCTAAATTAACACCGAGCCAAGCAGCATATCACTTTATTTCTGGTTATACAGCAAAGGTTGCTGGTACAGAAGCAGGAGTTGTGGAGCCAGTACCTAGCTTTTCGGCTTGTTTTGGTGCACCATTTATGCCATTACATCCTACGGAATATGCAGATATGCTTAGTAAAAAAATGAGTGATGCTGGTGTAAATGTGTGGTTAGTTAATACAGGTTGGACAGGTGGTCCTTATGGTGTTGGTACTCGTATGAAACTAAAATATACACGTGCCATGATTAATGCAGCTTTAAATGGTGATTTAGATGATTATACTTATGAGGATTATCATATTCATTCTGTGTTTGGAGTAGCACAACCAAGATCTTGTCCCGGAGTACCAACAGAAGTGTTGAGTCCAAGAACAACTTGGAACGATGATGAAGCCTATTATAAAATGGCGTTTAAACTTTCTAATGCATTTAGAGAAAACTTTAAAAAGTTTGAGTCTTATGCTTCTGAAGAAGTGAGACGTGGTGGACCACAACGTTATGCTTTTTAGTAAAGTTATATAAACCAAAAAAGCGATTCTAAATTTAGAATCGCTTTTTTTTTATGTTTTAATCTTAAAGTTTAATAACTACTTTCCTTTATTAACAGCATCAATATATTTCTGTAATGCCATTGTCATTGAAGGTGTTTCTGGAGTTGGTGCAGAAATATCTACACGCAATCCTTTTTCCTTAACTGCTTTAACCGTTGTGTTACCAAATACAGCAATACGCGTTTCGTTTTGCTTAAAATCTGGGAAGTTATGGAATAAAGATTCTATGCCAGAAGGGCTAAAGAATACTAAGATATCATAAGTTACATTTGATAAATCAGATAAATCACTGATAACCGTTTTATAAAATGTCGCTTGTTTCCATTTTACACCTAAATCATCTAAGATTTCTGGTATAATTGGCTTTACCTTATCTGTTGTAGGTAATAAGAATGATTCGTCTTTGTATTTTTTAATTAAAGGAATTAAATCTTCAAAAGTACGTTTACCTACATAAATTTTACGTTTTCTGTAAACAACATATTTTTGTAAGTAATAAGCAACCGCTTCGGATTGGCAAAAATACTTCATAGCATCTGGTACTTTAAAACGCATTTCGTCTGCAACTCTAAAGAAGTGATCTACTGAATTTCTACTTGTAAGAATAATGGCTGTAATTTTACTAAGATCAACCTTTTGCTGTCTTATATCTTTAGAAGACACACCTTCAACATGAATAAAGGGTCTAAAGTCCACCTTAACTTTTTGCTTCTCTTGCAAATCAAAGTACGGAGAGTTCTCTACTTTAGGCTCTGGTTGTGATACTAAAATCGTTTTCACTTTCATACGTAAACCTTGTGTTTTAACCGTTATACTCTCTAATAACCTTATATAAAAGTACATAAGGTCCAATTTCGAGAGCGCAAAGATACAACAAAAAATAGAAAAAATTAGGATTAATTATTTTTTGATAGGTTTTGAAGGAGTTTAAAAAGCCAACAAGATTTATGATACAGACTAAAGAAAATGCAATAATGATTGTTATTTCCATATAACGCGTGGTGTACAACAAAAATAAATTGGCGATTAAAAATATAATGCCAGATAAATTTTTGAACGTTGTTTTTTGAAATAGGTAATGATCCATTAAGCTATCTATTTCAAAAAGACTACCAATAAGACGTTCTATAAGTGTTTTTATAATAATTATAGTAGAAACTGCAAATAGTAATTTTAAAAACGAAACGAGTTCAAAATTTAAAGGAGATACAAAAGTAGAGTAGGCGAAATAAATAAATATACTCAGTGACAAACTGAGATTTATAAATAGAAAACTATCAAACTGATCAATGAATTTTTGATCTTTACTATAGATTTTTAAATACTTAGAATTCCCAATAACATAAATAAAATCATTAAACCTAAGCGTGTTTAAATATTTTGCAATGACAATAGTACACAATCCTATGATAGTGAAAATGGTAAACCAATCGTGTGTAATATAGTTTCGCATGCGGCTAAATTATAAAGAATATCGAAGTAATGCCAAATAAATATCAAAATGAAGGCATAATTTTATTTGGTTTTTGATTTGTCAATAAAAACAATTCAAAATTAATTAATGTTCTTTATTTATTTGAATTATAAAGATATGTATAAATCGTATCTATAGAAAACGTTAATTTGAACTTATAGTCCATTAAAAACTTTATTTTTGTTAAAATTCTAACGCAAGAAAATGCGTATTTAAAAGTGAGTTAATGTCTGACGCAATTGTCATAATCCCTGCATATAACGAGATTGAAAATATAGAATCAATCATTAGAACTGTTTTTTCTCAAGAAAAAGAATTTCATGTACTTGTTGTAGATGATAATTCTCCTGATAATACAGGAAAAATGGTAAAATCGTTACAACAAGAGTTTGAAAACAAATTATTCTTATTAGAACGAAAGCAAAAAAGTGGATTAGGAACAGCCTATATTGCAGGCTTTGAATGGGCTTTAGAGAAATCGTATCAGTTTATTTTTGAAATGGATGCTGATTTTTCGCATAACCCAGACGATTTAGAAAAATTATATGATGCTTGTGCTAAGGATGGTGCAGATATTTCTGTAGGATCAAGATATGTTAAAGGTATAACGGTAGTTAATTGGCCATTGTCTCGTATTTTATTGTCATATGGTGCGTCTCGCTACGTGAGATTAATTACAAGAATGAAAGTAAAGGATTCTACAGCAGGATTTGTTTGTTATAAAAGACAAGTATTAGAAACCATTAATCTAAAGAAGATTAAGTTTGTAGGTTACGCGTTTCAAATTGAAATGAAATTTAAAGCCCATAAAAAAGGTTTTAAAATTATGGAAATACCAGTTATCTTTAAAGATAGAACTAAAGGACATTCTAAAATGAGTGGCAGTATTATTTCTGAAGCTATTTTTGGAGTGATTAATTTAAAATTAAAAAGTTTATTTGCTAAGTAAAATAATATGAATCGACAGACGCTAATTAAAAATGCAAGAATTGTCAACGAAGGAAAGATTGTTGAAGGCGATATTCTTATTGAAGGCAATATCATTAAGGAAATAGACTTATCTATTAGTGTTAAGTCTGCTGATATGACTGTAATTGATGCAGAAGGTAATTACGTATTGCCAGGTATGATTGATGACCAAGTACATTTTAGAGAACCAGGACTAACACATAAAGCTAATATTGAGTCTGAGTCTAGAGCAGCATTAGCAGGTGGTATTACTTCGTTTATAGAAATGCCTAATACAAATCCTCAAACAACAACCGTAGAAAAATTAGAAGAAAAGTTTGCTATTGCAGCAGATACATCTTACGCTAATTATTCATTTATGTTTGGTGGTACAAATGATAATTTAGATGAAATTCTAAAAGTTGACCCAAAAACTGTAGCAGGTTTAAAACTCTTTTTAGGATCTTCTACGGGAAACATGTTGGTGGACGACCCTAAAGTGATTGAAAAAATATTTTCGAGTACAGATATGGTTATTTCTGTGCATTGTGAAGATGAAGCAACTATAAAAGAAAATTTAGCCAAGTATAAAGCCGAATATGGAGATGATATACCAATGGAAATGCATCCAATTATTCGTAGTGAAGAAGCTTGTTATATATCATCTTCAAAAGCTATTGAACTAGCGAAGAAAACAGGAGCTAGATTACATGTTTTTCATTTGTCGACAGGGAAAGAAACGAGTTTGTTTTCAAATAAAATTCCTTTAAAAGATAAAAAGATAACTGCTGAGGTTTGTGTGCACCATTTATGGTTTTCGGATGAAGATTATGCTAAAAAAGGAAGTCATATAAAATGGAATCCGGCTGTGAAAACATCTAAAGATAGAGACCAACTCTGGAAAGCTTTGTTAGATGATAGAATAGATGTAATTGCAACAGATCATGCACCTCATACATTAGAGGAGAAAAATAATCCATATACAAAGGCTCCTTCTGGTGGACCATTAGTGCAACATGCTTTAGTGGCTTTGTTAGAAGCGCATCATCAAGGTAAGATTTCAGTTGAAAAGATTGTAGAAAAAGCATGTCATAATCCTGCCATTTTATTCAATGTTGAAAAAAGAGGTTATATAAGAGAAGGATATTTTGCAGATTTAGTTATTGTAAATCCACAAAGTCCTTGGACCGTAAATAAAAGTAATATTTTATATAAATGTGGCTGGTCACCTTTTGAGGGTAACACGTTTAAAAGCAGAATAACTCATACTTTTATTAATGGACAACTTGCTTTCAATAACTTTAAGGTTTTAGATGTAAAAGCCGGACAACGATTAACTTTTAATAGATAGCATGTTAAAACATTATATTATAGTACTACTATTAGGAATTTTGGTTTTAGGGTGTGAAAACATTGAGAAGCCTAAAAAACCTGATAATTTAATACCAAAGGCACAGATGACAGAGCTTTTGTACGATGTTTATGTGGTTAATTCAGCAAAAGGTGTTAATAGAAAAACATTAGAATTAAATGGTATTATACCAGAAAATTACATTTTAACAAAGCATAATATTGATAGTACTCAATTTTCAGAAAGTAATACCTATTACAGTTTTAACACAGAGGATTATAAAAGCATTGTAGAAAAAGTAAAAGAAAGATTAGAAAAAGAGAAAAAGGAATACGAAGATTTAAGAGACGAAGAAAATAAAGCTCTGAAAACCCAAAAAGATTCTGTAAAAAAGAAAAAACGTATTAATCCTGTTAATCAGTCTAAGAAACGACCTGTTTTTGATAAAGATTAATTATTCAAATCTTTAAGGTATAGTGTACTGACTTCTTTAATAGTTTCTTCTATTGGCTTAAATTTAAAGCCTAAAATATTTTCTACTTTAGAACTATCATATTTTCTGATACTTAAAATTGAGTTTGAGGCTTGTTTTGTTAAGTTTCTAGGTTGACTTAATAATTTAGATTTAAGCCAATCTAATCTCCAAATAATTTTTGTAAGCCAAGGCTTTGCTTCTTTTGTAGGTTGTTTCACATTTAGAGCTTTTGCAGTCTCTATAAAAAAGTCTTTATAGCTTAGATTGTTAGCGGCTAGAATGAAGTTTTCATTTTTTATGTCACTATTCATTAGTTGTTGCATCAAATTAACAACATCCCAAACATCAACAAATCCTGTGATACCTGTAGTGTAATAAGGAAGTCCATTCTTAATTCGTTTAAACAAATTACCACTACTACCTCCAGACCAATAGCCAGCTCCTAAAATAATACCAGGATTTACAATAACAGCATCTAATCCTTCTTGTGTACCTCTCCAAACTTCAAGTTCTGCACCATATTTTGTAATAGCATAAACGCTGTTGTCATTTTCGGCGTTCCATTCAGTTTGTTCATTTATAGGTTTTTCTGAATTGGTGTGATGCCCAATGGTTGCAACAGAACTCACATAGCATAGCTTGTCAACTTTATGACTAATACATAAGTTAACAATGTTAGCAGTACCTTCAATGTTTATTTTTCGGAGTAATTTGTATTTGCTAGGTTCAAAAGAGACAAATGCAGCACAATGATAAACATGTGTGATATCTTTAAATGCCTCCTGAAGCTTAGGAACATCGTTGATGTCAGCCTCTACCCATTCAATTTTATTAAAAAGGATTTCGGAATCTTCAGAATAATAAGAAAATACGTGTTTTACGTTATTTAAAGTGTTTTTACTTCTATAAATAGCACGTATTGCTGCATTATTTTTCAACAGTTGAAAAAGTAAATGCGAGCCAACTAAACCTGTTCCACCTGTAACTAAAATCATTAGGCGAAGTTACAAATCTTAGACTTAATTCGTTGTTAGAACTTTGTTAATAAGGATTAAGATCACTTTAATTGTAGTTTGTAAATTGAATTAAAATTGTCTTTTGTCTTTAACAGCGGAAACATATCTTTGTGCAATTAAAATTTGAAACTAAATAAGCAATGGCAAACAAGTTTGTAGAAGAATTACGCTGGAGAGGAATGGTACATGATATCATGCCAGGAACTGAGGAGCAATTAGATAAAGAGATGACAACAGCCTATATTGGTTTTGACCCTACATCAGACTCGTTGCACATTGGTAGTTTAGTACCTATAATTTTATTGGTTCATCTAGAGAAAGCAGGTCATAAGCCAGTAGCTTTAGTTGGTGGAGCAACAGGAATGATTGGTGATCCATCAGGGAAAAGTGATGAGCGTAATTTACTTGATGAAGCAACTTTAGCTCATAATGTTGCGGGAATAAAAGGAGTTCTGTCTCGTTTTTTAGATTTTAATTCACATAATAAAAATGCACCAGTTTTAGTAAATAACTACGATTGGATGAAAAACTTTAGTTTTATTGATTTTGCACGTGACGTTGGTAAACGTATCACTGTTAACTACATGATGGCTAAAGATTCTGTAAAAAAGAGATTAAGTGGAGACGAAGGAAACGTAGGTATGTCTTTTACAGAGTTTACGTACCAATTAATACAGGGTTACGATTTTCATCATTTGTACAAAACCATGGGTTGTAAATTACAAATGGGAGGAAGTGATCAATGGGGAAATATAACCACAGGTACGGAATTGGTTAGACGTATGCATGATGGAGAAGACCAAGCAAAAGCATATGCCATGACGTGTCCGTTAATTACAAAAGCAGATGGTTCTAAATTTGGGAAATCTGAAGGCGGTAATGTTTGGTTAGATGCAGAGAAAACATCAGTATTTAAATTTTACCAATTTTGGTTAAATGCAACAGATGAGGATGCAGAAAAGTATATTAAAATCTTTACATTTTTAGATAAAAATACTATTGAAGCGTTAGTAGAAGAGCATAAAGAAACACCTCATTTACGTTTGTTGCAAAAGCGCTTAGCGGAAGCAGTAACTGTTTTTGTGCATAGCCAAGAGGATTATGATAATGCAGTTAAGGCTTCTCAAATATTGTTTAGTAAAGATTTTAAAAATGAAATTAAGCAATTACCAGAATCCTTATTTCTAGATGTTTTTGAAGGTGTAAAGCAAGCAGAAATATCTGAAGCAGAATTTAGTGAGGGTATAGATATGATTGGAGCATTGGCAGCAAAAACCAACTTCTTAAACTCTAATGGAGATGCCAGACGTGCATTGAAAGAAAATGCCGTTGCCGTTAATAAAGAAAAGGTAAGGGAAGATTATATATTATCATCTGAGGATTTAATTCATGATAAATACATTATTATAAGTAGAGGAAAGAAGACTAATTTTATTTTAAAGGTAGTTTAAAATAGATTCTCACTACATAGTTTAGACCTCACTGTTATCTTACATGTGAGGTCTTTTTATATCTTTAAAATTTTAAATGACTAATTTTTAAGACAAATGAATCAGACTAAGCAATTAGCTAGTAGAATTAGTGAAGTATTTCTTAATGGTACATGGATTGCCAATACCAACTATAAAAATGAGTTAGATAACTTAGATTTTAGAATAGCGAATAAAAAAATAGAATCCTTAAACTCTATTTCAGTTTTAGCGCAGCATATTCATTATTATATATCAGGTATCTTAAACGTATATGTGAATAATAAATTAGAAATAAGTGATAAGTTTAGTTTTAATTTTTCACCAATTAAATCACAATATGCTTGGGAATCCTTCTTATCTCGGTTTTGGGGTGATACAGAATTACTTATTCAGTATATTGAAAATATGACTGAAGAGGATTTAAATATAGATTTTGTTGATGAAAAATATGGAACATATTCTCGTAATATAAACGGAATTTTAGAACATAGTTATTATCACCTTGGGCAAATTGTTCTAATTAAAAAATTAGTATTACATTTTTAGTTGAATAAAAAAAGTGCCCAAAATTTTATTTTGGGCACAATCTAACCAATCAATCAACTATTGAAAATCTTCCTTTTTCATAGCATTAATTAAGTCGTAAGTAAGTTTTAGTCCTTACAAAAAAATAAAATAATTTTAAAGAGCCATTAAATTACAGCCTCTAATATCAGAATTGTCAAACCTGCCAATAATTTCAAACTCACCGTTTTCATTGATTTTGCCCAAGTCTTGGGTCGCAATAAATGAACAAGAATTTATATTAGCCAAATCAATAACATTTATACCACCTGTTTTGTTTGGCTGTTGTATTGTTAGTGCATCTTCGGTATCTCTTGTTAATATTTTCATCCATGGAGGACATTCAAAAACACCATGCCCTTTTGAGTAAGCTTGACTTAAAAGTTCTGTCATGCCGTATTCACTATGAATTTGGTTAACCTTAAATCCATTTTGAAGAATTTGGTGCAGCTCTTGTCTTATGATTTCTTTTCGTCTGCCTTTCATTCCTCCCGTTTCCATGATTGTGGTATGCTTCAAATTAAGTTGGTAAGCTTCAACCAAATCTAATAAGGCAAAGGAAACACCTATAAGTAATGTTTTTTGTTGGTTAGCCTCAAGCATTTTTAATGTGCTTGCTAATTCTTCAATATTATTAAGGTAAAAGCCACTTTCAGTTCTGTTAGATTTTTCAATTAAATCATTAACCATGTAAATTAGTGAAGAACCGTCTCGTTCTAAATAAGAAGGTAATAAGGCTAAAACTACATAGTCTTCAATATTGCCATAGAAGTGTTTAAAAGCTTTTAAATAACTCTCTTCATATAGTTTTAAATCAGAAACTAAATGTTTACTCGTAACGCTTCCTGTTGTGCCAGAACTTAAAAATGTTTTTTGAATTGTTGCTGTAGTGCTTAAGACTTCACGTGATTTAAAAAACTGAATTGGTAAAAAAGGAATATCAGAAATGTGCTTTACATCAGAAGGATGCTTGTAAAGTAAGTCGCAAAAGGAGCGGTAAACTTTGTTGTTATCAAATTGAAATTTAAACACGTTTAAGGCTAGCGCTTCAAATTCAGCATTAGATTTTATATTAAAAATATCGTCTTTAAATTTCATATTGCAAAAATATGCAAAGAAGTGATTTAAACTTTTTCTTTTAGCGATAATTTAATGTAGCTAAAGTTTAGGTGAAAAAAAAAGCGTAACTCATTTTTTTGAGTTACGCTTTTAATATGTATTGAATATTATGCTTAGTTAATTACTAATTTCTTAGTAGTAGAAGCATTGTTTTGCGTGATTTTTATAATATAAACACCAGACTTTAAGTTAGCCACGTTTAACGTGTTAGTTGTTAAAATTTCATTTTTAACTTGCTTACCTAAGATATCATAAACTTGTACAGAGATAGCATCGCTATTTGTAGAAGAAATTGAAACCGATCCAATATTTGTTGGGTTAGGGTATAAGCTAAAAGAATTAGCATTAAAATTATTTACACTTAATGGTGCTGCAATATCACTAGCATATCTAGGGAAAATTTGGTAAACAGCATTAAACTCACCACCCAAACCAGTAATACTTGAAGCAGTAGTTGGGATAGCTGTACCAATGATATCTTCATCACCAAAAGCAACTCTTGCAACAGTTATATCTGCACCATCCGCTACGTTATAGTTTGTGTTGTCTGTGAATACACCAGTATCTGCAAAAGTTACATTGTTTAAAGTGATTAATCTACTTTCGTAAGTTTCACCGTTAGTAATAAGTTCAGAAGCACTAACTACTATAGGTGTTAATGTGTTACCTGTAGATGATGCAGCTGCTACATTTTCACTAGGAACAAATTGAAGTGTTCCAGCATATTCAGATAATTCGCCTACTAAACCTGTTAGTCCGTCACCAATACTAAAAGCAGTAGTTAAAGTACCAGCAGTATCATCAATTAAGATTCCTGCACCAGCATCTTGAATGTATTTTTGGTTTCTTATTCCTTCAGTCACTATGTAAGAAATGATTGCTTCACCAGTTAATTCATATAATTCACCAACTGTACCAGCACGTAAAGCAGTAATATTTGCTACTTGAGTTATTGTTGCAACATTTGCTACGCTAAATGATATCATATCTGAATCAATTGTTCCAGTTCCATCAACTAAATCAGCCGTTACAGAATAAGTTTCACCATCTATAGTTGTAACTGAAAAAGGGCTTGTTGCATTTGCAGTTGCTGTTCCATTTACTGTAATAGTAACACTTTCTCCTCCAGATAAGTTGGCAGTTGAAAATTCTACATTTACGCTTGTAGTACCAGAAGCTAATACTGCATTGTTACTTGGGCTTGTTATTGTAACACTTGGCGCGGTACTTCCTACGGTAGAGTATGCACCAACACCACCAATTAATGTTTCAAAAGTATCTGTACCACCTTGACATATTCCTAATCCGTCTAAAGCAGCTAAACCTGCAATATTCCAGTTAGATGCTACGAAACCACCATCAGGTCCAGTTCCATTAATTCTTGTAGCATAAGAATCTTTATATTCCCAAGATTCTCCACTACCATCAACATCACTAACGCCATATTGATCTATAACAGATGAGTCAGAAGTTAGAATTATTCTAATTCTGTCATCACCGTTTAAATTCATAGTGTTCGATTCTAAAACATTAGCTGTAGCTAAAGCAGGAAAATCACTCACTATTGCATCTGCACTTCCAGT
>TARA_R110002049_G_scaffold84663_2_pt1 | contig 15842 bp, 12 predicted proteins | sample TARA_R110002049 | Tara Oceans TARA_R110002049 (sample SAMEA4396941) | marine metagenome | biome: Polar Biome; feature: [SRF] surface water layer (ENVO:00010504); material: water (ENVO:00002006), including particulate matter (ENVO:01000060) such as... | depth 5 m | reverse complement strand
CCGACTCGATACATCCCGATAACCGGCAGATGGCGATACGCGCGATAAACGCAATTGGCCTGGATATCGGCGGTGTCGATTTCCTGACTCGCGACATCACGGAGTCCTATCGCGATGCGGGCGGTGGTATTTGCGAAGTGAACGCAGGGCCGGGTTTCCGTATGCACGTTGCACCCAGTGAGGGTACGCCGCGGGATGTCGGTGGTGCGGTTATCGATATGCTGTTTCCTGCCGATGCGCCATGCCGTATTCCGATTGCCGCAATCACGGGCACCAATGGCAAAACCACAACCTCGCGCATGCTGGCGCACATCCTGAAGATGGCTGGCAAGACTGTCGGGCTGACGTCAACCGACGGCGTGTATATCGATGGCAATCTCAGCGTGCCGGGTGATATGACCGGGCCCGTATCGGCGCAGATGATTTTGCGTGATCCCGCAGTCGATGCGGCGGTAATGGAGGTCGCGCGCGGCGGCATGCTGCGCAGTGGTCTCGGTTTCCAGGAAACCAATGTCAGCGCCTGTCTGAATGTTGCGGCCGATCACCTCGGGCTGCGCGGTATCGATACGCTGGAGCAACTTGCGCAGGTAAAACGGGTGCCTGTCGAAATCGCGAAGGACGCGGCCGTGTTGAATGCCGACGACCCGCTTTGTTTGCAAATGGCGGATTACACCCAGGCTGAGCGTCTTTGTTACGTCACCATGAACCCCGCGCATCCGCTCGTGAAGCGGCACATCCAGGCAGGCGGTCAGGCATTCGTGCTGGAGCAGGGTATGAACGGGCACATGATCACGATTTACGACAACGAATCGCATACGCCGCTGCTGTGGACACACTTGATTCCTGCAACCATCGAAGGTCGCGCGATGCACAATGTGCAGAACGCCCTGTTTGCGGCGGCTCTTGCCTACAACATGGGCGTGTCGCTCGAAGGCATACGGCAAGGGCTACGGACCTTCGATTCGACGTATTTCCAGGCGCCGGGGCGCATGAACATTTACGACGAGCATCCGTTCCGCGTGATACTCGATTACGCTCACAACCCTGCTGCCGTGAAAGCCATGTGCAACCTTGTCGATCGTTTCGACGTTACAGGTCGCAAGCTGGTCGTGCTGGCGGCGCCGGGCGACAGGCGTGATGAAGACGTGCGTGATATTGCGCAAACGGCTGCCGGGCATTTCGACTATTACATTTGTCGTTGTGACGACAATCGTCGTGGACGTGGTGTGGATGAAGTCGCGGTCATGCTAAAGAACAAATTGCTGGAATGCGGTGTTGATGCAGATCGCATCGAGGTTGTGCCCGATGAGCAGGAAGCAACAACCCGGATACTCGAAATGGCCGAAGCGGACGACTTGTTGCTGATACTCGGTGACAATGTCAAACGTAGCTGGAAGCAGATTATCTACTTCAATCCGGGGGCGCGTGTTTCCGATTCTGTGAGCAAGGCGCCAGTCGCCGTTGAGCTGCCGGACCTCGGCGGTTTCACGTTTGACGAGAACGTTGAAATAATCAGTGACGAGCGCGGTGTGCGTATTGCACGCAGCGAAGAGTCGGACTGATACAGCGCGCTGATGGAGTGTCTGGATGCGCGCAGGCTAACCGGTCCGAGCTTGCTGTTTGATGAGCCGGCTGCCGTACTGGATGTCCTGTGCACGACGGCTGAGGCCGCCGCGTTTGTGCCGGCCTGGCAGGCCCGGGTTGAGCAGATGCTTGCCGCACTCGGTTGGGCCCCGGCGCAGTACCGGCACTGTGAACTCAAAGGCGGCGTCAGTGTTGCATTCACGGCACCCATCGATGCGTTGTATGCAGCAACCGAGATCAACGAATGGGCGTTTGCCACCGTGCTCGCCGAACAGCAAGGCACTGTGCCGCCGGACTTGCAGGATGCGCAAAGCAACATAGCCACGTCGGCGGCAGAAGAGCGCAACGATGCATTGCTGGCGCTGCAGGCCGCCGCCGTTGAACGCGGCGCTCGCTTCCTGTGGGACGACGACACAGCGTCCCTGGGATTCGGTTGCAGTTCATCGAGCTGGCCAGTGCGCGAGTTGCCTGCGCCGGCCGCGCTGGACTGGTCGCGGTTTGCCGATGTGCCGGTCGGTATTGTTACGGGAACCAATGGCAAAACGACCACCGTGCGGCTGGCGGCACACATTCTGCGGGGTGCTGGCAAGACGGTGGGCCTCAGCTCTACCGACTGGATAGCTGTGCACAACACGGTACTTGATCGGGGCGACTGGTCCGGCCCCGGCGGTGCGCGCGCCGTTCTGCGGCATCCCGATGTCGATGTGGCGGTACTCGAGTGCGCACGCGGCGGGCTGCTGCGGCGCGGCCTTGGGGTAAACCAGGCGAACGCCGCCCTGATTACCAATATTGCAGCAGACCACCTTGGCGACTTTGGCTCGCGCAGCATCGACGAGTTGCTCAATATCAAGTGGCTGATCAGCCGTTCGGTGCGAGACGCAGGCATACTGATACTCAATGCCGATGATCCGCGGCTGGTAACGAAAGCGCGCGACTACGATGGCAAACTGTGCTGGTTCAGCCTTGATGCATGTAATACTGTGGTCGAGCGGCACGTCGCCAACGGCGGCACTGCGTTTGTGTACGACGGTGACAAGCTGCTGCAAGTATCGCGCGATACGAGCATCGAGATATGCGCCGCGCAGGATATTCCGATTACCCTTGGTGGCGCGGCGCTGCACAATATCGCCAATGCCCTGGCCGCCGCCGTCCTAACATCGATGCTGGGTGCATCGATAGATGACATACGAGCCGGCCTTACAACGATGTCACAGGACGAGAACCCTGGTCGTTGTAATGTTTATGAGATCGGCACACGCAAAGTGCTGGTCGACTTTGCCCACAATCCGCATGCGATGCAGGCGTTGTTCGACATGGCTCAGGCGCTACCAGCCCGGCGGCGGGCATTGTGCTTTGGTCAGGCTGGTGACAGGCCGGATGAACTCATACGTGAAATGACCCGGGCCGCATTCGCCATTGGTCTCGACCAGGTGTTCGTGTCAGAGCTGGCGCCTTACCATCGCGGTCGACAGCACGGTGAGGTGTTCGGCTTGATTCGCGATGAGTTGTTGCACCTTGGGCTCGATGCAAGCCGGATTGTGCACCACGAACTGGAGTCGGAGACGCTGGACGCGGCAATGCGCTGGGCGCAGGACGGCGATCTGGTCATCATGCTCGCGCTTGGTGGTGCTGCACCCATCCAGGCACAAATCAGGGCGCTTACTCCAGCGACAGGATGATGTCCCAGTGAGCCTTGTCGACCGGCATGATTGACAGGCGATTGCCTTTACGTGTGAGGATCATATCGTCAAGTGCCGGATGGGCCTTGATCTCCGAGAGAGCAATTGTACGTTTGAGTTTTTTGACAAACGCGACATCCACGAGAATCCAGCGCGGATCGTCCGGGTCACTCTTGGGATCGTAATACTTGCTGTCAGGATCAAACTGCGTCGGGTCCGGATACGGTTTACTTGAAACCTTGGCAATGCCAACGACACCCGGTACATCGCAGTTCGAATGGTAAAAAAAGACCTTGTCGCCAACGCGCATATCGTCGCGCATCATGTTGCGTGCCTGATAGTTGCGAATGCCGTCCCACTTTTCATTTCGGTCACGTTTCAGGTCGTCGATGCTGTAGGCATCGGGCTCGGATTTCATTAGCCAGTAAGCCATTCTTGTGGTCACTTCCTGTTTGTAGAGGGGCGGGATTGGCGGGCGAGTGTAACACGGCACTTGCGCGCCGGCAGGCGCGGCGAGCTGCCGTTTGAAATATACAACACGGACCGGAATTTCGGAATGTCTGTGGTACGATGGCGCGACCTGAGGCGGGCTGAGAAACGCTTCGGCCACCAGCAATAATTCTGCAACCGGCACCGTGAGAGGACGCGCGAGAATGGCCAACGTACTTGCAAACATATTTGGTTCGTCGCCAGTTAAACCCCTGGAACAACACATCGATCTGGCTTATCGATGTGCCAAGAAACTGCATGATTTTTTTGCGGCATCAGTGCAGGGGGACTGGGCAACGGCAGCGGCTGTGCGCGACGAAATTGAAACGCTTGAACACGAAGCTGATTCGATGAAAAAGGAAATTCGACTGCACCTGCCGAAGAGCCTGTTCATGCCTGTGCCGCGCGAAGATCTTCTCGAACTGTTACTGGTCCAGGACAAGATTGCTAACAGGACTAAAGATGTGTCGGGACTGGTGCTCGGCCGCAAGATGCAATTGCCTGAACAGATTGCCGAGCAGTTTCTTGAATTCGTCGATCGTAATATTGATGCAGCCAAGCAGGCACGCAAGAGCGTACGCGAACTTGACGAATTGTTTACCGCCGGGTTTCGTGGTGCTGAGGTAGACCTGGTCGAGGGCATGATTGAAGAGCTGGACCGCATCGAAACTGACACGGACGACAAGCAGGCTGCGCTTCGTGCGGCAATTTTCGAGATTGAAGGGACGCTAAACCCGGTCGATGCAGTTTTTATGTACAAGGTGATCGAGCTAACGGGTGAAATAGCGGATATGGCGGAGCGCGTGGGGCGCCGCCTTGAATTGTTGCTATCTCACTAGATCGCACGCACACAAAACAGAATAACAACAGGGCGACCACGCCCTTTGGGGAAACTGGATGGAAGCCGGAACTATTTATATAACGCTCGCGGCGCTGTTTGGCATTTTTATGGCGTGGGGTATTGGTGCCAATGATGTAGCGAATGCGATGGCCACTTCGGTTGGTTCCAAGGCATTAACCATCAAGCAGGCAATTTTTGTAGCCGCGGTGTTCGAATTTGCGGGCGCGGTGCTCGCTGGCGGCGCGGTAACCGGCACTATTCGCAAGGGGATTGTCGACGCTGACTTGTTGTCAGGCACTCCGGAGCTACTGGTTTACGGCATGCTGGCGTCACTGTTGGCGGCCGGGACCTGGTTGCTGATTGCGTCTCGTAATGGCTGGCCTGTATCCACGACGCATTCGATTGTCGGTGCGATTGTTGGTTTCGCGGCTGTTGGTATCGGTGTCGAGGCTGTCCAGTGGGGCAAGGTCGGCACCATCGTCATGAGCTGGGTTGTGTCGCCCCTGACCGCAGGCATTATTGCTTACCTTATCTACCAGTCAGTGCAGCATCTCATTTTGCGGCATACCAATCCGCTTGAGCGTGCCAAGCGCTATGTGCCCGTGTACATATTTCTTGCGGCGTTGACGATGACCCTGGTGACGATATTCAAGGGCTTGTCGCACGTCGGGTTGACCCTCAGTATTCGCGACAGCTACCTGCTGGCTGTTGGTATTGCACTGGTGGTTGCAGGCGTTGGCGCCTACTTTATCCAGCAGATCAAGCCGGACAGGAAAGCGGAGAAAAGCCAGCATTTCATAACGGTCGAGCGCGTCTTCGCCATTCTGATGGTTGTCACAGCCTGCGGCATGGCTTTTGCGCACGGATCGAACGACGTTGCCAATGCGATCGGGCCACTTGCTGCTGTCATAGCCATCGCACAGAGCGGGGTGGTCGCCTCGAAGTCCGCGTTGCCCGTGTGGGTACTGGTACTTGGCGGGGCGGGCATCGTGGTCGGTCTGGCGACTTTCGGCCGGCATGTGATTGCAACGGTGGGCGAGAGAATTACGCAGCTAACACCCAGTCGCGGTTTTGCGGCCGAGCTGGCGGCGGCGACAACCATTGTTATCGCCTCCGGTACCGGCATCCCAATTTCAACCACTCACACACTGGTAGGTGCTGTCCTGGGTGTGGGTGTTGCGCGCGGCATCGACGCCATTGATCTGCGAGTGGTTGGCAGAATTTTTGTCAGCTGGGTTGTGACCATTCCGGCCGGGGCTATCCTCGCAATCATCTTCTTTTTCTTCTTCAAGATTGTCTTGCCTTGAATCTAAGCGTTAACTCGCGCCGCTATGCGATGGCTATCTTGGCTATCGTCTACATGTTCAATTTTATCGACCGGCAAATACTCGCGATCTTGCTACCGGCCATTCGCGACGAGTTTCAGGTTGGCGATACCTGGCTCGGGTTTCTGACCGGTACCGCTTTTGCGCTGTTCTATGTGACGTTGGGCGTGCCCATTGCGCGTTACGCGGATAAAGCGAACCGCCGTAACCTGGTTGCGGCGTCGCTGGCGGTCTGGAGCGGCATGACGGCCATATCCGGGTTCGCCGCGAACATTTGGCATCTTACCTTAGCTCGAATTGGTGTCGGCATTGGCGAGGCGGGATGCAGCCCCTCTGCGCACTCGATGATTGCTGATTATTACCCGCCCGAGCAACGCTCTACAGCGATGGGCGTTTACACGCTGGGTATATCGGCTGGCATCATGCTGGCTTATCTCGCCGGTGGCTGGGTGGCGCAGAACATTGGCTGGCGCGAAGCGTTTTTTATAGTCGGTGTGCCGGGGCTGCTGCTTGCGGCCGTTGTACGCTTCACAGTCGTTGAGCCCCAACGCGGCGTATCGGAAAACAGGAAGGACTCCGGTACACAACCTGCGATGCGCGAAGTGCTGGGCTTCCTGCTGGCACGTCGTTCGTTCGTTCATATGGGAGTGGCAGCCGGGCTCAGCTCGTTTGTCGGTTACGCAGTCATTAATTTCATTCCCAGCTTTATATCGCGAAGCTACGGTATGGGGCTGGCCAACCTGGGATTATGGCTGGGTATCATCTTCGGTATAGCGGGTGGACTGGGATTCTTTTTCGGCGGATTTCTGGCTGATCGCTTTGCTGCCAAAGGTCGTCGCAAATCATTCTATTTTCTGGCGCTGGCAACTTCTCTGGCGGCACTGTTCAATGTCGCGGTATTCCTGGCGCCGTCGGTCGCCTGGTGTCTTGCATTGCTGGCGGTGCCGACCATAGTGTCGAATTTCTATCTCGCACCGGTACTCGCCCAGGCGCAGAGTCTTGTGGCACTGCGGATGCGAGCCGTAGCTTCGGCGATCGTGCTGTTGCTGATCAACATCATTGGGCTGGCGCTGGGGCCGCTCTTTACGGGAATGCTCAGCGATTTTCTGGAGCCAGCGCTCGGTACAGAGTCGATGCGCTACAGTCTCGTGCTGGTCAGTTCGCTTATCCTGCCATGGGCTGCGTTTCACTATTACCAGGCAGGCCAGACGATCGAACAGGACCTGGCCCGTGCTACCGAAATTGACTAAATGCCAAGCTCTGAGGCTGCGCTACTAAAGCTGTCAGACCGCGCGCAGGTACCAGTCGAAATCCAGATCGGAAACTTCGTTGTAAAACTGGTCGCACTCAGCGCGCCGGTTATCGACAAATGCCTTGCAATAGTCTTCTCCCAGATATTCCGGCAATACCTTGCTGCGCGCGAATACGTCGAGCGCCTTGTGCCATCGATTCGGAATTTTCAGCTTCGGCTTGATGCTTTCTCCCTGCTGCACCATTTGCGGTGGTTCGATTTTGTTCCTGATGCCATGATCGACACCCGCGAGGATCGCGGCGGTGACGAGAAACGGGTTTGCATCGGCGCCGGCGACACGGTGTTCGAAACGCAGGTTGTTGCGGTCTGAGCGCGGAATCCGGACTGCTACCACGCGATGATTTACGCCCCAGTTCGGTTCAATCGGCGCGAAATTATCCACGCGCAGCCGACGGTAGGAATTTACGTTCGGCGCAAATATTGCGGTTGATTCAGGCATAAGCTTGAGCAAGCCACCCACCGCGTGGCGCAGGCGTGCAGAGAAGGGTGCCGTCGCAAGCTTTTCTTTACCCTGCGAAAAATAGTTGACGCCATTCTTGTCGTACATGCTCATATGGATATGCAGGCCATTGCCGGAGTCTTCGGCGAAGGGCTTGGCCATAAAGCATGCGACCATGCCGTGCTTGCGCGCGGTTGCTTTGATCACACGCTTGAGCAGCAATGCGTGATCGCAGGCCAGTGCGGGGTCGTCAATGTGCCGCAAGTTAATTTCGAACTGCCCCTGCGCGTACTCGGAAATCGCCGCATCGGCCGGAATGTTCTGGGCGTCGCAGAACGCGTAAACATCGTCAAAAAAGGCTTCAATTTCCCACAGGTCATCGGGGTGATACACCTGGGCGCCGGGCTGCGGCCGCCCCATGCCGGGAACGGTCGGTGCGCGTGGCGCTACAGCGTCGCCCTCATCCTGCAACAGGTAAAACTCTAACTCGGTTGCCATAACGATGCGTATGCCGCGCTTGCGAAAAGGTTGCAGAGCCGTTTCAAGCACCGTGCGCGGGTCGGCAAAAAACGGCGTGCCATCGTCGTTCAGCAGGCGAAAGAGCGCCTGACCGGTTGGCTTGCGGGCCCAGGGGACCGGGGCTATTGAGCCCGGCACGAGCACTGCCGGGATGTCAGGGTCACCGTCTATTTCCGTGTACGGCATGCCGCTGACGGTTTCACCGAGCACGGTAAGCATTGTGGATCCCGCGCAAAAGAAAAAGCCGTCGTCGCAGACTTTTCTGAAATCGGGTTGCCGTATGCGTTTACCTTTCAATATGCCGCTAACATCCGGTAGCAACAGTTCCAGCGTGCCGGTGTCGGGGTATTGTTTCAGGAATCGTGCAAGTTCGGCTCTGAGAGCTGACTGTTTCTTGGCAGGCATACAATGCTTCCGTTGGTCCCGATTTTGAAGTATTCGCCGCAGCTTCGCGCATTCAACGCATCGCCGCAAGGGGCGCGTGAAGGGTCGTAGGGCAGTTTCTGGCTATGCTACTATCTTTAGAAACCACAGGCTGAGACAAGAAAATTAATAAAAGTGAGCCGTTGGCCCGACGCAGGGCAATTTCCCGATTCCTCCTGGCGCTCGCTGCCATGGCAATGTCGCTTTCAGTTGGAGCGTTTGAGGTTGAGGCTCCGGCTGTAGGCCTGACCAATGTGAGCCAGGAATTCTCAGTGACCGGCCTTGAGCCAGGTACTGTGCTTGCGTTCACGGTCGATGACTACGCATTTGAGGCAGTTGCCGACAGCGCAGGTCGGGCAGCGTTTCCGGATGTGATGTTTGCATCAGCCGGTGCGCGAAAACTTTTCTTTGCGGCCGCGGACGAAACCCGGGAGCTTGATTATCGTGTGATCCCCGGCTGGTTTTCTATCCTGCCAGCGCTGCTGGCTATCTTTATTGCGCTGGTGTTTCGCAATGTCATTCCTGCACTGCTCGTGGGTTTGTGGATTGGCGCGACAGCACTGAATTCGTTTACGCCCGCCGGTTTTTTCGCAGGACTGCTGGACAGCTTTCAAGTCTGGGTTGCCGGTGCAATGGTCGATCGGGATCGAATATCCATTGTGCTTTTTACGATGATGATCGGCGGCATGGTTGGCATCATCACGCGCAATGGCGGCATGGCGAGCATCGTGCACAAGATTGTAAGCAGGGCGAAGACAGCCGTTGGCGGACAGGTAGCGGTGTGGCTGATGGGCATGATGATTTTCTTCGACGACTACAGCAACACGATGGTCGTTGGCAACACTGCGCGCTCACTGACAGATTACTTGCGCATATCGCGTGAGAAGCTTGCCTACATTGTGGATTCGACGGCCGCGCCGGTTGCCTGTGTTGCAATCATTACGACCTGGATTGGCTACGAAATCGGGCTCGTGCAGGATGCGTTGAAGGCCGTGCCCGGGCTCGCCGATCAACAAGCTTACTCGGTTTTTCTGCACTCCATTCCCTACAGTTTCTACCCGCTCCTGGCAATTGCATTTGTCCTGACCGTGTCCGCCATGGGGCGCGATTTCGGTCCCATGTACAAGGCTGAGGTACGTGCACGCCAAGGCCAGGTGAAACCGGTGAGCGCCGAGGAACTGCCAGCCTCCGAAGCGGATGAGCTAACGGCGAAAGGTAATATCCCGCTGCGAGCCCTGAATGCCGTGTTGCCAATCATTGTCATGATCGTGGCGTTGGGGGTCAGCCTGTGGGTGACCGGAGAGGGCGACACATTGACCGATATTCTCGGTTCCGCAGATCCCTTCAGGGCCATGATGTATGCATCGTTTGTCGGCGTCCTCGTTGCTGCAACCTTGTCCGTCGCACAGCGCATCCTGTCTGTACACGAGACAGTCGATGCCTGGTACGGGGGCGTTCGCGCCACGCTGTTTGGACTGATTATCCTCGTACTCGCGTGGACGCTGTCAGACGTCACTGAGCAACTCAACACAGCGGCGTACCTCGTCAGTGAACTGGCCGATACTTTGCCCGCATTCCTGGTGCCTGCCATCGTCTTTCTGCTGGCGGCTATTACGGCGTTCACCACGGGCACGAGCTGGGGCACGATGGGTATCCTGATGCCGTTGATCATACCGCTCGCCTGGGCGGTCATGGGTACCAGCGGTATCGCTGATGAAGCCGGTATGCACATACTGTATTCGTCGATCGCGTGCTGTCTTGCGGGTGCGGTGTGGGGCGACCATTGCTCGCCAATATCAGACACCACGGTGCTGTCGTCCGTGGCCAGTGGTTGCGACCATATCGAGCACGTACGGACCCAGTTGCCATATGCCCTGCTGGTTGGCGCGGTGGCCATTTTCGTGGGCACGATTCCGGGTGGCCTCGGCATCTCACCCTGGCTGTCCCTGCTGGCTGGCATCGTCGTGCTCGTAGTGATTCTGCGCCTTATTGGCCGCAAGCCGGAACTGGCAAGCAAAATTACGGACTGAAGGGGCCGGGGCCTGCGCCGGGGAGTGGCCGGATTCGCTGAAGCCGCGTATCCTAGCGTTTTGGCCAATTCTCTGGAGTATCGGGGTTCGTCCCCATATGCGTTCCAAACCTGTTATTGGAGTACCGGCAGATCGGCGCGTACTCGACCCGCACCCATTTCACATGGTTGGCGAAAAGTACCTGCAGGCGTTGATCGACGGTGCGGACGCACTGCCGTTGATCATTCCCGCATTGGCCGATGGTATTGACGCTGATGCTGTGCTGGCCCAGTGCGATGGTTTGTTCCTGACCGGCAGCCCCTCGAATATCGAGCCCCGCCACTACGGCGGTGAAGCATCGCGCCCGGACACCCTGCACGACCCGCAAAGGGATGCGCTGACCCTGCCGCTCGCACAGCAGGCGTTGTCCGCAGGCGTCCCGTTGCTGGCCGTCTGTCGCGGTTTTCAGGAACTCAATGTGGTGCTCGGCGGCAGCTTGCATCAGCACATTGCAGAGGTTCCTGGTTACCATAATCACAAGGAGAACCCGGCGGACCCGCTGGAGGTTCAGTATGGCCCGGCACACCCGGTGAACCTGATTGAGGGTGGCATGCTGGCGGAACTCAACGCGGCGCCACGCGCTACCGTCAATTCATTGCATGGGCAGGGGATCAAGCGACTCGCCGACGGCGTGACAGTCGAAGCCATAGCCGATGATGGTCTCGTAGAAGCCTTTTCAGTGGACAGCGCTAAAGCGTTCGCGCTGGCGGTGCAATGGCATCCTGAGTGGCAAATGAAGAACAACCCGTTTTCGACCAGTATTTTCAACGCTTTCGGCAATGCTTGCCGTGAGTATGCAATCAGTAAGAAAAGACAGGTGTCGTGTGAGTAATAATGATGTGTTTCAAACCTGGTTCAAGGAACGTCGTATTGAAGACGTAGAAGCGTTCGTGCCCGATATGGCAGGGGCAGCGCGCGGCAAGGTATTGCCCGCTGAGAAGTTCGGCGTCGGTGCCATGAAAATGCCCGAGGCGGTGTTCGGCCAGACGGTATCCGGAGACTATGTTGCCAACGAGAATAACGTCGAAGATCGGGACATGTTGCTCGTGCCCGATCCTTCGACTTTGCGCCCTGTCCCCTGGTCGCGCGACCCGGCCGCTTCGGTATTTTTAGACTGCTACCGGCGCGATGGCAGCACCGTTGATACAAGCCCGCGTGCGGTGCTGCGCAACGTACTGGCAAAGTACGAGGCGCGCGGCTGGGTGCCAGTGGTGGCGCCGGAAGTGGAGTTCTACCTGTTGAGTCCGCATTCGGACCCTAACGAAGAGGCCGAGCCACCCGAAGGCCGCCTGGGCTGGACGGACGGTGCGCGACAACCCTACAGCATCGACCAGATGAATGACTTCGATCCGTTCATCAACAAGGTCTACGAATATTGTGAAGCACAGGGCATCCACGTCGACGCGCTCTCGCAGGAGGCCGGCCCGGCACAGTTCGAGATCAACTTCCTGCATGGCAATGCTATCGAGCTTGCGGACCAGGTATTTCTGTTCAAGCGCACGATTCGCGAAGCCGCGATTGAACACGAAATGCACGCGACCTTCCTCGCCAAACCCATGGAAGGCGAGGCTGGCAGTGCCTTGCATATTCACCAGAGCGTGGTGGACAAGGATGGCAACAACATTTTTTCAAATGCCGATGGCAGCCCGTCAGATCTGTTTCATGGGTTTCTCGGCGGTTTGCAGAAATACGTACCCGACGCGATGCTGATTTTTGCGCCGTACGTTAATTCCTACAAACGCTTCCTCAACCCGTGGGATTCCCCGGTAAACCTTGCATGGGCCATCGACAATCGCACCGTGGGCTTGCGTGTACCCGACTCGTCACCAGAGGCACGACGTGTTGAAAACCGGCTCGGCGGCTCCGACGTTAACGTTTACCTTGCACTCGCAGCGACGCTGGCCTGTGGTTTCCTCGGCATGGTTGAAGGTCTTAAGCCGACTGCTCCGACCGAAGGCAGCGCTTATGGCGACGCGTTTGGTTTGCACCGGCATATTCTTTCGGCTATCGAAGCCTTCGGCAAGAGCAATGCGATGCGCAGTATTCTCGGTGACGAATTTGTCACGCTGTATTGTGCACTCAAGGACGCGGAGTACATGGAGTTCCAGGAAATAATCACCCCATGGGAACGTGAGATACTCATGTTCAACGTTTGATACCGCAGGGTCGGGCGAAACAAAGGCAATTGCAAGCCCGACCCATGGTCTTCTCAATCTGAATTCTATCGGGCGCAGAGTGGCGCCAATCGAGGTCAATAATGGCAGCTATCGAAAAAACAGGTGACACGAGCAAGCGTTCCAGAGAGGACTGGCAGGAACTCGATGCCAGGCATCACCTGCATCCGTTTACCGACCACAAGGACCTGCACGCAAAACGCTCCCGAATTATTGCCCGAGCAGAAGGCAACTACATCTACGATGTTGACGGCAACAAGATTCTCGATGGCATGTCTGGCCTGTGGTGTGTCAGCCTGGGGTATGGTCGAGAGTCCCTGGTGCAGGCCGCCGCCAAACAGATGCGTGAGCTGCCTTACTACAATAATTTCTTTCAGTGTGCGCATCCGCCAGCTATTGAGCTTTCCTCGATCCTGACGGAGATCAGCCCGCCGCAATTCAACCGCGTATTTTTTGCGGGCTCCGGTTCAGAATCGAACGACACGATCGTGCGCATGGTTCGGCGTTACTGGGACCTGATGGAGCAACCGGAACGGCGCGTAATCATCAGCCGCAAGAATGCATACCACGGCTCCACGGTAGCCGCCGCAACGCTGGGTGGTATGAAACCAATGCATGAACAAAGTGTTGTGCTTCCGGACGTCGTGCATGTCGATCAGCCCTACTGGTTCGGCAGCGATCGAAGCCTGTCACCCGACGAATTTGGCATCGCCATGGCGCGCAAGATCGAGGAAAAAATTCTCGAGCTGGGAGCAGAAAAGATTGCGGCGTTTATTGGCGAGCCCGTGCAAGGCGCGGGTGGCGTAATCATTCCGCCAAGCACCTATTGGCCCGAAGTCCAGCGCATTTGTGACGAGTACGGCATTCTGTTGATTTCTGACGAGGTAATTACAGGTTTTGGTCGACTCGGCGAATGGTTTGGTGCGGACTACTTCAAGACTCGACCCGATTTCATGACCTTTGCAAAAGGTGTTACGTCGGGTTATCTGCCCCTTGGCGGCGTCTTTGTGAGCGACCGGGTTGCCGAGGTGCTGATCGACAAGGGCGGTGAGTTCTATCACGGCTACACCTATTCGGGACATCCCGCGTCCTGCGCGGTCGCAATTGAAAATATTCGTACTCTGCAACGGGAGAAGCTGGTCGAGCGTGTTCGCGACGACATTGGGCCGTACCTGCAGAAGCGCTGGGCGGAACTGACCGATCATCCACTGGTGGGTGAGGCGCGCATGGCAGGATTGATGGGTGCGTTCGAGATCGTCAAAGAGAAGTCACCGATGCAGCGTTTTGACGAGAAGGCCGGTGTCGGCTCAATGTGCAGGGATCACCTGGTCAATAACGGGCTCATTATGCGGGCGGTCGGCGACACAATTATTGTTGCACCGCCGTTTACACTGTCGGAAAGCGAAGCAGATGAAATGATGGAGATAGCATGGCGCTGTCTCGATATGACCCAGCGTGATCTGGCCGCCTGATGCGGCGATTGTGCAACAGACCGGGACCGCGATATGAGTAAGTCAGAAGGCGATCACGCGTTCATGCGTGACAGTTTGTACGGCACCACGCCCGAACCGACGTACGCGGGCGTCACGTCTTTTATGCGCCGCAAATACTCGCGCGATTACCGCGGTGTGGACGTTGTTGTGCAGGGCGTGCCACTGGATACGGCAACTTCGAATCGGCCCGGTGCACGCTTCGGTCCGCGTTCAATCCGGGCGGCGTCAACCATCATGGCGTGGGAAAAGCCCTACGGCATGGCATTCGATCCGTTCGACAAGCTGGCGGTGGTGGACAGTGGAGACAGCGTGTTCGATTTTGGCGCACCGGCAACGGTGCCGCAGGAGATCGAAGACAATGCATTCGCAATCATCGATCAGGGCCCGGGGCTGCTGAGCCTCGGGGGTGACCATTTTGTCGCTTATCCGCTGCTAAGGGCGCATGCGAGGAAGCATGGCAAGCCTCTGTCTTTGCTGCACTTCGACGCGCATAGCGACACCTGGGACGACGAAGACAAGCGCATCGATCACGGCACGATGTTTTACTGGGCAGCGAAAGAAGGCCTAGTCGACCCGCAAACTTCCATGCAGATCGGTTTGCGCACGACCAACTCCGATACGCTGGGTTTCAATATTCTGGATGCGCCGTGGGTCCATGCCAACGGGATCGACGCTGTCATCGAGAAGACCAAAGCTGTGCTGGCTGACCGGCCCGTGTACCTGACCTTCGATATCGATTGCCTTGATCCAAGCTACGCGCCGGGGACCGGAACGCCTGTTTGTGGCGGGCTCACAACCCACCAGGCGCTGTCAATTCTGCGGGGGCTTGCGGGTATCAATGTCGTGGGCATGGACGTCGTGGAGGTAGCACCACAATATGACGTCGCGGAGATTACTTCGCTCGCCGCTGCCCATATCGCGATGGAAATGCTTTACCTGTACGCGTGCCGTCCGGACTGACGCCACGCGTACAGCAAGCTATTCCGTCAGGCGCTGGCTTTCTCGAGCGCAGCCGCGTAATCGGCTTTTGGCCGAACGCCGACAAACGTTTCCACGATCTCGCCCTTGTCAAACAGGATAACGGTCGGTATCGAGCGCACGCCGTATTCCATCGCGATTCGCTGGTTAGCATCCACGTCAAGCTTGGCAACGCGGGCGCGGCCCTCGAACTCACTTGAAAGCGAATCGATCACCGGTCCCAGGGCGCGGCATGGCGCACACCACTCGGCCCAGAAATCAACCAGCACCGGTTGATCGGATTGCAGGACCTGTTCACCGAAGTCCTGTTCGTTGATAGCTACCGGATGGTTTGCTGATTGGGTCATAATTGTGCTCCTTCGACGGCGCGGTGGCCGGTGTAATCCGTGGCTTGGAGGTTCGATGTGGGAGCCGGACGCTGGCTTTCAAGGGTTACTTTCGCCAGATGCGGGTGTGGATCGATAACAAATAGGCATACCGGTATGCCAGGGGTAGTTAAGTGAACCGACACAAACTC
>TARA_R110002049_G_scaffold61662_1_pt1 | contig 15843 bp, 14 predicted proteins | sample TARA_R110002049 | Tara Oceans TARA_R110002049 (sample SAMEA4396941) | marine metagenome | biome: Polar Biome; feature: [SRF] surface water layer (ENVO:00010504); material: water (ENVO:00002006), including particulate matter (ENVO:01000060) such as... | depth 5 m | reverse complement strand
GTTTTCGACGCGCGCGCCCGCCACAGACCCGATGTTGATGATCCGCGCCGGATCTTCCGTCGTCGCATGGGCACGCAGCAGCGGCAGCAGGTCACGCACGAGGGTGAAGGGAGCCTGCACGTTCACCATCATCACGCCGTCCCAGCCCTTGGCCGGAAAGGTGCCGAGCGGCGCGCCAAAGGTCTTGCCGGCATTGTTGACGACAATATGCAAGGGCGCGCCACGATCCACGAGCATCGCCGCCAGCGCCTCCGCCCCTTCGGCAGAGGCGAGGTCGGCCGCAATCCCTTCCGCCTGGCCCAGCTCGGAAAGCGCGACCTGCGCAGCTTCTGCATCCGCGGCCTTGCGCGAAGTAACGATGACCGAAGCCCCCGCGCGCAGCAGCCCCTCGGCGATCATCCGGCCCATGCCGTTGGCCCCGCCCGTCACCAGCGCGGTCTTGCCGGACAGGTCGAACAGCCCGCTCATGCCGCACCTCCCGTGCCCGGGATGTCGACGATGACCTTGCCGAAATGCGCGCCCTGCAAGGCAGCAAACGCGTCGGCGATGTCGTCCAGGAGAAACTCTGCCTGTATCACCGGGGTGATGCCCTTGTCCGCGACAAAATCCAGCATGGCGGCAAAGTCTGCCGGGCTTCCCATGGCGGTGCCGAAAATCGTCGCATGGCGCAGGAAGAATTCCGGTGCGTTGACCTTGAACATGGGGCCCTGCGTCGAGCCGTAGATGACGATGCGCGCGCCCATGGCGATGGCGCGTCCGTAGGCGGCATAGGCGCCGGCGGGTGCCCCGTCGATCACCACGTCGAACCCGCCGGAGGCCTTGCGCGCGGCCTTGCCCCAGCCTTCGTCGTGATAGTCAAATCCACCCTTGGCGCCCAGAGCCACGGCCTGTTCGATATTGGCGGCTGTGCCGCTGGTGACCCAGACATCCGCGCCCATGGCGACGGCAAAGCTCAGCGCAAAGGTCGCCACGCCGCCGCCGATGCCCGTGATCAGCACTTTGTCGCCCGGCTTCAGCGCCGCCTTGACGGTCAGCGCGCGCCACGCAGTCAGGGCGGCGGTCGGGAAGGCCGCCGCCTGTACATGGCTCAGATGCGCGGGCTTCGGTGCCACGTTGGCGGTCGGCACGCACAGGTATTCGGCCAGCGTACCGGGAATCGGCATCCCCAGCAGGCAAAAGCTGTCGGACGGATAGGCCTCGCTTCCGCCCCAGTCACGCGCGGGATAGAGGACAACGTCATCGCCCGGGGTCAGTCCCTCGACCCCCTCGCCAAGCGCGTCGATCGCGCCCGCGCCGTCCGCGCCGAGGATCGAGGGCAGGTTCATGCCGGGATACTGACCCCGGCTGATCCACAACTCGCGATGGTTGAGAGAGGCCGCGTGCAGCTTTACGCGCACCTCGCCGGGCCCGGGTTCCGGACGCGGCTCCGTTTGAAGGCGCGCAGACTCCGGGCCCTCCGCTTCGGTCAGAACGACGGCTTTCATTGTGGTCATGCTTTCTTCCCTTCAGAAGGACCGCGGCAGGCCAAGGCGCTCCGCGATCCCGTTTCTTGCCATTTCCTGAGTGATCGGTCCGATTTTCCACAGGCGCGCATCGCGCCAGTAGCGCTGCATGTCGGTTTCGGCCGAATAGCCCATACCGCCCATGATCTGGATGCCCGCGTCAGCCGCCGCGACTGCCGCATCTGCTGCTGCGACCTTGAGCATGGAGGACTCCATGCCGCTGTCCACGCCCTTGGACTGAAGATGCGCGCAGTGATACAGCATCAGCTCAACCTGCTTCTGCGAGATCGCGATATCGGCCACGTAGTGCTGAAGCGCCTGAAACTGTCCGATCACCTTGCCGAACGCCTTGCGTTGCTTCATGTAGTCGAGCGCATCTTCCAGAACGCCGTCGATGACGCCCAGACAAAACGCCCCGACCATGAGCCGTTCGTTGTTCAGCGTCGGAAGCAGCATCTTCCAGGCGCTACCGGGCTCTCCCAGAACCAGATCATCAGGGATGAAGACCTGGTCGAAGGCAATGGAACAGGAGCCCATCGACCGCATCCCCAGCTTCGGCAGCGTGGTGATCTTGATCCCGTTCTGACGCGCAGGCACGAAGAACAGCGATACCCCGTGATGCTGTTTCTCCACGTTGCGGTCGGTGCGCGCCAGCACCAGCAGGTAGTCGGCCACATGCGCGGACGAAGACCATATCTTTTCGCCGCTCAGGATCCAGCCGCCATCGCCGCGCACCGCCTCGGTGCGCAGCGCGCCCAGAACATCGGTGCCGCCGCCGGGTTCGGTAAAGGCGATGGCGGCCCGCAGTTTGCCGGCGGCGATTTCGGGCAGAAACCGCTGCTTCTGCTCAGGTGTGCCGTAAAGTCCAATGGACTTCACCCCGGCAAAAGAGGTGATTCCCCAGATCCACGCCAGCCCCCCGAGCGACCGCGCCAGTTCGCGCGCCAGCACCATCTGGATCAGGACATCGCCGCCCTGCCCGCCATAGGCTTCGTCGATACCGATGCCGTGAAACCCGGCTTCGGTGAACTTGTCCCAGAGCTCGAAAGGATAGTCATGTTCCTTGGCCTCCATGTCGCGGGCCCAGGACTTGGGCGCTTCGGCATCGACCCAGCGATGAACCATGTCTTTGAAAGCAGACACTTCCTCAGGCAATTCGTAATCCACTTCGATTCCTCTCCCATGGTTTGGGGACCACTGTCTCAACCTCGCGCGACTGCGCCACCTATCGCGGGATAGGCATTTTCCGGCCCCCCAAACCGGCGCATGACCTATCAAAAGATAGGGGGACAGGTCGGGATTGGGTTATAGTGTCTCTGGACGCGCGCCGGGTCGGGGCCCGTTTGCTCCGGCGGAAGGGGAGGACCTTCCGTTCGCAAAGGGCAGACTGCTGCACCGGACCGGCGCCGACCAAGGGAGGAGACCTGATGGCTTATGCAAGAGCGGCCGTGGCGCCGATGCGCCAGATTTCCGGCTTAGTGGGACGTCACCGACTGGATGCCTATCTCGACCAGGTGCTTGGGCACCGCCTGACGCTGGTTCAGGCCCCGGCGGGCGCCGGAAAAAGCGTCCTGCTGTGGCAATGGCGCAATGTGCTGATCAGCCGGGAGATTCCTGTCGCGTGGCTGTCTCTGGACCGTCACTCGGGTAACCACCTTGGTCAGCTCATGGACAGCCTTTCGGAATGCGCGCCGACTCTGGCCGCCGATCTACGCCGCAGGCTGGCGACGGTTCCGGAACAGGAGCAAAGTTTCCGGACCTCCGAAACGGAACTGACCGCGTTGGTCGAAACCCTTGTCGCGCATCGTAACCCCATCTGCATCATGATGGATGACGCGCAATTCGTTCCGGCCGGAGAAAGCGTGTTGTTCCGACGGTTCGTCCAACGCTTGCCGTCCAATGTCTGCCTCGTCCTGTCGACCCGCAGCCGCCCGGACCTGCCGCTTGCACGGATGCGGGCCCTGGGCGAATTGTTCGAGCTCAACGAAACCCACCTCCGCTTTACCGTCGCGGAGACCGCGGAACTGCTGGCCCAGTCCGGTCAGAGCGGCCTGACGGCGGAAGATGCCGCGCAGCTTGAAAAGCGGACCGAAGGCTGGGCCACCGGCCTGCGGCTGGCCGTGCTGTCGATGTCGGGTCAGTCCGAAGGGGCGCGCCTGATTGCATCCTTCTCCGGCTCGAAGCGGGTGGTTTCGGATTTCTTCTCGGAGGACGTGGTCTCGGTCCTGCCGCAGGACATGCAGGATTTTCTGCTTGCCACCTGTTTCCTGGACCGGTTCTCCGCCGGACTGTGCGAATACGTGACGGGCCAGCCCGACTGCGCCTCGATGATCAACAGGGTGAGGTCCGCCGGGCTTTTCCTCGTCCGTCTGGATGACGACGGACAATGGTACCGTTTCCAGAGCCTGTTCGCGGAATTCCTCTGCCGCCGCGCGACCGCGCTCGACCCCGAAGCCGTTGCCCGGATTCACCGGCGGGCGTCTCTCTGGTGCCTTGCCGATGGCAAGGTGACCGAGGCGTTGGACTATGCCGAACGATCCGGCGACATGACCTTGCTGGCCGAACTGCTGGAACAGTGCTGCGAAAACGTCGTCTATGACGGCAAGCTTTATCACGTCGCCGACCTTGCCAAGCTGCTGGGTCCGGCTTTGCTGAACACCTGCCCTGCAATCCTGCTGTGCGTGGCGTGGATGGAGATTCGCGGACTGAAATTCGATCTCGCCCGCAAGGCCATCGAACAGGCCGAATCCCTTATCGACGCGCGCGACGAACCCGAGGATGCCGCGATTCGGGACATCGTCATGCACCGCAAGCTGATGCTGGCCGCCGCCGAAGACGATTTCCAGCTGGCCGAGAGCTACGCCGAAAAGCTGCTGGCCCGGAAAGACCGTCTGCATCCATACCTTGTCTGCAACCTGTATGGTCAGTCGATCCGGGCGCAACGCGGCCGCCTGCGTTTCGAGAGTTTCGAGCGTCACGAGGCGCTGGCCCGCAGGGCGCTGACGGATTCGAACTACAAGTTCGCCTTCGTCGCCCAACAGGCCATCGTCGGCCGGACCTATTTCGCACAGGGCCGCAGCGTCGCGGCGGAACGGGCGCTGCATTTCGGGCTGGACCAGGCGGTCGACTTTGCCGGCGAAGGATCGGCCCTCGCCGCCCTGCCGGCCCTGCCCTATGCCAGTCTGCTGTATGACCGCAACGAATTGGGCAAGGCACGCGTGATGCTGGAAAGTCATCTGCCCAACTCGCGGCTGTTCTGTTTTGCGGACGAGCTTCTGGACGGGCTGACTCTGGCCCCGCGGCTGAAATCCGTCAGCGGCGATCTCGACGGCGCGCTGGAGGCGCTCGACGAGGCGCAGTCGGTGGCCTGCGAACTGGGCCTGCCCCGGCTTATGGAAGGTGTGCGCGCCGAGAAGATCACGATCCTGCTGCGCCATTACCACGCCGACCGTGCGCTCATGCTTGAAACGGATCCGCATCTGGACACGCTCTCGTTGAAACCCGTGGCGAACAGCACTGTCGTGGACGAGACCCGCGCCGTCACCCGTCTCCGGCTGGACATGGCCAGCGGCAAGCTTGACGACGCCACCGCCCTCGCGCAGCGCTGGCGCAGTTTCGCGCAGGGCCGCGGCGGGATGCGCAGCTTTGTTCGCTGGTCCCTGCTGCATGCTCAACTGTCCGTCATGCAGGGCGACCGGCGGGTGGCACAGCGCAGTCTGCGGGATGCTCTGGTCACAGCCTGCGAATCCCGGTCGATCCGGCCCTTTCTGGACGAAGGCGTACGGATCCATGACCTGCTGATCGATTCATACGGCACAGGGCCCCGGACCGATCAGCCAGTGGACGTCTTCGCCTACGAGGTGCTTGACCTGTTCAAGGGATCCGGGCGCCACCGCATCGCGGACACCGACGTCGAAGAGGACGAAGAACCCGCGATCGATGGAAAGATGACGGCGCGGGAACTTGAAGTCCTGACGCTCGTCGCCGCCGGTCTGCGCAACCGGGAAATCGGCGACCGGCTTGGCCTGACTGAAGGATCGGTCAAGTGGTACATGCAACGCATTTACGACAAGGTCGGAACCCGGCGCCGGTCCCTGGCGGTGGAGCGTGCGCGGCAGTTCGGCTTCATGCAATAGCACGGCAGCAGGGTCGCGGATCAAGGCGCGCGCCTTTCTTCCGACAGGCGCGTTCGTCCGGCGAGGCGGCTAGTCATAACGTGCAGGCCGCGCAACCGGCGGCCCGGAAAGGAGCCCCTGATGACGGAAACCACGATGCCGCCCGCGTTGGTGATTGGTGGAACCGGCGGGCTGGGCTCGGCGATCTGCGCGACACTGGCGGCAGAGGGCCGGCCGGTCTTTTTCACCTACCGATCCGATCCCGACAAGGCACACCGTCAGGTCGAAGCACTGGGCGGACCGGACCGGATCGCCTGCGCCCAAGCGGATACGACCGACCCGGAGACGCTTGGCAAGGCAGTCGCTCTGGCCGTCGACTGGCGCGGACCGCCACAAACCGCCGTATTCGCGACCGGAGTGCATATTGAACAGCCCTTCATTTCACGCACCGCCCTGTCCGCCTGGCAGCAGGTCGTGGACGTGGAACTTCTGGGGCTGATCCGCCTTGTCGACGCCGTTCTGCCATGTCTGCGGGACGCCGAGGACGGCAATATCGTTGCGCTTACCAGCGTCGCGACGGCCTCCTATCCGCCGGGCGACGCGCTCTCGGCCGTGCCGAAGGCGGGAATGGAAACCCTGATGCGCGCGCTGGCACGGGAAGAGGGCCGCTATGGCGTCCGGGCCAATTGTGTCGCGCCCGGCCTGATGGACGCGGGGCTCGGTGGGGAGTTCATCCGTAGCATGTATTCTCCGGAAATCTGGGAACAGCAGCGCAAGAGGATCGCGCTTGGCCGGTTCGGCACGGCGGAGGATGTCGCCGGGATCGTGGCCTTTCTCGCCGGACCCGCCGCGCGCTATGTGACCGGTCAGACGATCTTCGCGGACGGCGGTTTCCGCTTGTGACCGCGAAGCAGGCCGCCACGACCACGCCGCCGGACTTCGGTACGCTCCAATCCCTGGCCCCCGATCTCGTCTGGTTCCGCGCGCCGCTTCCCATGACCATCGGCCATGTGAACATCTACCTCGTTCAGGACAACGCGGGCTGGGTCATGGTGGACGCCGGCTTCGGCGATCGGTCCGCGCTGGAATTCTGGGCGAGGATGGTCACCGGGCCGCTCGCGGATTTCCGCATCCACGCGATCCTTGTCACCCATGCGCATATAGATCACATCGGCGGCGCGGGGTGGCTGTGCCGCAGGCTGGGGGCAGAGCTCTGGATGGGGCGCGAAGAATACCTCATCGCGCGGCTCGACCATGCGGACCCCGGTCAGTTCGGGCGGGCCGATCATCAGCGGCATTTCCGAAACATGGGGCTCGACCCTGAAACCTCCCAGGGTATCGCCGATTTCAAGATGGCGGAGCTGGCCGGCCTGACCACCCTGCCCGACACCTACCGACCGCTCGTGCCGGGCCAGTTTCTTCGGATCGGCCAGCGACGGTTCCGGATCCTTTCGGCACCGGGCCATTCCCCGGCGCAGATCCTTCTGCACGACCGTGACGGAGGACTTCTGATCGCCGCCGATCAGGTGATGGACGGTCCCAGCCCCCCGCTGACGATCCTGCCGACGGAACCCGCACTTCAGTCATATGACCTGCTGCTCGACAGCCTGCGCCGGATCGAACGGGATGTGCATACCGAGACACTGGTGCTCGCCGGGCATTTCGCGCCCTTCCGGGACCTGCGCCGCGCCATCGGCGCGACCCGCGCGCACCATGCCGGTCGTGCGGCACAGGTGCTGGAGGCGGTCCGGGACGCCCCCCTGACGGTTGCGCAGGCGATGGAGGTGGTGATCCGTGCCGGCCTCAATCCCCGGCAGTGCCACTTTGCCATCGGTGAAATCCTGGCCTATGCCCATCACCTTGTGGCGCGAAGGCAGGCCATCTGGCGGACAGACGACGGAATCCGCCGCCTGTCCGCGATGTGACGGTCAGTCGGCCGGATACCACTTGCCGTCATTCTTGGACTTGTAGGGCTTGGCCACTTCGACCAGCACGCCATGCGCATGTTTGGGTGACACCCAGCCCCATTCCTGCCAGGTCATGTTGGGGTCCTGACTGATGCCGCCGACTGTGTCGATGCCCTGCTCGCGCAGTTTTTCCAGCGATCCCGGCACGTCCTTGGTCGTCAGGCAGATGTGGTGCACATGCTCGCCGTGTTTTTCCAGCCGGTCACCAAGCGGGGTGCCCGGTCCGGGCTGGATGAACTGAATCTCGGCCCCGTGATCTGACACGAAAGTCGCCCATCTCATGCCCTTGTCATCCCCCCCTTCGAAGTCTTCGTAGCGCACGATCTGCTGTTCCACCTGACCCGGGTCGAGAACACCCAGAATCTTGCTCCAGTGATCGACGGCAGCGTCCAGATCCTTCACCAGCAGGCACACATGCGCAAAAGGTCCGCTCGGCATCATCATTCTCCAATTCTTGTCAATCTCCGCGCGGGACAGCCCGCACCCGACCGGAAGTCTGGGGCACTATCGCGGGTCGGGCACCCGACGCTGGATAGGTGCCCTGCTTCTCCGGCCCAGCCAGACTGGCGGTCATGCCACCAGGGGGGAGCCATGGCACACAGGCCGGTCAAGTCCGCGCTGCGGGTGCTCGATATCCTGCGGTTGTTCTCGGTTGAGAAACGCGCGCTCAACCAACACGAGATCGTCATCCGCCTCGGCCTGCCGCAGTCCAGCGCGGTGTTCCTGCTGCGCAGCATGATCGAAAGCGGCTATCTGACTTACCGGCGCGAAGAACGCAGCTATTTCCCAACGCCCGAGGTCCTGCACCTGGGCAACTGGCTGGAGGGATTCGGCTATGACGCCTACTTCGGGGAAAGCGTGGTGTCCGACCTCATGCACGAGATCGCCGAGCGGACCGGGGAAACGGTCTCGGTCAGTTCCCAGAACGACATCTTCGTGCACTTCCACCGAATCATCCGGCTGAACCTGCCCTCCGCGTTGCGGGTCGAGGAGGGCTCGGTCATGCCGCTGACCTACTCCAGTTACGGCCGTGTCCTGCTCAGCCGTCAAAGTCCGACGCAGATCGACCGGGTCTGCCGCTTGATCCGGGCGCGCGAAGACCGGCCCGAACTGGCGTTCGACGTGGAGGACATGATCGCTCAGATCAAGGCGATGCGGAATCGGCGCTACTGCTTTTCCTACAGTCCCATCCTGTCCAATGCCGCCAGCGTGGCCACAACCCTGCCTGTGCGCATTGCCGGGCGGGATGTTGCCATTGGCGTCGGCGGCCCGGCCGACCGCATCCACCCTGCACTCGATCTGATCGCGCAGACCCTGCGCAACGCAATGGACCATCACGCGGCTTCGCTGGTCGATGCATTCGGGTCCTCCGCCGATCCCGGCCTCCGTCAGCAGGATGCGGATCGGTGACCTCCTATCGTATTGCATTTGCAATACTGACGTGCCCCTCGCGAATTGACTTCGGTTTTCGCCCTCGGACACTCACTATGGGACAGAAGACGGTGGCCGATCAGCGGCAGCAGGGGAGGAAAAGTCATGAAATATTCCAGGTCCGAAGCCAAGAATTGGGTTAAAGACAATTTCGTGGGGTATTCGGTCACCACGACCACGGCGCTGACGCCGGAGGGCGAAATCGATTTCGACGGCCTGCGCAGCAATACCGAGAAGTTTCTCGCCCTGCCGGGCGTCAAGGGGCTCTACGTCGGGTCGCTTTATCAGGAGTTTTGGACCCAGACTCTCGATGAACGCAAGGCTGTGACCGAGACAATTCTCGGCGCGCAGAACGGGCGTGGCCAGTCGATCGTGAACATCACACATACGTCCATCAAGGACAGCATCGACCTCGCCAAGCATGCGCAGGCGAACGGCGCCGACATGATCATGTGCTGGCCGCCCTATTACGGGCCGCGCAACGATCATGGGGTGCTCAATTTCTACAAGCGGCTCGCGGATTCGGTGGACATCGCCATCGCCACCTACACGACGACGCTGCACGAACTGGGCTTCTACATCTCCCCCGACCTCATGGACAAGATCGCGGAGATCGAGACGGTCGCCGCGGCCAAAGAGGCCTCGCTTTCGCTTGACAAGTACTCCGCCATGGCCCTGGCCGTGGGCGACCGTATTCAGGTCAGCGCGCCGCTTGAAGAATACTACTTCTTCGGCAAGACGGCGATGCCGCATCTGACCCCGCGGTTCATAATCGGCTCGTCCCGGCCACTGTACATGCAGACCGCCACCCGTCCGAACTGTCAAGAATTCTTCGACGCGATCGACGGCGGCGACGTGGCAACAGCGGGCGAAAAGCTGACCGCGATCCTGCGTGTCGCGAACGAGCTGCACAGCCGGTACCTGGCAAAGGGCGTGCACCACCTGACGCTGATGAAATACATCTCCACTCTGTACGGCTTTGCCGGCGGTCCGGTGCGTCCGCCGCTCGTCCAGCCGACGGAAGAGGAAAAGACCCATGCGCGCGCGGTTCTGGCCGCAAACGGGCTGCTGCCCGATCAAGCCGGGGCGATCGCCGCCCAGTAATTTTGCCACAGGCCCTTCGCAAGACCAGGCCCCGTCCATTGGAGTTGCCCTCCGGCGCGGCTGCGACCGGACGCAGGAATTGCGGCCCGTCCCGATACAACACAAGGACAAGATCATGACTGTAAATTGGCCCCTCAAGTTCGGCTCTTTCATTTCGCCGGTTCATTCCCCGCGCGAGGATCTCAACCTGGCTCTGCATCAAGATGTAGATCTCTGCGTGCATCTGGACGACCTTGGCTACGACGAGGTCTGGATGGGCGAACACCACTCCACCGGCTGGGAATATGTCGCTTCGCCCGAACTGTTCCTGTCCTACGTTGCGGCCCGCACCCGAAGGATCAAGCTAGGCACCGGCGTCATCTCGCTGCCTTACCACCATCCCTTCAACGTGGCTGAAAGAGTGCTCTTGCTGGATCATCTCAGCCGCGGGCGGATGATGTTCGGCTTCGGCCCGGGCGCGCTCGCATATGATGCACATCTCTACGGGATGCACTCAAACGACCTGCGCCCCCGTATGGAGGAAAGCCTCGACGTCGTGCTGCCGCTGCTGCGCGGAGAACGCGTGTCGAAAACGACCGACTGGTTCACACTGCGTGACGCCAAGTGCCAGTTGCGGCCCTATGCCGCCGACGGGTTTGAGATTGCCGTGACTTGCACCACCTCGCCTTCGGGGCCGAAGCTGGCCGGCTGCAATGGCCTGTCCATGCTGACCCTGAATGCGACCCAGGTTGCCGGCATCTCGGCCCTGTCCGGCAACTGGAACATCGCCGAGGAGGTCGCCGCCGAGAACGGCCAGACCCTAGACCGGCGCAACTGGCGACTGGTCGGTCCGATGCATATCGCGGAAACCGAAGCCCAAGCCCGAAAGGACGTGGCGCACGGCCTGCCGGACTGGATCTATTACAATACCAAGGTCGGCACGCTCGGCCTTGTGCCGGAAAGCGCCAATACGACGGATCAGTATGTCGATGCCCTGAACGAGAACGGGTTTGCCATTGTTGGAACGCCGGACCAGGCGGCGGCGCAGATCGAACGGTTGTGGGAGCAGTCCGGCGGTTTCGGCACCTTTCTGTTCTGGGCGCATGACTGGGCTGACCGCGCCGCCACCCGCCGTTCGTACGAGCTGTTCGCGCGCTATGTTGCGCCCCGATTCAGAGGTCATATCGCCAGCCTTGAAGAATCCGAAACCCATGCCTTGCGCCTCCGCAGCGACCTCGCCCCGCAAGCCGCAGCGGCCCGCAAGAAGGTCACCGATGAATATGCTGCGCAGCGGGCGGCGAAAGCGTCCTGACCGCGTCGCGCAACGTCATGATCCGCAAAGAATGCCAGTTCATCCCGTCGAAAGACAGGCGGCGCACGGGATCGGTTGCCCGATGATCAGCAGCATGGAGAGAACGAACGGAATGGCTGATCTGCGTGTGGGCGTGATCGGGGCAAGCCCGAACGGCAGCTGGGGCAGCGTTGCGCATCTGCCCGCGCTGGCAGCCCTGCCGGGCGTCCGCGCACAGGCCGTCAGCACCGCCCATGACGACACGGCGCGCGCGACCGCCGCGAAGTATGCCATACCGTCTGCCTACGGCACCCAGCGCGATCTGATCGCCGATCCGGAGGTTGATCTGGTCACGGTCGCCGTGCGCGTTCCCGCCCACCGGGAGATTGTCCTCGCCGCGCTGGCGGTGGGGAAGCCTGTCTATTGTGAATGGCCGCTCGGGCGCACCACGGCCGAGGCCGAGGAGATGCTCGCCGCGGCCCGCGCCGCCGGCGTGGCCCATGTCGTCGGATTTCAGGCCCGCAGGTCGCCTGCCCTTGTGCTGGCGCGCGAGATGATCGCCGCGGGCGAGGTCGGCAACGTCGCGGCCGCGCATCTCCTGCATTCCGTGCCCTGGGGGTTCGCGTCGCCGGGCCAAGCCTATCTAATGGACCGCGACAGCGGTGCGCATTTCCTGTCGATCCCCGGCGGGCATTCGCTGGATGCCCTCGGGTTCCTTCTGGGCGAGGTGGCGGAGGTCAGCGCAGGCCTGACCGCGGTCGCCGCCGCCCCCGGTATCGCCCGCCCGACGGCCACGCGCGGCTGGATCTGCGCCGCCATGGCAAGCGGCACCGAGGCCGGGCTGACTCTTATCGGCGCTCCGGGCATCGGTAGCGGTATCCGTTTTCAGATCAGCGGCACCAAGGGCGATCTCGTGCTGGTCTCGACCCCCGGCGGCCGCGGCATCCAGATGGCAGACCTGCGCCTCTTCCGCAGCATCGGGATTGGCGCGCTGGAGGAGGTCGAGATTCCCGAACGGTACTATCCGACGACAACGACTGCGCTCGGGAACCCAGCGCTGAATGTCGCAGCCTCCTATCAGGCGGTCTCCGAGGCCCTTTCATCGGCGACCGCGGCGGGCCCCGATTTCGGTGAGGCGGTGCGGTGTCACCGCCTTCTCGATGCGGTCCAGCAGGCCAGTGATGAAGGCACAAGACAAAGCATTTCAGGCAAGCGGGAGGGGATGTAATGAACAGGTTGGCCGGGAAGGCGATCATCGTGACAGGTGCCGCGCGGGGGATCGGGCTTGGCATCGCCGCGGCTTGTCGGCGAGAGGGAGCAGAGGTTCTGGCCGTCGACATCAACCCGGATGTGCAGGCCGTGGCGAATGACATCGGCGCAGTCGCCCTGGCGCTCGACATCTGCGCGGAGGGTGCCGACGCAGAGGCTGTTCGCGCCGCCACAGGTACCTTTGGCCGGATCGACGGGCTGGTCAACAATGCCGGTCGTGTGGATGAGGCCGATATCCTGGAAACCACCGCAGAGCTGTGGCATGACACCATGAGGCTAAACCTCGAAGCGCCCTTCCTGTGGTGCAAGGCGGTGCTGCCAGTCATGCTGGAACAGGGCTGCGGGGCGATCGTGAACGTCTCCTCGATCGAGGCGTTGCAGGTCAGACCCCGTCATTTTCCCTATGTGATTTCGAAGAGTGGCCTCAACTCCATGACCCGCGCCATCGCGACCGATTTCGGCCGACGCGGAATTCGCTGCAACACACTCTCCCCCGGATCCGTCCGCACGGAGATGTTCGAAACATACACCGCCCAGTATCCGGGCCTCGCCGCGCATCTCGAAAGCCTGAACTATGCTGGCCGTCTGGGCACAACAGAAGAGATCGGCAATGCGGCGGTGTACTTGCTGTCAGACGATACGCCGTTCCTCAACGGGCACGACCTGACCGTGGATGGCGCACGCACAATCGCAACCTGACCGGTTGCCGGAGGAGGGAAACGCATGAATATCGACGGCATCACCTGCGTTGTAACAGGCGGGGCACAGGGTCTGGGCGCCGCGACGGTCCGCGAGCTGCGCGACCGGGGCGCCAGGGTCGGAATCATCGACATGGCCCCGGCAGCGCCCGTGGCCTTCGCCTCGGACGCGGACGTGCACTATGTCAATGCCAGCGTGACAGACGAGGGCGCGGTGAAAGAAGGCCTGAAGGAGATTTCGCAGGCACTTGGTCCGATCCGCGCCTGCGTGAACTGTGCGGGGGTCTTCTTTTCGGCCGCCACGGTGTCCGAGGCCGGCGTGCATCCCCTGCCTGATTTTCGCCGGGTCATGGACGTCAATGTGAACGGCACCTTCCTGGTGCTGAGCGAGGCCGCAGCGCTGATGACACGGAACGATGGCCTGGGTCCGGACGGCGAGCGCGGCGTGATCGTCAACGTCGCCTCGATCCGCGCCTTCGACGGCGGGGCGGGCGGGATGGCATACGCGGCTTCCAAGGGGGCTGTCCACGCGATGACGATCTCGCTCGCCCGCGATCTTGCGCCGCATGGCATCCGAGCCTGCACCGTTGCACCCGGCATCATGAACACCGAAATGTTTCACACCCTCACGCCGGAGGCCATCGCCGGGCACGTGAGCAAGGTGGAATTCCCCAAGCGCCTCGGGGACCCTGCGGAATTCGGACACGCCGTCTGCTTTATGATCGAGAACCGCTACATGAACGGCGAAACGTTGCGTGTGGATGCGGCGATGAGGGTCTAATAATGGATAGAAACGCACACGTCGCCGCCGCCATCAACCGTGCGATTTTCGAGCGAGGCGAGCTTGGAGTTCAGGTTGCAGCTTATCTTGACGGAAAGCTGGTGATTGACACCTTCGCCGGCACAGCCAATCCCTCTGGTGAGGCCGTTGTCGGCGACACTCTTTTCAATGTGTTCTCAGTGTCCAAGGCGCTCGCGTCGACGGCCGTTCATGTGCAGGCCGAGCGCGGATTGATCGACTATAACGCGCCGATTGTCGATTACTGGCCTGAATTTGGTGTCCACGGCAAGCATGCGGCTACGGTCCGAGACGCGCTGACGCACCGGACCGGCATACCCCAGATGCCCGAGGGGACCAGTCCCGAGATGATGTGCGACTGGGATGCCATGTGCAGCGCGATCGCCGATCTGGCTCCGATATTTCCCGTGGGCGGCCACCCGGCCTATCACTCGGTGACCTACGGATGGATCACCGGTGAACTCGTCCGGCGCACGGATCCCCGGAACCGTTCTTTCGCAGCTTTCGTGCAGGATGAGATATGCGCCCCCCTCGCCATTGACGATCTTTGGCTGGGCATTCCCGACTCGGCCGAACACCGCGTTGCCACCCTGCACAATGACAATGCCCATGATCCGCTGCCGCCGCTGGATTCCAACTTCATCCGTTCGGTTCCCGCCAATGTTCAGCTCGTTCCTCCCGTTTTCGAACGTCCGGACGTGCGCCGGGCCTGCATTCCGGCAGTCGGCGGGATCGCCAATGCGAGAAGCATGGCAAGGTTCTGGGCCCTGCTTGCCCAAGGCGGCACGCTCGACGGGGTCCGGCTGCTGTCCCCCGACCGGATCGCCAATGCAGGTCGGCTTCGCCAAGGGAACAATCATCCTGACCCGGTCTATTTCGATATGCCCATGCCGCTAAGCGAGGGCGGTTACTGGAAGGGCGCGGCGCTTCCTCCAATTGCTGCGGTCCGCAACCCCGATGCGATCTGTTGTCCTGGCGCAGGCGGATCGATCGCTTGGGCGGACACACAGAACAAGCTGGCCGTCGCAATTTGTCACAATCGCATGCTGAACCTCCGGAGCAGCCTCGACCACCCACTTGTTCTTGTCGCGGATGCGGTCCGCGAAGCGCTTGATCTGACCTGAAGGAAAAGGAAAACCCATGCAGAAACATATTTTCATCGTCTACACCAACGCCGTCGAAGGCCAGGAAGAGGCATATAACGAGTGGTACGACACCCAGCATCTCAAGGACGTTCTGACCATTCCGGGAGTTGTGGCGGCACAGCGTTTTGCACTCAGCGACAAGCAACGAATGGATCCCCCGTTTCCCTGGAAATACGCGGCGATCTACGAGATAGAAACAGATGATCTGGACTCAGTCATCGGCCCGCTGAAAGAGTGGATTGGAACGGATCGCATGCCCCGCTCGGACGCCATGGATCCGCATCGAGAAGCCTATTTCTTTCACCCGATCACGGAAAGAACGTCTCCCTAAAGGCCTTTGCTTTGGTCAATCCGCGCTCTTTGAAGCTCACTAGCTTCTCTACCGAAAAAGGGGTCGGTACGAGTTAAAAATTGATACAATTTGTTTGCTCGTCAGACCGGGTACCCCACCACATTACCCTGATTTTTCTGAATTATTGCTCTTACTAACGCCTTTCTGAAATCTGACCGTACGCGTTACCTTCCGACGAAAGCGAGGACCCA
>TARA_R110002049_G_scaffold15417_4_pt1 | contig 15857 bp, 13 predicted proteins | sample TARA_R110002049 | Tara Oceans TARA_R110002049 (sample SAMEA4396941) | marine metagenome | biome: Polar Biome; feature: [SRF] surface water layer (ENVO:00010504); material: water (ENVO:00002006), including particulate matter (ENVO:01000060) such as... | depth 5 m | reverse complement strand
CGCAGAAGCCTCGGATCTGGGCTTAATTAACCAAGGGGCTTGCACCCTCTTCGTATATTCTTCTATTTCACTATTGTTGAACAATGGGGTGAATGCGGGAACCGGAATATCTGCCTCCGCAGCCTTCATCCTCATAGCCAATTTATCCCTAAAATACCTACCTGTGGTTTGTCCCATTCCGGGTATTCTAAAATGTTCCCTTACCAAAGTAGCCTTTTCTACATCAAAATCGTCCAAGGCAACAATCCTGTCTATTTTCTGATTGCGCATTAAAAAGGCCAGACCAGAAATTAAATCGTCCATATTCCAGACCCCTTCCCGCTGTTCCTGCATGTAGAAAATTTCATCGATAGATTCGCGGGGCCACTTCTTGTGTTCCAATCCCTTGGAAGTAATAAGTAGCACCTTGTTTCCCAAATTCTTACATGATACTAAAAAATCTTCTCCCTTAAAAAAACTGCTAATACATAAAAAGGTGGTTTCATTAGCTTGTCCTGTCATGATCGTGAGGTATAACTTATTAGCTGTAAAATACCTATTAATCCCTAATAAGCAGTAAAAACATTGGAAAAAAATGCTTGACTGTTTTTAGGTTCCCCTTCTTGTTATGTAGTCACCTTAATTAAAACGGACATCACCCTTTTGCCGTTGTTTGGGAGTACTTGAAGTAATGCGTACTAAATTTAACCATCCATTTGGACCATTAAACAAGCGGACCATCCATAAACTATAAGCTAGACATCTTTAAAGTGATGGACCCATGACCTGTTGATCAGCGTTTATTCCACCAAACCCCCAATAAAATCGGTCAGCAGACGCACCCCAAAAGCGGTAGCTGTTTTCTGGGTATAGAATTCCGCATCCCCAAAGGCCACCCCAGCAATATCCAAATGGGCCCATTTTGGATGTTTATCCGTAAAAAACTCTAAAAATTTAGCTGCGCTTATAGCTCCCGCAATGGGCTTGCCACTGTAATTTTTTACATCGGCAATATCAGATTTTATATCCCCCTCATAGGAATCCCACAAAGGTAGTCTCCATAAGCGTTCCCCACTATGATCTCCAGCGTTTATCAATTTAAGGGCCAACTCATCATTATTGGTGAACAATCCACCAGCCTCATAACCTAAGGTCTGTACACAACTTCCTGTTAAAGTAGCCGCATCTATAATTATATCCGGGTGATAATTTTTATTAAGATAGGCAATTCCATCTGCCAATATTAAGCGCCCCTCTGCATCGGTATCTATAATTTCAATAGTTTTCCCTGCGTAAGACCCAATAACATCGCCTGGTTTTAAAGCCTTGGCATCTACACAGTTTTCTGTCGTAGGAATTACAGCAATTAGATGTACCGGCAATTTTAGCTTGGCGGTCAACTCAACGGCCCCTATAACTGCCGCAGCTCCACCCATATCGCTTTTCATATAATGCATGTTGGAAGAACCTTTAATGGATAGCCCACCGGTATCGAAGGTAACACCTTTTCCCACCAAGCCGACAATTGGAGTTTCCGAAGCACTTTTATCCGGCCTATATTCCATTACAATGAACCTAGCTGGTTCCTCACTCCCCTGGCTAACGGCCATAAGTGCTTTTAGACCTAGTTTTTCAATAGATTTTTCATCATGGACTTCCACATGGTACCCAAATTCCTCGCCAGACATTTTAGCAACTTCAGCTAATTTTTTAGGGGTAAGTTTATTGCTTGGGGCATTGACCAACCCTAAGATCTTAAGTTGGGTTTCGGCCGTAGCCTTACCCTTAATAGTTGATTTTTTAACAATTTCCTCCAAACCTTCGGAGATAAAAAAGCTCAGTTTTAATTGGTCCATTTCCCATTTCTGGGTTTTCGTTTCCGATGTCTGATACAGCTCCTTTTTGTAAGTACCCAGTATTAAGCCACTGACAATACCTTCGGCCAATATGGGTATCCATTCCGAATTTAAATTTTCGCTGCTTATATCAATACTCAAATGGGATGGCAATTTGGCCAATTCCATTTGCACAAAGCGCTTAAAAGTATCTATTACCACTTTAATAGTGGGATTTTCTCCCAGTCCCAAACAGTATACCTTCTTTAAATTGTTTTGACCGACTGGATAAAACAAGGATATTTCCTTTTTCTCGGCCTTTATTTGCTCTGTCAAAAGGTCTACGGGAAAATTTAAATCCCCAGCCATTTTAATAATGCCCGCTTCCAAATTGTCATCTTGTACTACAGGTATAATCAGTACTTCCGAAAAATGATTTCTCTCTGTTTTAATTGTAATCATAAAAGTGCTATATAGTTAGTTCCTAAAATAAAGGAATTTCAGAGCCGTGGGAAACTCTTGACTCCAAAACCATTCCTCATGTTTACCATCGGGATCAATATGGAGTTCAATATTTACCTTGGTACCCTCTACATTCTTTTCTTCTAGAATTTGCTTTAATTTTTCCACATTCCCCACCATATTCACGCTTTCATCCCCACCGGCATATAAATAGATATCGGTTGGATAGGGTTGATGAAAATTTATGGCATCAAAATAAATTTTTGGGGTAATCCATAGTGAAGGAGAAAAAATCATCAATTTTCCAAAAACTGAAGGATACCTTAAACCTGCATAAATACTAATTAGTCCTCCCATAGAACTTCCGCCGACTCCCGTAAACTCCCTTTCTTTTAAAGTCCTGAAATTTTCATCGATTTGGGGTTTTAGTGTCTCCACCAAAAACTTAAGGTATTTCTTTCCGTCACCTTTGCCCCATTTGGTTTCCTTGAAGGGAGAAAATTCCAACACTCTTTCCTCTTCCGCATGGTCTATGGCCACAACAATAATATCTCCCATTCCATTTTTGGACAGGTCCGAAAGTTTTTCATCAATGGCCCAGTTACCATAAGGACCACCACCGTCAAAAAGGTTTTGGCCATCGTGCAAATATAAAACTGGATAGCTTTTGGCACTGGTTTCATAGCCATGCGGAAGGAGTACCGATATCCTTCTTTTCCTGTTCAACTGCGGAATTTCATAATCATCTGCTATAATCCGAATCTCTGGGTTATAGGATAAAGGATTTTCCACTTGACTTCCTTCACCAGTAGTACTATTCTCCAACATACTCTTTTCCATAATTTTAGCCCAACAAATGCGGACAAAGATACTTTGTTTTTGGAACAACAGTATAATCAAAGCAAATCTAATGTACTGTTCATTGGGGTATTTTATTTAAATGGCTCCTTTTATACTGATCATATTAATCTTTTACATGATTTTACTTCTTAAAAAGGAACCTTGGAGGTATAAGCTTATTGCCGTTTATCGAAGAAACGATACCGTTGGTTTTTTTCACAACATTCTCGAGAGCGTTCACAACAAAAATTGCACATAACTACCTATTCCTTCTATCTTTACATTGTATTTAAGTGATAGTGTTTAACCCCAAATCGAACACAAAACTTAATTCAAAGTGCTTTTTCCCCAAATCAGCACTTAACCTTAAAGTAAAAATTTTAGATAGAAACCAAATTTTACTGGAAAGACCTACTTAACTAAAAAAACGCCCCTCGTAAGAGGGGCATTTTTTGTTTATAATTCCTTTTACTATTAATTTGAAAAGGTATAGTCAACAGTTTCTAAGGATTCCGAGACAGTTTGATTGCCGTCAGAGGATGCAATTTTGATCAATAATTGATCCACTACAACAGCATTAGTCCCAGATGTAATTGAAACCATAACCGCTCTTGTCCCCTTTCCAGTGAGTAAAGGAGAAGAAGTATAACTATATTTTGGGGAAATACTCCCATTAGTATAGGGCATTACCCATATTCTACCTCCATTAGAATCCGCAATTTCATAATCAAAATTGATGATAACCTCTTCACCAAATTTTATGGAAGCGGGTGAATTAGGTGACTTACTTTTAATGGTAACTTTATTAATCGCAGCTGCTGTATCTCCATCATCATTTTTACTACAGCCAATTATAGCGCTTAAAAAACCTAAGAAAATTACATACCCCCATAGTTTAATTGCCATCATACTATTTTTGCCTTTATTTGGCGGACGTTTTCCTTTCATGAGTTCTATATATTTAAATTATTATTTCGGGGAAACCATGTTATAAATCCAGTTAAAACTTGGTCATTTTATAAAAGAGATGCTGTTACCACAATATGTTTTAGTTTTAGTCACCATCGCTTTTATCTTAACTAACCCAAACCACTATTTTCCTAATTGGCTCCAGTAGGTTTGTTCAACCTACCTTTGGTTATGTTGCTAATTTTTCCATCCTCTGATTCCAATTGTACTTCATAATCTTGCCATGTAATATTGTCAAAAACAATACACTCCATAAACTCGATGTCGCTCCCATTGTCCTGAAACGTAGTGTCGGTGTAATTATTGACCGTACCATTGGACAAGGTTGTTTTTAATTTCAATTTTTTAATCTTGATAGGTTGTGAAAAAGTATACGGAACCTTTAGGGTTATAATGGTCCCCCCCAGGCAATTATTGACCCCGTCCACAGAAATACTCAATTTTCCTGTAGTAATTGGACCGTCCAACGAAGTGTCATCACTTTTACTACAGCCTGTTACAGCTATTATAAGGGTCATAACTATTACAACACTATAAAGTTTTTGAATTGCATATTCAACTATTCCATTAAAAGGCTTAAATCTTGCTTTCATAACTCTTTATTTTAATTATCATTTAATATGTTGGGGAACATTTTATGGAGCGAAGATCAGCGTTATTGAAAATAAACGAGCATATGCACCATTTCCTCAGGATCGGGAACGTGGCCCCCTCCAAACGTCTTTCCATTGATATGATATAATACCGGTATTACCAATGCCACCTCGTCTGTTAGAACACAGGAACCATGTTCCAACATAACATTGAGAACACCGTTCTCATCGGCAATCGCAATATTTCCTTCTCCGGTTACTGGACCAATGGGCGGATTATTAAAATTCACAAAGTCATTCATAAAATCAATTTGCTCACCTACCTTCCTTGTTGTATTAAGATAGGCCAGCCAAAAGGAGTAGGTGCCGTTGGGAATCATTCCCTCAAGTGCTACCTCAACCTTAGAGGAATTCCCATTACAGTGAACAATCATATTCCCTTGTGCTGTCTGAAATTCTGATAAAGTTATTTGATGTTCATCCGGAGCCTTTATTGGAGTCAGTAAACCAATAGGGTCATCAAAAATATTGGCTGCAAAAAGGTGTTCATTGGCATCTACAGGGGTATTACCATCCCGATCTACTATTTCCTCCAATAACTGAACACTTCCAAAATTTAAGTGAGCTACGACGGGCTTGGGCTCAACCACAAAATGCAATGTTGCGACTTGATGGGGCTTAAGATCGACTGAAATGGGCATGGGCGTCACCGTTTCTGTGGACAAAGGAGGCATAAGACTAGCGCTGTAAGTCCCTATAACCTTTGTCTCTCCAGAGAATTCACCCTCCACATTGGAGCGCATTTCTACTTTATCCACTCCATTGGTAATAGTTACTAAGGTGTTTGGATATGGATTCCCTAGATTATCCTTTATTGAACCGCTTATTTTACCAGTAAGATACATTGTTGCATCAGCGTCTGATTTAATACAACTAAATGCTGTAATAATTAGAAAGGCTACTAATATCATGTGTAAAACCCAAACGGTTCCAATTAATTTTACCATTCTAATAAGTTCAAAGTTCCCATGTGCTCTTGTTGTTTTCATAATAACAGTTTTAGAGTTAAACAAACTTGAGGGGGAATACTTTTTATATTATCCAAAGCTATTCCAACCATTAGGGAAAAACTAACAGCCTGGTTCCATATCATAACAACTTAGTTCCAAATTAGAATTTAAACCTGTTGTTATAGATAGTTTTAAAAAATAGATAAGTGGACATGTTTATAAAATGGACGGTAAAAATGGAGATTGTGGTAGTGGAAACAAGAGATTCCCAAATATCCAAAACAAGAAAAACAGTTGTAACTATTGCGGGGTAAATCAGCCGGCAACTTATCTTAATAAGCAGAAGGTGGTACGCCATACAAATCCTTAAAACACTTGGCAAAATAGGAAAGATTGTTAAAACCTACCCTATAGGCTATTTGGGTAACACTATCCGCTTTTTGAAGCAGTAATTGCGCCGCTCTTTTTAACCTGAAGTTCCGTAGTAGTTCCCCTGGAGCTTCGTTTGTCAAAGCCTTTAATTTACGGTGCAACTGTGTCTTACTCATAGCCATTGCCCTTTGCAATTCAGGCACCCCAAAATTAGCGTCGGAAAATTTCTGCTCCAATAGGGACAATACATCTTCCAAAAATTTTTGATCAATTGAAGTTACCGTTACTTTTTTTGGATCTATATGTACTACCTTATTTGTAAAAAGTTCTCTAAGTATTTTTCGCTGTGTTATCAAGTTCTTAATACGGACCAATAATTCCTTACCATCAAAGGGTTTGGTAAGATAATCATCCGCCCCAGTTTCCAGACCCTCAATCTTATTGGCTATACCGGCTTTGGCAGTCAACATAATAACTGGAATGTGGCTTGTGCTCAATTGGGTCTTTAAATGCCTACAGAGTTCTACACCATCCATTTTTGGCATCATCAGATCTGTAATTATAAGGTCAGGTGGATCTTTAATCGCCAATTGTAGGCCGACCTCCCCGTTAACCGCCTCTTTTACCTTGTAGAATGGGCTGAGCTGTCCTTTTATATAAAAGCGCATATCTGCATTATCCTCAATCAAAAGTATATGGGACATGTCTCTTTTGTCAGTGGCTGAAAATTCATAGGTTACTGGACTATCATTAAAACTTTCACTTTCCTGTTGTAATCCCTCAGACTTCTTAGAGGTTATTCTTATTCTTTGTAGTGGCAATCGCACTTTAAAGAAGGTGCCTTTATTTACATCACTGGTTACAGTGATAGTTCCTTCCATTAACTGTACCAGATCCTTGGAAAGGGATAATCCAATACCCGATCCTTCTGTCTCTTTGGTAGTACTATTGTCCACCTGATAAAAGCGATCAAAAATAAAGGGGAGTTGCTCTCTAGGAATCCCCCTTCCCGAATCGGATACCCGAAATTGCAGATGCTGTTCACTGTAATCTGAGGTAAAAGATATTTCAGACCCGTCCTCACTAAATTTAAAAGCGTTGCCAAGAAGATTATAAACTATGTTTTCCAATTTATCCCGGTCAAAGGAAGCCCATAGGACAGTACTGGGTATTTCCACCCGGTAGTCCATATCTCGTTGTGCCGCAAGTGAATTAAATGAGGAGGTAGCAGCCCTTAGGCATTTAAAAACATCCCCCTCTGTTGACGATAATTTTAAACTTCCATCATCAATTTTTGAAAGGTCCAATAATTGATTTACCATATTTAGCAAACGGTTGGTATTCCTACGGATCATTTTTACAGTTTCTATACTAAGTTTTTGGTTAAAATTCATTTCCAAGTTCTCTATGGGACCCTTAATTAATGTAAGTGGAGTACGGAATTCATGGGAAATATTGGCAAAGAATCGGGATTTAGCCTTGTCCAATTCTTGTAATTTTTCGGCCTGCACCCTTAATTGATTTGCTTGATGACTAACTTCTGACGTTCTGATCGCAATGATATTTTCCAGTGCTATATTTTTCGCTTTTAATTGCTTGGACCGCAATTTTAACAAAGCCCATAAAAAAATGATAAATGTGAGTAGATAGATTATATATGCCGTCCATGTACGATACCAAGGAGGAAGTATTTTAAAATAAAACGACCCCTCTGAACTTACACCCCCAAAGATATCCTGTGCCCTTGCCTTAAAATGATAATCCCCTTCCCTTAGATTGGTATAGTCCTTCATCGTCTCTCTGGACCATTCCGACCATTTGTCTTCGAAACCTTCAAGTTGATATTGGTATTTATTATCCTCTGAACTTAGCGCGGCAAATTGGAAACGAAGGCTTTTACTGGAATACCTTAACTGTGGTCTTAGAGCAAAAGCACCGCTACCCCCAAAAATAGCCGAGTCCTGCCCTAGAGTTACCTGCCGTATATGAGTTTTGAAAGGCGTCTCAAACTTAAATTTGCCATTTAGGTTATAACTGGTTATTTCTTCTCCTCCCAGCCAAAGAATATTCTTGGATTCCCAAAAAACATTAAAATCTGTAGTACTTCTAAAACGCTCATCATAAACCCTTTTAACCGAGTATTGCCCTTGGCCATTATCTGAAGCAGAAAATCGATATTGTCTTCCTTCCACGGGATTGGATTCCAAAATGATGTGTTTACCGTTGTTCTGATACGCCCTTGGAAAGACATAAAGTGAATCCAGTCCAAACCTTTTTCCGAAATTGGTTTCGGGAAAAAATGATTCACAACCCAAATCCAATTTAAATAATGGCCCGCCTTTCCCATTGGATGTTACCAATATTTCATTTTCAATTATATACAGATTAATGGGTCCTTCGGGGAGACCCTCTTGATACCGATCCACCTTTATCCCATCCAATCTTAGTTCCGCTGGAGAAACTGGAATTGGAAATGTTAGTTTAATAACCTTGTTCAAGGTAGTTCCGAGCCAAATAGCACCACTATTATCTTCATCAATAAACTTTATATCCTCTACAATTTGATCAATATCTATTTCCTTCTGCCATAGTCCGTTTGTATTATAAATGGTGGAAAGACCGTACATCTGGCCTACAAAAACCCGATTGGGATCGCTTGTTGATTGATGTAATACACGTGTTCCCGGTAAATATGCAATTTTAGAAACTACCTTGTCCGAAATTAAAAAGGTACCGTCTGCGGTACCTGCCAAAAGATCATCCCCAAGAGAAAGTAAAGAAAAACAACCTGTTCCTATTTCTTCTATTCTCTTAAATTCAAGAGAACGATTTTCCATATTCTTCCCTAGCTTAAAAAGTCCGTTATAGGTGCCAACGTATAATTCACCTTTATAACTTGTTATGGCAGAAACTGTTCCCTCCAGGCCCAATCTTTTGTCATAAAAATTATAAGGTAAATGAGGTTCAATTTTTGAAATTCCAGTTTGCAGGGCCAGCCATAAGGCCTTACGATTGTCGACTACCATTCCATGGACTTGATTATTTAGAATTCCGTCGTCTGCTGTTATCGTCCTAATCAGTTTTCCATACTGATCCATTAGAATTACCCCACTTTTTAAAGTTGCAAAGGCGTAGGTGGAATCTGGCATCTGCTGGCCTGCGTACAACAGATTCTCTTTGAGATAATGGTCTATTTCAGTCTCCATTTTTAATATCTCCCTTCCAGTGTAAATAAACAGACCGCCTTCCCTAGAAGCTAGGAGCAATTGATTACCCTTGTATGGCAAAGCAACAATTACTTTTATATCCTTAAATATTTCTCCATCGGGAATTAAGGCCAAGGAATCGCCCTGAAGTTTATATAGACCTTGATCTGTTATCCTTATATAGACTTGTCCATTTACCTGGAACTCCCTGTGTATTACACCCGGATGAGGTATTATTTTCATCTCCCCATCCTGCCAACTATATATTTCGTCGTCGGACACAAATAATACTCGATCGTCATTTGGGAATATTCGCCAAACCGTAGCATTTAAAGGATGGGAAATAGGAATTTGCTCTTTTAAGGAACGATACACAAGAAAACCCAAGGAATCGGGTTCCAGAAAGCCCATTTCCCTGTCTCCTCCTATCCACTTTGTATTATTCCCATCGACTACTACGGTGCGTACGGCGTTTAATCCCGGCGATGTAATAAATCTCCAAGTTGCTCCATCAAACTCTAGAATTCCCTCACCATTGGCCGCATATATAAAACCCTCCTTATCCTGAGTAATAAACCAATTTTGATAATGCGCCAGATAATCTTCGTGACTATAATTCTTTACGGGGAAAAAACCCAATTCAAATTTTTCCTCATTCTTTTGGGAAAGAAGTAAAGATGTTAGAAATAAACAAAGGGGGAGAATGAATGCTTTCATCTCCATGGGTTTGTAGCTACAAGATATTTAATTTTGTTGTAATTACCATATAATGAAAGAGAATTTCCCTATTTCCTAAGAGCAACTTCTCAAGTATGGAATTTTTAAGAATATGAATTTGTTGAAAGGTTTTATTCTAGTAGTTGCTTCCATTCATTATCAATAACCATAACTCTATTTAACCAATGTTCAACTCCATAAAAACCTCCAATTATCATGCTGTAATTTCAATGCTTATTTCCTTACCCTATTCACAGATTGCTTTACCACATGTTGCACTCCATTCACAACATATATTTATCTGTAAACTTGCTTCCTACTATATTGGCCTTATCATTATATGAAACTATATACGAAAGTGTTTGAAATCAGCCTTTAGGTAACCCTAAAAAGACAATCCAATTTCTCGGAAATTTAAAATATATATAATTTAACCAAAATTGACAAACCCTACTTTGCAAAAAAGGCCCTCGATGAGGGCCTTTTTCTATTTTATAAAAATTAGTTGATACTACTTTTTAGAACGAATAGTTTAGACCGAACAGCCAGTAGGTCTGTAATTCATTATCAATTGAAGCAAAAGTAGGTGTAGGATCACCCACATCCAGATTACCAATAGCATAATTTAAGGCTTCCTGTTTGTTGTCTCTTAGGCCAAATTCAAATCCCAGGCCAATACCTTTCCATAAGGTATACCCAAAAGAGTTGGTCCAGGTCCAATTAGAATAATCCGCGCTTTTATAGCTCTGAAACATTGAAAGATTGGTTTTAAAATTAACCTTGCCCAATTGTCTGGTATAATCGGCCACAATCTTAGCACCCAAGGAAGATTCAAAAACGCTATCACCAGAACTAAACACAAAGTTGTAGTTTAAGGGGTGTATAACCACCACCAAATCAGTAATGGGTGTCCAAGTTGCCCCAACTCCAATATCCAAATAGCCTGGATCATTAAAATTATCTATAATTGTAGACCTATATTCCGCCAAAGTAGAGATAGCGAACTTATCGCTCAATTTCTGACCGTACAAAGAGGTTATATTAAAGACGTCCGTAGCTGATCGAAAACTGTCGTCATCGGTTGCAATATCCTTATCATCAATCTTTACCCATCCAAGATTGATGTTCAATGAATTTCTCCAGAAAAATTTAGGTTGATTAAGATTTGCAAAAGCGTTAGCTGTAACGCCTATGTTTCCAGCACTGGAATTTGGTGATCCTTTGGCGTACCAATTATTAAATCCAGATAGACTGGCACCAATGGTTCCAAAAGCGCCTCTTTTCCATCCAGGTATGGCGTCTATTTTACCTTGAATAGCGTCAACCCTTCCCTGTATTGCCGCAATGGAATCTTTCTTATCCGCTTTTTCGGCCTTTAGCTCCTCCAGAGTTTGAGCAACAGTAATGTTCATAGCCAGCATAGCGATTATTGCTAGTACAATTTTCTTCATAATAGTAAGTGTTTTATTTATAGTCCGGCAAAATTAAGGAATGTTAGCCAAACTGAAGGAAAGATATTGATACTTATTTTGCCTTGAAAAGTGGTACCGAAGAACAGGCTTCTCCGTACATAACACTTTTTGCTACGGATTGGATCTTGGTAGTGGCCCATAAATAGGCATTGGCGGGTACCGGCTTATGGGAACATCCTTTAATTATCACTGGCCTATCCACATATTCGGAAACATCCAAATTATCAATTATAGATTGATAAAGGGAGGATTCCAACATTTCTAGATCGCCAATAATTATTTTTTTGGAGTAAGGCTGCAATTTGGTAGAAATCAACATATAAGCCCAACCTGGCACTATGGCGTCTGAAGAACAAGTTAGTGCCACATAGGCATCTTGGTATTGATTCCAATTATGTTCTTCCAATTGAGCCCGAAATTCCTTTTCTCTAAGTATTAAACCCTCGTATAACCAATCCTTAATATCCAAAAGCACCCTATTCCCTTTAGGGTAATAGTCTTCTAGATTAAAGGTCACCAACTTACTTTGGGAGACACGGTTAATTATTTCAGACATTGTTTTAGATTTAAATTTTAAGATTTGAGACAAAGACCGGAGCTAAAAAATAGGTCTCCAATAATTTTGCAATAAGTACCTTGGTACTAAATATACCTAAGCTCATAGCGTTTTTAGAGCATCCCCAATTCCAATTTGGCCTCTTCACTCATTAATTCCTGGGTCCAGGGGGGATCAAAGGTGATTTCTACCTCAACATCCTTTAGTTCATCTATAGATTTCACCTTCTCCTCAACTTCCATAGGAAGCGACTCGGCAACAGGACAATTCGGAGAGGTTAAGGTCATCAATATTTTAACTTCATTGTCTTCATTAACCAAAACATCATAGATTAACCCTAATTCATAGATGTCCACAGGTATTTCAGGGTCATAAATTGTTTTTAGCACCCTTACTATTTTTTCTCCCAGCTCCTGTGTGTCTATCGTTTCTATTTCTTCGCTCATTATTTTAAATGTTTATGATCTGTAAAAGGGGTTTGACCAATAATCGTCCTTAAGCAGACCCTTTAACTTAATTGTGTTTGGTATGCCACTGCATACAATTTCAATTGCTTTATCATACTAACCAAGCCATTGGCCCGAGTAGGTGATAAATGTTCCTTTAGACCAATCTCATCTATAAAACTAGTATCGGCCTCAATAATATCCTTGGGTTTCTGATTGCTAAAGACCCTAATTAAAATGGCAATAATGCCCTTGGTTATTATGGCATCGCTATCTGCTGTAAATACTAGTTTATCCCCTTCCAATTCGGCATGAACCCAAACCTTGCTCTGACATCCTTTAATTATATTATCATCGGTCTTATACTGTTCTTTAATCATTGGCAAGGATTTTCCAAGCTCTATCATATACTCATAGCGCTGCATCCAATCCTCAAACATTGAGAACTCATCAACTATCTCTTCCTGTATTTCCTTTATGCTCATATCCAAATTTTGTGCCCATTGAATAACGGTAACAATTTCATACAAAAATACAATAAGTAATTTTGCATATCAACTATTTAAAAGATTGAAAATTAAACCAATGAAGTTAAGAAAGCATAGTTTTTGCCCGCTGTACACTTGCCACCAGTATATCTACTTCTTCCTTGGTGTTGTAAAAACTAAAACTTGCCCTAACGGTTCCTGGAATTTTATAAAAATCCATAATTGGTTGGGCACAATGATGTCCTGTCCTTACCGCAACCCCTAGCTTATCCAATATACTACCAATATCATAGGGGTGAAGACCTTCTATATTAAAAGAAATCACCGCTGTTTTTTCCTTTGTATCTCCGTAAATTCTTAAACCCTCTATGGCTAGAAGTTCTTTGGTTGCATATTCCAAAAGCTCGTGTTCGTACTGGGCTATGGCATCAAATCCTATGGTATTCATATAATCCAGAGCAGCACCAAAGGCAATACCTCCACAAATATTTGGGGTCCCAGCTTCGAACTTATGGGGAAGATCGGCATAGGTGGTTTTTTCAAAAGTTACCTCCGCGATCATTTCACCCCCTCCTTGGTAAGGAGGCAATTTATTTAACCATTCCTCTTTGCCGTAAAGCATTCCTACACCGGTAGGACCGCACATTTTATGGGCGGAAACCACATAAAAATCAACATTCAATTTCTGGACATCAGCCTTAATATGTGGTGCCGCCTGAGCGCCATCTATTAAGACGGCAGCACCTACATTGTGGGCAGCTGCTATAATTTCCGCTATTGGATTAATTGTCCCCAAGGCATTTGAAACATGGTTGCAGAAAACCAATTTGGTACGGGGGGAGAGTAGTTTATGGTATTCCTCCATAATCAATTTGCCCTCCAAACTCATTGGGATCACCTTTAAAACCGCTCCCGTGCGTTCACATAGCATTTGCCATGGAACTATATTGGAGTGGTGTTCCAATGCCGAAACTATAATTTCATCGCCCTTTTTTAAAAAAGAGGTAAAACCATTGGCCACTAAATTTATACCATGGGTTGTTCCGGAAGTAAATATAATTTCCTGCGGCTTAGCAGCATTAAAGTGCTTTTGTATTTTCTGTCTCGCCTGTTCGTAAACGTCCGTTGCTTCTTGGGATAGCGTATGGACCCCTCTATGGATATTTGCATTATAGTTGCTGTAATAATCCACTATGGCATCTATAACTTTCTGGGGAGTCTGGGATGTAGCAGCATTGTCTAGATACACCAAGGGATAGCCGTTTACTTTCCTATTTAGGATCGGGAAGTCATTACGTATACTCAATATATCTAAAACAGTTTTTATCATGCTAAAAATTCAATGTTGGGATTTACGTTGAACAGAAAATTTCTAAAGATCAAATCCTAAACGAACTCCCAATTTATTGGCAATTAATTTATTGATCCTAACCTTCAATTCTGGGATACGTACACTTTCCAAAACGTTATTGGCAAAGGCGTACATCAGCAAGGCCCGTGCTTCTTTTTTTGGAATTCCCCTAGATTGTAGATAAAATAAGGCCTCTTCATCCAATTGTCCAATAGTACATCCATGGGAACATTTTACATCATCCGCAAAAATCTCCAATTGTGGCTTTGTGTTGATCGTAGCCTTATCACTAATTAAAATATTATTGTTCTGCTGAAAGGCGTTGGTCTTTTGGGCAATTTTGTCCACAATTATCTTCCCGTTGAAAACACCGGTGGCATTTTCGCCATATATCCCCTTATAATCCTGATGACTTTCACAATTAGGTTGTATATGATGTACCAAAGTATGGTGGTCTACATGCTGCTTTTCCTCAATAATGGTAACTCCCTTCATGGTAGAATCTATACGCTCGCCATTTTGATAGAAATTAAGGTTGTTCCTGGTTAATTTACCTCCAAAGGAGAAGGTATGAACCTTTACAACACTACCGTCTTTCTGATCAATATAAGTATTGTCTATCAAGGAGGCAGTTGTTAAATCGTTCTGCACCTTATAATAATCAACATTGGAATTCTTGGCGGCATAAATCTCGGTAACAGAATTGGTAAACACCTCATTGGAAGTTAGGCTCTGATGACGTTCTATAATTTGCATCTCGGCGTTTTCCTCAGCGATTATCAAATTTCTAGGCTGTAATAATAAAGCAGCCTCATTTCCAGTTGAAAAATGAACAATCTCTATCGGTTTTTTAGGAATTTTATTTTTTGGAATATAAATATAAGCTCCCTCTCTACTAAAAGCAGTATTTAAGGAAGTTAACGAATCGTCCTTAGAAGCTATTTTATTAAAATAAACATCTATTATTTGCTTGTACATGGGCTTGTTCAAGGCAGAACTCATTAAACACACATCTACTCCGTCATGGGTGGTCTCCGACAAAAAAGAACTATAAACACCATCTACAAATACAATCTTGTAGGTGTCTATTTCATGAATAAAGTACTTTTTTACATCCCTGTATTCCAACATACTCTCCTTTTTTGGAAAGATGCTAAAATCTATTTTTTGAAGTGTATTTAGGGAAGTGTATTTCCAAGCTTCCTCTTTTTTGGTAGGAAACCCTTTTGTCTCGAAATTCTTTATAGCCTCTGTACGTATATCATGCACAGGATGATCTACATCCACACCATTTTCAAAAGCTAAGAATGAGGAAACTAATTTTTCTTTTAAATCCATCTTTACAAGTTGTAATGTCTAAATGTCAAATGTTATAAAGTGTCTTGTTTACTTATCCAAATACTTTATAAACCCACTTAACATTTTAGATATATTTTCAATTTTTTCCTTTAATAAAATAAACTCTTTTTCCTCCAAATATCCCAAATCCAATGCTAAATATAACTCAGATCTCACTTCTCCTGCAGAGGCTTTTGAAATGTATAGAAAGTGAATAAATTCC
>TARA_R110002049_G_scaffold309288_1_pt1 | contig 15891 bp, 2 predicted proteins | sample TARA_R110002049 | Tara Oceans TARA_R110002049 (sample SAMEA4396941) | marine metagenome | biome: Polar Biome; feature: [SRF] surface water layer (ENVO:00010504); material: water (ENVO:00002006), including particulate matter (ENVO:01000060) such as... | depth 5 m | reverse complement strand
ATGGCCACCGGCTGCTGCGGTATGTCCGGCACCTACGGCCACGAAGCCCGCAACATCGGTACCTCAAAAACGATCTATGCCCAATCCTGGCAACCCCAGGTAGAAGCGCGGGAGAACACAGGAAAGCTATTGGCGACAGGCTACTCCTGCCGCAGCCAGGTGAAACGTTACTCTGAACAAGCTCTGGCCCATCCTATTCAGGTGCTACTGTCGCAATTGAAGTCGATATCCCATCTTTAAATTAACAGTATGTAAAAATAGAGCTACAAAATATCCCAAATAATACTTCATAGCTTAATTCAGTTTTGATTTACGGCACAAGCCCTCCTTGAACGTGAGATTCTTAAAACTTGCGTAACTAGATTGAAAAAGCTGTTCAATAGCTACGTCACGATTTGAGCCATCCTCTTTCCCGTCAGCCAGGCGTGTTACTTGTTCAGGGTTTACAGTGAAGCTAAGAGAAGCTGGCTATACGAAATAAGCGTTTCCAAATTTGCACCAGGGGTACAGCCCGAGATCGCACAAAGAAATGATCGACTGGTTTCATCGAATATATCCGCGATGTTGCACTAGCATTTTGTTGCCTTCAGAGGTTAATACTGCTCGCGTATGAGTAAATTCAGTTCAGCCGCCAACACCGTTTTCTGAGATTGAAAAAGCAGGTAAAACGTAGGCCCGAAGAATAGCTACCAAGCACGGTAAGCGATCTACTAATCTTTCAATTACCGTAAAGAGATCCACTATGCACATCTATGCAGACTTCGTTTAGACCGGTAATGACTCCTTCCACTGTCAGGGCAACAGCGTGTTGAGTTCCTCAGCGTTGAGGGAAGGTATTGTCGCGAAGACATGCTGCAAGTAGTCGTAAAGTGACAGGCCATTGGACATGCCAAAGTGCTCGACGACCTGCAGCCGGAAGTGGCGAGCCTAGCGCCCGCTGAGCTTATCCGATTAGAAATGGTGCCGGGCGATGGCCTAACGATCGCTACCTAGTGTGGCTCCATTACCCTTAAGGCAAGGACAGATTCAGGAATGTCTGAGGGGATGGTCTTCGTACCTTTCTGTTAAGAGTAAGCGTCGGTAAACCTGTTGACCAATTCTGCACTCGACCCGTTTGGCAAGATGCCGAAGTTTAAGTAGGCAGCATGCCTGTTAATGCCCACTCGGAAGGCCATATAAATCGAGTTATTCATTAAGCTCTTACTGAAAGCCATGGGGGAAGAAATAGCCCTTGTTCCGATTGGTAAGGCGTTCAATAAAGGGCGTCTTATCGCTTTATTGGGCAGTTTTGTAGTGCTGCTAGGCGGGGCAGAGGAGATGCTTTTTCCGAGGTGGTCATCATGGTTTGTTTAGAAATCCAGGTAAGCTACTACCGCCAAAGGTCAAAACCGTCCGAAAACCGGACATTTTAAAATCACGCTAGTGGCCGCTTTGGTGGTGGCGATGGGCAACTGTCGGTGTAAATCGGGACAAAGCGGAAAGTGCTATTAAGGCTCTGCATCTTTTCAAGTCATTGTTTTATATAAATTAAAATCGCGTTTATCGATAAGTGTCTTAGTAGGTAAGTCCACCGGAAAGACTTAGAATTAGCCTCCGAAGCCGAGGGTCGCAGGTTCAAATCCTCCGGGTTTATGACACAGTAATACTAGTTTTAATGTGAAACTTACGATATGCAAAACCGTTTAGCATGTAGTAGATATCAGCCAGGAACCGAGTAGGCCAACGTGAGGCGTGCTCATACCGCACCCGACTGATTTAAACCTTAATCTTCACGCATGGCGCGTGCCAGCATGTCTGTGATGGGCTTGGCCAAGTAGCTTGAAAAACTTCTTTCGCCGGTGCGCAGCATCACTTCAGCTGGCATACCGGCGAGCAATTTCATGGTTTCGGTCATGTTTTCTTGCCCTTCAGTGGTGACGCGAAGGCGCACCTTGTAATAGCGGGCCCGGGTCGCTTCATCCTCGAAGCTGTTAGCACTTACATGAATAACTTCGCCGTCGATGACGTTTGAAAGGCGCTGGTTGAAAGCGCTGAAACGGATCTCGGCAGGCTGGCCCATATAAAGGTGGTCAATATCATGATCTGGCACCTTGGCTTCTACAATGAAGCCGACATCGGTTGGCACAATATCGAGCAGTGGATCACCGGAACGGATGACACCACCCAAGGTATGTACTTTTAGCCCCACCACCGTTCCCGAAACCGGTGCCAGCACCTCGGTGCGATTGACCTTATCCAACAGCGCGGTAAGTCGTTCTTCGGCATCGGCTACTTCGGCTTGAGTCTGGCGTAGGGCTTCGCCCACCTGTTGTTGAAACTCCTGCAGACGGACTTGTTTTTGCAGTGCATTTTCACTGATTTGCGAATGCAGGCGGGCGACTTCCGAGGCGTGCTGGGCATTGACGCTTTGATATTCGAGGCTTTCGCGCTCCAGTTCGTGCATCCTCTGGCTGCTGATCATGCCGTTTCGAAACAGTTTACGGTGGTTGGCGACGTCGCCTTCAAGCGAGCTGATACGGCGCTGATTGATGTTCTGGGTATTGATCAACCCTTCAATTTGCTCGTTCATTTGCACAATCTGCTCATCGAGTGAAGCAAGCGTGCTAGTGAGCGACTCCCTTCGGGAGTCGAATAAACGGCGCTGTACTTCAAGTACTTCCCTTACCCGGGGGTGGTCGGAGGTGGTTAGCTCTTCGGGAAAACTTAGCGTCTCGGCATCGCTCAGCTCAGCCAATAACCGTACCTCGGTCGCTCGGCTGATGAGATAGTCAGAGCGCGTCACCCGCAGTTGAGAGCGTGCCTGGGTATCGTCCAGCACCATCAGGATATCGCCCATTTCGACATGATCTCCGTCTTCAACCTCAATGCTTTTGACGATACCACCTTCCAGGTGCTGTACAGTTTTTGTGAAACTCTCTACCGATACGGAGCCTGGCGCCACAACGGAGACCGCCAGGTTAGCGAACACCGACCAACTGCCAAAGCCTCCCACGGCGATAATCAGGATGGCGATGCCCAGTCGGCGGTAGCGTGTATCCTCAAGCGGCAGCGTATCGGGCTTCTCAGATGTGGCATTGTTGCTTTGTGACTTTTGCATGTTCATGACTGAGTCTCCTCGCCGCCATTGCGGCCGCGTGCGCTGGGTTTTAGCGACGTCACGCGCTGAGGTGGTACGGGACGGCCACCATCTGCGGTCATGCGTGTAACGGGGGCTATTTTGGTGGGTGGTTTGAGTGAGGCGATCTGGCCCTCTTTCAACACCAGTACCCGATCGACATTTCTCAGCAGAAGCGAACGGTGAGTAATGATTAGTGCTGTGGTGCCTTCCTGACGTAACCGAACCAGACAGTGGGCAAGCGAGTGCTCTCCCGCATCGTCCAGATTGGCATCGGGCTCATCCAAAACTATCAATACAGGCTGCCCATAAAGCGCCCGCGCTAGGCCAATGCGCTGACGCTGGCCTGCAGAGAGGGCATTGCCCCCATGGGATAGCCAAGTGTCATAACCGTTCGGCTGCTCGAGAATCATATCGTGCACGCCGGCCCGCTGTGCCGCCAAGACGACCGCTTGAGGGTCGACTTCATCGAAGCGGGCAATATTTTCCGAGATCGTGCCATCGAACAGCTCAATATCCTGGGGCAGGTAGCCGATATGGGGGCCCAGCGCCATGCGGTTCCACTGGGTAATATCGGCGCCATCCAGGCGAACACAGCCGAACTGACTCGGCCAAATGCCCAGCGCCACGCGCGCAAGCGTCGACTTGCCGGAGGCGCTCGGCCCCACGATGGCGATGTGCTCGCCCTTGGCGATGGTCAAGTTGATATCGCGCAGGGTGGCCAGCTTTTGCCCGGGCGGCGCTGCTGTGACGCCCTCAAGTGTGAGGCGTCCCTTAGGTTTAGGAAGCGGCATGCGCGGCTCTTCCGCAGGGATCGCCGTCAGCAGATCTTCGAGACGCGCCTTGGCGGTGCGAGCCCCAGAAAACCCCTTCCAGCCGTTAATCATCTGATCGATAGGCGCTAACGCACGCCCCATCAATATGGAACCGGCAATCATCATGCCGGGCGTCAGATCACCCGCCAGGACCAGGTAAGCCCCTAGCCCAAGAATCAACGACTGAAACATCAGCCGGAGCACCTTGGAGGTATTGGTGATCAGTCCGGCTCTGTCGCTGGCTTTGGATTGCAGCACCAGGTATTCACGGTGGCGCGCGCTCCAGCGGCCCATGATGCCGGGCAGCATGCCCATGGCGTGGAGCACTTCGGCGTTTCTCAGGTTGCTGTTAGCCAAGTCCTGGGACATCACATGCTGGCTGTTGGCGTCGTACAGCAGCGATTTAGTAGTGACTTCATTGATGATGGCCAGTGTCGCCAGAAGGATGCCTGCTCCCAAGGCGAACAGCCCAAACCAGGGGTGGAACAGTGCCAGCACGCCGATATAGATCGGCACCCATGGGGCATCGAAGAAAGCAAAGAGGCCGTTGCCGGAAAGGAATTGGCGTAGCGTCGTCAAGTCATTCAACGGCTGCGCCGAGGGCTTGCCGGGCATCATCAATGAGCGCTTAAACATGGCCGAATACAGGCGCTGACTGATCTGCACATCGAGCTTATTACCGATCCTGACAAGTATGCGTGAGCGCATCAACTCCAGCCCGCCCATGACCATAAACAGGAAGATCACCACCAGGGTCAGCATCAGCAGCGTTTCCTGACTCCGAGTGGTGATGACCCTATCGTAGACCTGCAGCATGTAAAGCGGTGGCACCAGCATCAGCAAGTTAATAAACAAACTGAACAAGCCAACGTAAAGGAAGCTGCGTCGGCAGGTGCTAAGCACTTTCTGTAGGTCTGACCCCTCGCGTGAATTCAACATGGCTGAGCTCCAGGGCATTGTTGGATGGTTTTTTTAGGCCCAGCTATCACCCCGCTGACAAGAACGACTTTGTCAGCCAATGATGCGGGTCGCCATGAGAGGGTTCATCACCTGTTGGCCACTTACCTGCCTTGAAAGCAATGCCGCTCACTTTGTAATTATTTGTAATATTGTTGTTATTTAGCGTATCAGGTTATTTTTAAAGGCAGGTTATTAATTTTTTAGTTTTGTTTGAGGTAATAACTAGTGCGTATTTTTTGATGTATTGAAATTTACTGTGAGACAGCTGTGTCATTTTTCTACTGAAAATCGCTTATTTATTTTTTTACTATTACTTCGCGAAAAGCTGAATAGTTTTATGTAGAAATTTCGCAAGTGATTGTTTTTATTTATTTTTCCACCATTACAAAACAGACAATCTGTAACAATAAGATACAAATGTGTGTCACCTAACGCTCCTTGCCACCCCAAAAAACTCTATTAGACTCACGAACTGCCGCTCCGATTTGCCAGCGCTAAACGGCTATCTGCACGTCGACGGCGTAGGGATCATTGTAACAAGCGCTGTAATAAAGGCTTGGTGGGTGCTCACAGGTGCACGATCTAGTGCGCTTGAAGAATTCTAAAGAAAACCTTGAGGTGGACCATGTTTTTAATGTCATTTGTTTCCGGGCAGGCGACGTCTTTACTGGGTAACGTTCATGAAGGTGGGCGTTGGGGTAGAGATACATTTCATGATCATTATCTGCACGTGGTTCCGCAGCCCAGTCCGTGGGAATCGTCTATCAAGGCAGTGCGCATGGAGTGGGAAGATGCCCGCAATGAAATCTCGGTTTTTGAGAGTTTTGAACGCCCGTTCGTCTTTGAAAATCTGCCTACTCCGGCGTTGGGAAAGTTGAATGTGCGCCTGGAAGCCATGGATGAGTTCGGTAGCGTGCTCCCCAATGCAGGCATAACACTTGACTTGGACGTGGTGCCCGAAAGTGATACCTCTCAAGAGACGCTTCCCGAGTCAAGAGTGGAGGCGTCTCTTGAGACTATTGCTACGCTCGCCGATGAACCGATTCTTCCTCCGTCTGACGAGGGTTTTGCGGTCCAGGCGGTGATAGCAGATACCTTCACGCCAATACGTATTCAGGCTGAAGATGCCGACGACAGCGATGGTGCCTCGGCGGTCATTTCGGGCCCCGGTATTAACGTGGTCGATGACCCGGCCGCACCGAATGCGGTCAACGCCGATGGTCAGGCCTACGTCGATTACGGCGATGGTGTTAATGGTGGTGAGACGCTGACATTTACGTTCAGCGTTGACGAAGCAGGTGAATACGAGCTAGCGCTGGGCTACGCGCTTAGTCAGAACGACGATGGCGCAGATCGAAATCGCCCTCTGCGGCTAGACGTCAATGGCGAGCTGGTAGATCGCATGTTCGATCTGCCCAGCACCACTCTAACAAGCGACTCAACCGACTTCAGCGACTTCGGTGCACGCACGATTCGTGTGCAACTCGAGGCGGGCGAGAACACAGTAACCTTTACCTCCAATGGAGCCAGCGGCCCCAATGTCGACTACCTGGAAGTGCGCGCGCCAGACCCCGATGTGTACGTTATCCAGGCGGAAGACCTTACGCTTTCGCCGGATGCCGACAATAGTGATGGTGAAACTAATCGCGTGGTCAGCGTCGATAACATCGCCGACTTTACCAATGGGCTGGAAACCTTCCGTGTTGGCGCCGAGGGCGCTAGCTACCTCGACTGGGCATTCGGCAATGCCGACGCCTATGGTGAGTTCACCTTGGATGTCGCCACTGCAGGCACCTACAACGTCACCGTGACCTATGCGACCAGTTCCGCGCGTCCATTGGATCTCTCCTTGACTGACGCGGGTGTGTTAACCCAGGTAGGCACGTTCAATTTCGCCCCGACGGTTGAGCCAAACTACTACCCTGACGATGTCAGCGATGTACCCACGGGCAATCAGCCAGCGGGTCCTACCGCTAACAACCCTACTCGACAGACTGAGTGGGAAGGCTGGTCTACCGAGACCATTGAGATCACGCTAGGCGCAGGTAGCAACACCCTGCGTCTAGGCGGCGCTGGCAATGGCCCCAATATTGACAAGATTGAGGTGGCGTTACTTGCTGCCGACCCCGTCGATCCCACCGGGCCAGAGATTGATGGCATCGTCGTTCAGGCCGAAGATGCCGTATTGGGTGTCGAGAACGACGACGGTACCCAGGTTCGCAACGCCCAGAATCCTGAAAACGGCGGAAGTTTCCAAGGTCTACGTCCTGACTATTCAGGCACTGGCTATCTGGACTTCGGCGATACCGCAGGAGATAACATCACTTGGCAAGTCGATGTGGCCCAGGCTGGGCAGTACGACATCAGCGTGCGCTATGCCACCAACACTGACCGCCCGCTGGACCTTGTGATCAACGGCGGTACGCCGGTCGTGCTCGATATGCTGGCGACCGATCCAGACGGTACCGGGCCGGTAGAAGGGTTCGACAACTGGCTGTTCGAGACCGTCACCGTGACCCTGGAAGCAGGCACTAACAGCATTGAGCTGGCGATTCCGGAAGGCGCGACTACCGGCCCGAATATCGACCGCATCGAAATCACTACAGTGGGTACGGGGCCGATTCCCGTCGATAACAGCGCGGACGAAGATGGCAATCTGACGTTGACCGCCGCCGAGGAAACCCTGGCGCCCGAACAACTCGCCACGGCGCTGTTCAATGTGGCCGGTGCCGATGACGATATCGTGACGTACGAAATTAGCTTCGACGGCGGCACCACGCGCACTGAAGTAACGCCAGCGGCAAATGGCGATATCACCGTGGATCTCAGCGATCAAAACGGTAGTGTCACCGTCACGCTGATCGTTACCGACGCGGTGAGTAACGAAGCGCAGGCGAGCGAAAGCGTGACCATCGACGATGGCAGCGTAGTGGTAGAGCCTTTCACTGTGCAAGGCGAGGATGCGACCGTTAGTGATGTTGGCGGCACCGCCCAAGGGGCTGTCACGCGCGTGGTGGATGCCGATAACCCCGATGATTTCGGCAACTTCCGTGAAGGCGCGGTTGGCAACGCCTATCTAGATTTTGGTACCGATGCCGGTGACCAGATCACGTTCAACATTGATGCACCTGCAGCGGGCACCTATACGGCGACCATTCGTTACGCTAACGGCGGCGTGGCCCCTCGGCCGCTCGATTTAGCTGTCAATGGCAGCGCGCAACCGCAGGTTCCATTTGCCAATGCGCCTAATGATGGCGTCAATGACCCCTGGGATGCATGGTTAGAGCAGGAGGTACAGGTCACCCTCGAGGAGGGCGCCAATACCTTCTCATTGACCATGCCTACGGCAGCTAACGGCGGTGTGGCCAACGGCCCCAATATCGACCAGATTGTGTTTAGCTCCGATGATAACGATACGACCCCTGTTCCGTTTACCTTCGAGATCGAGGGCGAGGCGCTTTCCATCAGCGATGCTGACAATGTCGGTGAGACGTTGGATACTCAGGTTCGCGATGCCAGCAATCCTGAGACCAATACGGCCACCGGTCCCGATGGTTTATGGGACGGTTTCTCCGGCACCGGCTACCTGGATATGGGCAGTGATGTAGGTGATGCCGGGTCTTTTGATGTCGTCGTCGATGAGGCGGGCACCTACACCCTAACGGTTCGCTACGCGAATGCTGGTGGCAACGGTGCAGACCGTCCGATGGATATTCTGGTGGGTGGCGAGTCCCAGGGCAGCTTGGCCTTCGCGTCAACCGGCGCTGATCCAGACGGCTGGGATAACTGGACGGACGCCGAGATCGAGGTTGAGCTTGAAGCGGGCAGCAACACGATTAGCCTGGAGAACCTGACGGCGGCTGGTCCCAATATCGACCGTCTGAGCGTTACCCGTGATGGCGTCGAGCCTGTTGACCGCTTCTCAGTCAAGATCAACTTCCAACCCGAAGATGTAGCGGTGCCGGAAGGTTATATTGCCGACAATGGTAAAGCCTTCGGCACTCAGTCGGTGACCATCGACGGTCAGACCTACCAGTATGGCTGGGTCACCGAGGAGTCGATCTATGATGACGAGCCCGGTACCACTCCACTGGATATTTCGAGCCTTACCAGCGTGGCGATCAACGACCGTACCGATGATATTGTGGGGCTCGACCCACGACAGGGCACTTACGCCCACTTCGACCAGCCCGGAAGTGACTATGTGCGCGCTGGCTGGGAAATCGAGCTGGAAGACGGCTACTACGAGGTCACCATTTCGATTGGCGACACCTCGGGGCCCTACGACAGTCGCAATGTGCTGAATGCAGAAGGCGAGCTGTTCAACGACCCCTTCACCCCGTTCCGCCCTGATGACTTCCCGGCGGACAGCAATCCAGGTGATGACACCGAGGGCGTACGTTCTGATCTTGTCACTCGCATCGTGCAGGTGAGCGACGGTCGTCTAACGCTTGATTCACTGGGGCTCGACAACGAGAACACTGAGATCCAGTACATCGAGATTCAGTCGTTACCCGACCTGACCCCGGATGATGCACGCGAAGCCCCGCAGGATTATGCCTTCTTCACTGATGCCCGCGCTATCGCTGGCGTTGGCGAGAACGAAGTAGAGGTTGACCTTGACCCGGAAGGTAGCGGCATTCCTACGGGGGTTGACCCAACCTCGGATATCTTCGTGGGTATCTCGGTGGTCGACGGCCGGGGCGGTGCGTTGCTGGAAAGCCTCAACGACGGCTCGGTGAAGCTGTTTGAAACGGTCTCCGGTGAAGAGGTTTCGTTCAACGTCAATACCACCGGCGGTTTCGACTCACTGACCATCTCGCCCAGCCAGACGCTCAAGCCGTTTACCAGCTATACCCTGGTGATCGATGGCTTCCAGGATCGCGGCCCCAACGACGATGCCGATGCGCCGACCCGCGAGTTCCAGAAGTACACCAACACCTTCGTGACCGGTGAGGAGTCGGAAGTCGTCGCCCGCGACGTAGCTTTCAACGATGTGGTCGAACTCAACGGTGCGGCGGATAACGCCTTCGGTTTCACGTCGCTGGAGATTACCTCCGACGGCTCGACCATGTATGTGGCCACCATCGGGGGGCAGATCCTGCGCTTCGATATCGATCCAAGCGACGGGTCCCTGATCAACCGCCAGGAACTGAGCCTGCCGAACGATTACTTCGCCCAGCCCGGGGAGAGTCAGCAACGTGGCATCATCGGCCTAGTGGTGGATCCCACCGACCCGAATGTGCTGTGGATCACCGACAACTACCCAATTCCGCTCAACGGGCGCGATAACGGTGTGCCGGAATTCAGTGGTCGCATCACCAAGATCACGCTGGACGGTGGTAGTGATTTCTCCGGTACCGCTGAGCCCTACATCACTGGGCTGCCACGCTCCAACGGCGACCATGTGACCAACAGTCTCGAGTTCCGCGCCAACCCCGACTACGACGCGGCCACCAATCCCGACGTGCCGACGCACCTGCTGTATTTAATTCAGGGCTCCAACTCGGCCATGGGCGAGCCGGATAGCGCCTGGGGTAACCGTCCTGAGCGTTTGCTGAATGCCTCGGTGATGGAAATCGATCCGACCCGTGACGCGCCTCCTGGGGGCTTTGATGTCTCCACCGAACCGGTGCCCGACAATGGCCAGAACACCCGTTTCGATGACCCGGATGGCCATCCCAAGGATGATCCTATCCCCATGGGCAACGGTGAGTTTCTGGTGTTCGACGAACGCGGTGTTGCCACGGTGCAGGATGCCAACGGCACCGTGCTCCAGAGCTTTTACGACCCCTTTGCCGAAGGCGCGGTTCTGACGCTCTTCGCCACCGGTGCGCGCAACGCCTACGACTTGGTATGGCACTCCAACGGCTTCCTGTACGTGCCGACCAACGGCTCGGCGGCGGGCGGCAACGTGCCGGACGACCCCTCGACGCCGGAGAACGAGCGTTACACCAACGTCGAGAAGCAGGACGACTATCTGTTCAAGGTCGTCGAAGGAAGCTATTACGGTCATCCCAACCCGCTCCGGGATGAGTACATCATGAACGGTGGCAATCCCACCGGGGGCACTGACCCTAACCAGGTTGATAGCTATCCGAGCGGGACGAATCCCGAGGGCAGTTACGACATCTCCGGCGTCTACTCGCTGGGTGAAAACCGTTCGCCCAACGGCGCGGTGGAGTACACCAGCGGTATCTTCGGCGGCAACCTGCAGGGCAATCTACTCTTCACCGAGTACTCCGGCGGCGATGACGTGCGCAGTATTACCTTCGATGCCAACGGCAACGTGATTGGCGACGATGTGCTGCGCGATCCCAACGGTAACGTCATCAGCTACGTCGATCCGCTGGATATTATCGAGAACCCGGTGACCGGCCAGCTGTATCTGTTGACCTTGAACCGTGGTAACGGGCAGAGCCAAATCATCCGCCTCGACCCAGCACCGGGCGGTGTCGTTGATCCGGTCGATCCTGATCCAGAGCCGGGCGACGATCTGGTCTCGCTGCTGGTCATCCAGGCAGAAGATGATTCCCCCAACGATGGCACTTCCGTGACGACCGCCGATGCGGAGATTCAGATTCGCGACATTGACAATCCAGAAACCACCGCCGGCTTACCTAACGGCCTGCGCCCTGGCGCCTTTGGTCTGGATGGCAATACCAACGGTGATGACGGTGTGCCCGGTGGCTATGCTGACTTCGGCGCGACCAACGCCGATTTCCTCACGTTCAGCTTCAATCTGGATGCCGAACAGGCTGGGGAATCGGTGCTGAGGCTACGCTATGCCAATGGCGGTACCGCTGATCGTCCGCTTGAGGTATTCGTCAACAACGTTAGCGTCGGGGTTTACGATTTTAGTCCTCCTCCAGGGCTTACTGGTGATGCGGCCTGGGCCGAGTGGCTAACCGAAGACGTGGCGGCTGCGCTGGTGGTGGGAGAAAACACCGTCCGGCTGCAGCCTACGGACAATATCGGCCCCAATATCGACCAGCTTGAAGTGTTGCAATCACCGCCGGATACGACGCCAGGCTTCAACGAGTACGAGGCTGAAGGTGCTGAGCTTGATGGCCCTGTGGTGGTGCCAGCAAGCGTTGATGATCGCAACGCCTCTGGCGAAGGCTTCGTCGATTTCAATGGCACCGGCGATCAGACCATCACCTGGACCGTCGACGTCAATGAAACCGGTAACTACGAGATTGGCTTCCGTTACGCCTTAGCGGCGAGCAAAGCCGACCGCCCGATGGAAGTGACCATCAACGGCGTTAACCTGGGGCTGGTCAACTTCCCTGGCCAGAGCAATGAAGCGGAAAACGACTGGTTCTTCCAGGAGCTATTGGTCAATCTGCAAGCGGGCAGCAACACCATTAGCGTGACGGCGCCCGAAGCCAATGGTCCCAATGTCGACCTGCTTCGAGTGCCGGATGCGCCTACCGATACCTTCATGCCGATGTATGCCGATGTCTCCGACGGCGCGCGCATCGAACTGGAGAGTGGCGACAGTGCGCGAGCAATCAATGACCTAACGGCTGACTTCTACTTCACGGTAGACGCCGACGGCCTTTATCGTCTGGATCTGGCAGCCAACGCCGGTGCCAATGATGGCCAGGGCCTGACCCTGACGCTCAATGGTCAGCCCGTGGATGTGCTTGCCTATCCGGGCGAAGGGGATGCCGGGGAAGAAGGCACTTATGTCGAGCTTGAGGCAGGCGTTGAGTACAACCTGCGGGCGGTCTCCACGGTTGATGGTGCCGATGAGCTGGACTATCTCGACGTGTCCCCGGTTTCGGGTAATGGCAATGCCGACATTGCTATCCAAAGCGGTGATGCGGCCTACTACTCCGACCGACTGCACTTCAGTTATTTGGAAAACAACAGCTCCTCGAATCCCGATCGTGACTTCAAAGAGAGCGCAACGGTAACGATCTCTAACACGGGAAGCGAGGCGTTGGAGATTCTGGATGCCGATATCGACGGCCCGTTCGTGCTACAAGACCCGAGCATTTTCGAAGGCTTGACCCTCGCCGCGGGAGAATCGCTGGAAGTAACCGTGCTGTTCGATCGTGACAGTTACACCGCGCCCACCACTGACGGTGGCGACGGGGTGTTCGAGGGACGCATTCGCCTGACCACCAATGATGCGGATTCGCCGATTGCCGAGATCCATATGGCCGGTTTCTGGCAGGCGGTTGATGAGGGTGGCTGGGAACCCAACGTCAATGAAGTCTGGGAAGTGTTCGGCTTCGGTAACCGTATCGATGGGCTGCCCACCGTTGGCGCCGGTCAGAACTCGGTACTCAATGACTTCGATCTGTATCGTCCCGTCAATGACGACGAGGTTCTGTCGCGCTATTGGACTCTAGCCGACGGTGCTGGCGAGGCGAAGATCACCCAACTGGCGGCTTATCATGGCGGCGGTGGGGCAACATTGGGTATCCATAATCCTGGAAACACGGGGCAGGACATCATCTTCAGCAACCATGCTGGTGATAATAATCAGACCCTACTGCCGGTGAAGAGCGATGGTCAGTTCGCCACCGCGAGCTTCTCGCTTGCCGATATTCCCAGCGGCTGGACCGGCCAGGGCGTGTTTGGTATCGAGATGGCGAACCTATCCACCGATCCATCACTGAACCCCGAGGGGGGCGGCACGCCGCCAGCGGATGCCGAGGGTATCGAGCGTGGCTACACGGTGCGCATGTTCCGGGCGCTGGATGCAGATGGTAACGTGATTCCCAATACCTATCTGGGCATCATGGATTACACCGGCATCAACTACGACTACAACGACAACATGTTCCTCATCGAGGGCGTGACGCCGGTAGCCGGGGGCGAGCTGACGGTGATCAATAACGACGGTATACCGTCCAATGATCGCCTGGTGATGTCGCGCATTGAAAACCCAGCCAACGCCGCGCAGGAAGTGCACGACGAAGCCACCATCACGATCAGAAACGATGGCTTCGAGACCCTCGATATCAACAGCATTGAGGTCAGTGATACCACGCTGTTCGAGCTGACGGAGGCGTTTGCAGCAGTCAGCCTGGAGCCGGGCGAGTCCATCGACGTCACGGTGCGCTTTATCGCCGATGATCCTAACGACGGCAGCCTGTACGAGGCGAGCCTGGTCATCAACTCAAGCGATGCCGACGAGAGTGAAAAGGTCATCCAGCTTGCCGGTTTGGCTCAGAACCAGTCGGAGAGCGGTCAGGAGCCACTCGTTCAGGAAATCATCAACGCCTTTGGTTACACCACCAATGTGGCTGAAGGGCAGATGAACCAGGGCGGGCTGGTGGAAGCCAACGGCGACGAGATTTTGTCACCTTACTTCCAGCGTGCCGACGGTAGCTCGCCGATCAAGATCACCCAGTTGGCGGCGTATCACACTCAGGGCGACGTGGCCCGACTGTTCGTTCACGATGTGGATAGCCGCAATCTCGATGAGATTCTGGCCCACGACGAGGCCGATGGTCAGACGCTGCTGCCGCGTACGCTCAACGATGGTGATTTGCTGACCACGACGACCCTTGATCGCGATGCGCCGTTTGGCTTCTTCGCTGAAATATCGGGCCGCCAGGGCTACATTTCTTGGTCCGATCCGGATGCCAACCTGTATGAAGACACCATCGATGCCATCGGTAGCCCAGGCACTAACCTCAACTGGGACGAGAACGACGGCCATCTGATCCGCGTCTATATCGCCAAGGACGCCTCCGGTAACGTGATCCCGGACACCTATATCGTGATCCAGGACTACGCGGGGGTTAACTACGACTACAACGACAATATCTTCCTGGTCGAGAACGTTCAGACCTACGACCCCACCGGGGCGGAAGATGCTGACGGCAACGGTCGGGTGGACCTGTACGACGACGATGACAACGATGGCGTGCCGAACTTCATCGACGATCCGGATCCGGTCGGTCAGACCGCCTTCAATGATGAAGAGGCCGCCTGGTCGGTAGGCAGCGATGGCCTGACGCTGGAAGCCAAGCTCTATGATAACGGCGGTCAGGGGGTGGCGTATAACGACACGACTACTGCGCATCAGGGGGCGGCTTTCCGCGCCGACGAAGCGGTGGATATCTCCAACGGCACCGAGGCACTTGGCTATATTGCCGATGGCGAGTGGGTGGAGTACACCCTGAATGTCGAGACGGCGGGCACCTATACGCTTAGCTTCTCAACGTCCGCGACCACCGATGGCAAAACCATCACCGCGGCCTTTGAGCAAGGGGGTGGTTTCTATACCCCGGCCCAGGTGCAGAACCTGCCTAACACCGGCAGCTTCACCAGCTTCCAGACCGTCGGTCCGTTGACCTTCGAGCTTGAAGAGGGCGAGCAGGTACTCAGGCTGACCTTTAATGGTGGCCAGCTGGATCTGGCGTCGTTCACTCTGGATTATGAAGCACCGGTGAACGATGGTCAGAGCGCCTTCAATGACACTGAAACCCCTTGGGAGGTGGGAGCCGAAGGGCTAAATCTGGAAGCGCGTTTCTATGACACCGGCGGTCAGGACGTGGCTTACAACGACACGACTACCGCCCACCAGGGTGATGCCTTCCGCTCAGACGAGGCGGTGGATATCTCCTCCCCATCGCAGGCGATCGGTTTCATCGAGGACGGCGAGTGGGTGGAATACACCATCAATGTGGCGGAAGACGGCGTCTACGACCTCGACTTCCTGACCTCGATGGCTTCCTCCAATTCGGCAGCACGCTCGATTACTGCAAGCTTTGCCAAGGGCGATACACCCTACGTGACAACATCCCCGGTCGGGGTGTCACCAACGGGAAGCTGGACCTCCTTCACCCAGACCGATACCACTCAGGTAGCGCTCGAAGCGGGTGAGCAGGTGCTGCGGCTGACCTTTAATGGTGGGCCCATGGATCTGGCATCGTTCAATCTGGTACCTGTTGAGCCGCCCCCAACCAACCAGGCGCCTGTGGTAGAAGCAGGTATCGAGGACTTCACGCTGACTGAAGGTGAAGCGATCGACTT
>TARA_R110002049_G_scaffold55735_5_pt1 | contig 15900 bp, 13 predicted proteins | sample TARA_R110002049 | Tara Oceans TARA_R110002049 (sample SAMEA4396941) | marine metagenome | biome: Polar Biome; feature: [SRF] surface water layer (ENVO:00010504); material: water (ENVO:00002006), including particulate matter (ENVO:01000060) such as... | depth 5 m | reverse complement strand
CTACAACTCACGAGAATTAGTTCACAAATCGTCAACATAGATAAAAATATTTGGCAGAAGTGCCACAGCGACAGGGCTCGCCAAGCAAGGTTCGAGTCCCGTCCAGACCGCAAAAATTGCAAAAAGAGCTTCAAGAAATTGAGGCTTTTTTTAGCACTTTAAAGAAGTTGTGTTGTCCAAGAGCAATCTTGGAAGTAGTTTACCAAAGTAATTTGGTATTCCAATGAGAAGCTTTCCTTTTTTCTGAATAAGAAGATTGGGATGCTTTTTTGTTTTAGGGCTATTCGTTTAGAACAATAGCTTTATCTATATTTTTATTGTCTTCTTTACAGTTTAAGAAAATAGCTTTTATTAGAGTTTCTTTTTTAAACGGCTTTGTAATAAAGTCATCAAAACCATATCTATTTAGTTTTTTGAGTAAGGCTTCATTAGGTGTGTTAGCCGTAAAAGCAATAACTGTTTGGTTTGGGTTTAAAGCTTTAATTTGTTCAATAGCTTTTAATCCAGATAATTTGGGCATTTCTAAATCCAAGAGAATAATATCTATTTCTTTGTGAGTCTTAGCGATTTCTACGGCTTCTAATCCATCTTTAGCTAAGTAAGTCTTCGCTTTATGCTTTTTAAGCAATGTGTCCGCATACAAAAGGGTAACCTTATTATCATCTGCTACTAAGATTTTTTTATCCTTAAGACAGCAAGGGTTGTTTATTATGTTTTCGATATTTTTTCTTAAATGTTCTTGAGTTGTTTTGTTAAAGTCAATTGTAAAAGAAAAGATACTTCCTTTATCTACATTCCTTTCAATTATAATTTTAGATTGCATTTTGTCTAAAATAGTTTTAGTGAGCGATAAGCCTAAACCTGTACCACCATAAATATCTGCACTTTCACTTTTAATTTGTTGAAAGCTTTCAAATATTTTAGAATAATCCGTTTCTGAAATACCAATTCCGGTATCTTCCACTTTAAACAATACAGAAGCTTTAGTATCTGTTTCTTCTATTAACTCTACTTTTAAATTTATTTCACCTGTATCAGTATATTTGATAGCATTACTTAATAGGTTTTTAAAAATTTGAGCAAGTCTCATTTTGTCAAAATCTATATTAAGATTGGTGATTTCTGGCGTTATTTCTCTTTTAAAATTAAGACCTTTATTGTCTGCTAATAAATTAAATTCACTAGCAATTGAGCTTAATAGTAAATTTAGGTTTTCTGGTTTTTCTAAAAGTTCAAATTTTCCAGATTCAATTTTATGAATATCTAAGACATCATTCACAATATTGAGCATTTGATCATTACAATTGTCTAATATTAGAGCATACTTCTTAATTAATTCTCTATTTATTTTGGGTTCTGTTTTCTGTTCAGATATCAATTGGGTAATACCATTAATACTTGTAATTTGAGTTCTTAACTCATGCCCTAAACTTGTAAGTGCTATTAATCGTTTGTCTTTTTCTTTTACGGCGAACTTTTTATCTTTTAAAAACGAAATAAAATAATCTCTACTAACATAAACAGCAAACACCATAAGCATTACCGTAATTAGTAAACTTATAGTAGAATTAAGAATCATTTTAAAATAGATGTCATCTGCTGTTACAAACGCATATTTTGGGTATACAGGTGCAATAAATATTGCAATAGTGGCAATAACTGATACTGTAATAAATAGAATAAAATTATCTCTAATAAAGTAGTTATTTCTTTTAATTAAAAATGGAATAGAAAGTATAATAGCAAAATAATAAAGGAAATTAAATGATAAACGACCTTCAAAGTATAAAGCGCCTGAAACACCTATTGTTGTCCCTAATACAGAAATATATGCGCCTAACACAAATTTTTTATGTTTAAAATATACAATCATTGCTATAACAATAGCGGTAATTATAAAAGCATCAAAACAGATGGATTCTGTAAGACCTTTTTGGTAATTAACAAGCATATTTAATGCGCTAAAAATAATAGCTGTTATGTGTATGATAAATGTAAAAACATCTATATTTTTTTCTTCTTTGACATAAGGGCTAGAGTCGTTAGCAATTAATTTTCTCATAACTCCAAATGTTGATTTAAAACTGAAAACATAGCTTCATTTTTAAATGGTTTTGCTAAGAATCCATCGAAGTTGAAGCGATTGATTTTAGCTAATAATATATCATCTGGAATATTTGCGGTAAAAGCAATCACCTTAACTGATTTGTTGAGTTTTTTTATTTCTTGTATTGCATTAAAACCATTCATTTCTGGCATTTCTAAATCCAGTAAAATAATAGAAATATCAGGGTTAGAGGCTGTTAGTTTTACAGCTTCTTGACCGTTGTACGCCTTTAATATTTGAGCTCCATTTTTTGCTAATAATTTGCTAGCATAAAGCATACTTATTTTGTTGTCTTCAGTAATAAGTATTTTTTTGCCTGTGAGTACACAAGACTCTATGTTGTTGTTATCAATATTCTTAATGGCATTAGAGCTGTAATTAGATTCATTTTTTAATATTAATGTGAAATTAAAGTCGCTACCATGTTCAGGAGAGCTATTGAGGCGTATTTGAGACCCCATTTTTTCAATAATGGTTTTAGAAATGGCTAAACCCAAACCGGTTCCTCCAGTTTCTGTTGTGTTTTCGTCTCTTATTTGTTGGAAACTATCAAATACCTTTGTGCTGTTGTCATCAGAAATCCCTATGCCAGAGTCTTTTACAGAGAATAACAGGGTTGTGTGTTCTTTTGATTGTGTAATTATTTTTGTTGAAAATTTAACAAATCCTTTATCGGTAAACTTTATGGCATTAGATATTAAATTTTGAAGTACTTGGGTGAGTCTAGAAGCATCTATGCTCACGTAATTATTTTTTAAAATAGGATCAATTGAAACTTCAAATGCTAACTGTTTGTCTAATACTTTAGTTTTAAAAGGTATAGTTACTTGGTTAAGTAGGTTATATAGATTCTCTGGAGTATTATGAAGATTAAAGTTGCCAGATTCAATTTTATGAATGTCTAAAATATCGTCTACTAAAAAGAGCATTTGCTTGCTGCAAACCTCAAGTGTTTCTGTGTATTGAGAGAATGTAGAATTATTTAATTCATCGTTCTCGTTTTGGTCTAGTAGCAATTGTGTTATACCATGAATGCTACTTAATTGTGTTCTTAACTCATGACCTAAATTAGAAAGCACGCGTGTTTTTGCATCTTTTTGTTTTTCGGCATTCGTTTTTGCTCTAATTAATGCTAAAATAATATTTGAAGATGCTATGACTAATATAAATGCAAATGTTATAAAAAGTCCAAAACTTAATATTGAGTTAGTGAGTAGTTTTTGATTGGCATATTCTATTATTAGTTTTTCCGCATTGTATTGTGGTGAAAGTATGATGCTTAATGTTGAGAAAATAAGTATGATAACCGAAAGTATAATGCCATTTCTTAAATAATGTTTATCCCTTTTATTCATAAAAGGTATTGTACATAAAAGGACATAGCCATACATAAAGTAAGATGTTGTTAAGCCTACGTTATAGCAAAGGTAAAGCATCGCACTTCCGAGGCATGCAATAAGAGCAACACTTGATAGAAAGTGTTTTTTTAGATTAAAGTATAGTTGAGAGCCAATGAGAAATGCTGCTATTACAAATAAAGCAACCCTTTTTGGAGTTTGATAATCTAGATAGATGTTAACTATATAAATTAAAATACCTGTAATTAAACCAATACTGTACGTAACATAAGTAAGTCTGTCTGCGGGACTTAGTTGCTTATATGGAGTTTTAGTAAGAAGAATATTTATATTTAATGATTTGGGGCTCATTTAAAATATGTAAATAATTTTAAGGTTCAGTTAAAGTTGTTTTATGCTCATTATTAGTGGTTTAATGATTGAGTAGTGCAATAACATACTTTTTATCGATAAAAACAAGCGTTTAGTCGGTATTTTAGATAAAAAAGCGAGAATAAAAAATTATTATGTTTTCGGTAGTACAATCTTTGCGCTAATCTAATAACCATTTACTCTTGTGAGGCTTGGTTTTAGTGTTGTGAGTAGCTTTTCTTTTTTATAGAGACGAATTCCTGTTTTATTAAATGAAAATCAATAGTATTGTGTGGCTTAAAGCCTAAGTTGTCAACAAGTTATGAACACTATTTGTGTTTTTCATCGGTCAATATGTGTGGTTTGTCGATGATTCATTAGGAAATTATAAAAATACGTGTATATTTGTCTTTTCTTGTTAAGACCTCAAATCGCTTAAAAAGGAAAATTTTAATCCATTTTACTAGTTAGACATTTACTTGTCTTAAAAACTTCCCTCGTTTTTAGTTTAGTATTGTTTTAGGTATAACCTAAAATAGTTAATAATCCATTCCCTTCCCTCAATGTATTGCTTTGCGATACAGTTTTAGATATTGATTAAACTTTAACCCTAAATTAAATATTTTATGAAAACCCTTAAAATTACTATTGCCTTAGTTGCTGTTCTATTATTAACTGTCTCTGGCGTTAAATCTGAAACAATGTCAGTAACGGAAAACAATGAAATTAAACAACCTAATTACGAAACTAAAAGTAATTTTGATTTATTAGCTACTAATAAAAAGAAACTTGATAAGCCCACAAACGGCTAGTATTATTATACCTTTATGAAGTAAAGCCCTTATTCTTATAAATAAGGGCTTTACTTATTTTAATAGTTTTAGGTTTGTCTAAGTTTTAATTGCTAGATTTAATGTATTATTAATTAAACCTTTTTTTCTATTGTATCGTTTAGTATTTATTTTTTCACTCTTTGTATCGCTATGTAGTTTTGCTCAAAACGATAATCCTTTATTTCAATTTGATAGTATAGAAAAGTACCGTAAACTCTCAGAAAATAATGATGTTTCTTTAGAGCAACGGTTAAAATATGCCGAGCGAAGTGTCGATTTATCATTGAAGACAAAAATAGATTCTACAATATTATTGAGTCAAAGAAAACTTTCATTTATATATCTTCTAATGGACAGCTATAGCGATTATAGGGATATAAATTTTATTAATTTAGAATTAGCTAGAAAGTTAAAAGATTCTGTAGCCTTAGCTTATACATATAATAATTTAGGGTTTTATCATCATCAAGATTTTAAAACTGATAGTGCTTATTTTTATTATTCAAAAGCATTAAAGTTTTTTGATAAATTAAAAATGAAAAATGACGAATATAGTGTGCTACAATATATCGCAGATATTCAAGAAACAGAAAAAGATTATGTAGGGAGTGAAGAGAGTGCAATTAAAGCAATAAAAATTATTAATTCATTACCTTATAATGAACGTCATTTGAATAAACTTTGGAACCTAAATAATTTAATAGGAATAATTTCACTGAAATTAAAATCTTATGATAAAGCTATAGAATACCATAATAAAGCTTTAGAGATTAGTAAGAAACAAGGTAGTGATGGTTACTATAACAAATTATATACTTCAAATAATTTAGCCGAAGTTTATAAAAGCAAGGGAGATTTAGACCAGTCCATTAGTTTGTATCAAAAAGTAATAGAACAAAAGGAATCTTATTTTAATGACGATCCTTCATTTTATGCAATTGCTTTGGCAAATCAGGCGTATACGATGTCTTTAAAGAAGAATCGGAACGTTTCAGATATTAAAAAAATGTTTTATGAAGCTAAGAATATAAGTGATACGTTAGATGATCAATTGGCTAAAACAGGTATTTCAATTGATTTAGCAAGATTTTATGCTGACATCGAAAAAAAAGATTCTGCTTATTATTATGCAGAAAGAAGTCGTAAACTATCAGAGGAAACTTCAAATAATGAATTGTTGCTAGAGTCATTTTTAATATTATCGAGTTTAAAAAAAGGAGAGGATGGAAGGGGTTACCTCGTTAAATATATAAAACTCAGCGATAGCCTTTTGAATAATGAAAGGAATGCTAGAAATAAGTTTGCTAGACTTGAACTAGAAACAGATGAACTAGAAGCTGAAAACAAACAAATTTCTAAAGAAAACGTTTATCTTCTATTTATATCCATCGGACTCTTATTTACAGCCATCTTAACCTATTTGTTTATTTCCCAACGCGCAAAAAATAGAAAATTAAAGTTGATACAAGTGCAACAGAAAGCAAATGAAGATATTTATAATTTAATGTTGGGTCAACAAGATAAAGTAGATGAGGCAAGAGCAAAAGAAAAAATAAGAATTTCTAAAGAATTACATGATGGTGTTTTAGGTGGTCTTTTTGGTGTAAGATTAAGTCTAGATAGTATTAATTTTAATGAAGGTAAAGAAGCAATGATGTCACGTGCTAAGTACATCAGTCAGCTGCAAACCATTGAGCAAGAAATTCGAAAGATATCACACGAGTTAAACACCGATTTTGTCTCTGGTTCTGGTTTTATAGATATTGTGTCTGAACTTATTGAGAATCAAACAATAGCATATAAGTTAGAGTATGAGTTCAACTCTTCGGATGATATTAATTGGGATTTTGTAGCGAATAAAACCAAAATTAATATTTACAGAATCATCCAAGAGTCAATGCAAAATATCTACAAGCATGCCAATGCAAATAGTATAAAAATTAGCATTTCTTTAGAAAAAGACTTAATTTGCTTGGATATCATTGATGATGGTGATGGCTTTGATACATCTAAGAGTAAAAAAGGCATCGGGTTAAAAAACATGAAGTCTCGTGTGGATGATTTTGAAGGAGAAATTACTTGGACATCCCTATCTGGTAATGGTACAACAGTGAAAGTTAAAATTCCCTATTTAGATAAAAAGGCATGATCCAATCGCTTAGTTATTTTTAATAAATTAAAATTAGTAAGCGAACAGCATGTTACCACCAAAAACCAAAAAATAAAACTGCATGAATCACATCAACATTTTAATGGTAGATGACCACCCAATTATTATTGAGGGCTATCAAAATGTATTAATGGCAACAAAACAAGAAGATCAAACGCTTCATATTGAAACTGCTAATAATTGTGATGAAGCCGTTATAATGATAGAACGTGCATCAAAAAAATATCCTTATAATGTGTGTTTTTTTGATATTAGCTTACCTGGTTCTGAAGATGGTAAATATGCTTCTGGCGAAGATTTAGCACTGTTAGCTAAAAAATTAATGCCGAGAGCAAAAATTGTGATTCTTACAATGTTTAACGAAACTTATAGAATTCATAATATAATTAAGGAAATAGATCCAGATGGTTTTCTTATTAAGAGTGACTTAACATCAATGGAGTTAGCCGATGGTTTTCAACAAATATTAAAATCACCACCTTATTATAGCTCTACGGTTAATAATTACTTAAAGAAAACAATTTCGAGTGATATATATATAGATGATATTAACCGAAAAATTCTGCATTTACTATCTCAAGGTATTAAAACAAAAAATTTATCTGAATATGTTAGCATTTCAAAAAGTGCTATCGAAAAACGAAAAAAACACTTAAAATTATTGTTTGCTGTAGAGGATGGAAAAGATGAGTCTTTACTAAAAGAAGCTCGAGAAAAGGGCTATTTATAAGTAGTTTTATAGAAATACACGATTTTTTAGGTCTTTTTATAGGCTTGAGTGTACTGTAAAATAAGGAAAGTACGGTTTTACCACATCAAGTCTACGGTTTTACCACAGCAAAAGAATAGTTCACTTACATATATTTACACCATCAACAAGAATTAATTAATCCCTCATTAAGTAATTGTTGAATTAATAGCAAGAAGATTAAACCTAGTTACAGTAATGTAACTAGGTTTTTTATTTTAAATATGCCCAGGCGTTCTAATACCAACTCGTATTATGCTCAGATAGTTTTACAATGAAGAAGCCAAAATAAACTATAGCAACAATAAATTTCATAAAAGTAGAAGCAACAAAACCTATAAACGACCCAAAAGCGGCTTTCAATGCCTTGTCTATATCGTTTCTATGAATCATTTCTCCAATTAATGCACCAATAAAGGGGCCAATAATTATTCCGAAAGGAATAGGAGAGAAGAGTCCAATAAGTAACCCAAATGTTGTGCCAATCATTCCGGCTTTACTGCCACCAAAACGTTTAGTCCCAATTGCAGGTATTATATAGTCTAAGACATAAATAAAAATGGCAAAAACAAGAGTAGCGATTAAAAACGCCTGACTCATCTCTACACCATCTGAAAAATGAAGCACTAAAAGTCCTGCCCAACTGGTGAGTGGTCCGGGTAAAATAGGCAGAAAGCTACCAACAATTCCTAAAACCATTAAAAGTAGTGCTGCGAGCACCAAAAAAATTTCCATATTAATAAATTATATTCAATAGGTAAGACGCAATAAGCAGACCAAAGTTACATTTTTGAACTAAAAAATTAGTTGAAACTAAATATTTAGTTATATTTACAGTTTTAAACTAAAAACTTAGTTCTATGAAACAGTTAACAAAAGCAGAAGAGGAAATAATGCAAGCCCTATGGCAATTGCAAATGGCCAATGTTAAATCAATTATAGATATTCTGCCAGAACCAAAGCCAGCATACAATACGGTTTCTACAATTGTAAGGATTTTAGAAAGTAAAGGTTTTGTTGATTACGAAAAACAAGGTAAAGGCCATGTCTATTTTCCAATAGTAGCTAAAGAGTTTTATAGTAATCAGTCCATTAATAAATTGGTTGATAATTACTTTCAAGGATCTTTTAAAAGCATGGTGTCGTTCTTTGTACAAAAGAATGATGTCGATGTAAAAGACATTGAGATATTAATAGATGAAATTAATAAAAATAAGTAATTATGTTGTATTCTATTCTTCAAATTATAGCGTTTCAGGCTTTGTTTTTAATGTTTTACGATTTGTTTCTTAAACGTGAAACGTTCTTCAATTACAATAGAGCTTATTTAATTGTTACGTCTATTCTGTCATTAATTTTACCCTTTATAAAATTTTCAGAGTTAAAAACTATGACAACTAAAGATGTGGTAATTCATTTGCCAGAAGTATTTATTGGTGCAAAAACACCAACATTTTACGATATTAAAATTGCAGAGCAAGCAGGTATTATTATAGAACAACCACAACAACCAATTTGGCAGGTTGTAGCAATTGTAGGTATTGTAATTGCATCATTAATATTTTTAGTGAAAATTACAAAGTTATATTGGTTAAAATATAAAAACCCAAAGCGTTGGCAAGGGAATGTACTTATTGTGAATTTAATTAAGAGTAGTGCAGCCTTTTCGTTCTTCAACACCATATTTTTAGGTGAACGCATTTCTGAAACTGAAAAACCAACTATTTATGAACACGAGATGGTTCATATTAGAGAATATCACACCGTAGATCTATTGTTTTTTGAACTGCTCAGAATAGTATTTTGGTTTAATCCGTTAGTATACATCTATCAAAATAGAATTAAAGAGTTACACGAATATATTGCAGATGCCAAAGCCATTAAAGAAAGTGGGAAATCGGAATATTACACAAGTCTACTCAACCAAATTTTAGACGTTAATCAGGTCTCTTTTACCAATACTTTTTTCAATAAATCATTAATCAAAAAACGAATCGCCATGTTACAAAAATCGAAATCTAAACAGCTTAATCTCATTAAATATGCCTTGCTGATACCTTTGGTATTTGGGATGTTAATTTATACATCTACAGAAGTTAGAGCGCAGGAAAAAATTAAACAAGAAAAATCAGTTGAGCAAGAGTTGACGGAAGAAGAGCTTATAAAAAAGTATTACATGGAAATACTTGAAATGGAGAAAAATGGAGATGATTTTTTTGAAATTTCTAAATATGCTGGAATAGGTGATAATCAATCGGAAAGGTATATTCCTTCCAAAACAGAATATTTAAAGTTTAAAGCCTATATGCAATATATTTCTGATGGAATTATTAAAAGAAAATCTGAAGAAGGCACATTGACACAACTGGATGTAGATAGAGCTAAAGGCTTGCGAATGGATAAATTTAAAAGTTATGAAGAGTTTAGAGCTTTTAAAAACACCAAAGAGGAAAAGGAACGATGGGAATTAGATACACAAGATGGTGTTTTAAAACTATTTGTAGAAGATTTGGGAAGTTTGACAGTTGATGAAGAAAAGCGCTTTAATGCTTTATTAAAACAGCTAGAGAAGGATGATTTTTTTACCAAAATAGTAGTTACTGATGGGTTGTCTTTATCTATGACAGAATCTTTTATTTCTAAAGATGGTGTTGAAATTATTAAAGAAGACGTAGAAACAATAGAAGTTCCATTTGCAGTAGTAGATGAAACACCTACCACTTTTGATTGTAAAGATTTAGAAAGTAACGAAGCTCGAAAAAATTGCATGAATGCATTTGTCAATAAACACATTGGTAAAAATTTTAATACTAGTGTTGCAGATAGTTTATCTCCAGGGAAAAAACGCGTTTTTGTACAGTTTAAAATTGATAAAAAAGGTAACGTTACCAATATACTTGCTAGAGGTCCAAGTGAGGCATTAGAGGTGGAAGCAAAACGCGTAGTTGCTACTTTACCACAATTTATTCCTGGGAAACAAAAAGGAAAGACGGTTGTGGTACCATTTTCAATTCCTATTGTTTTTGAAGTAAAAGGCGACAATAACACACAAGAAAGGATATCATATAAAGAACTCGTTGCGCAGCGTGATCGTATTTTAAAGAATTCTAGTGAGGAAAATCCAGTGGTTGTGCAGTTAAATAAGCAGATAGATGCTTTAAAAGATAAAGAAACAAAAATCATTGATATTCCATTTAACAAGGTAGAAGTTCCGCCAGTTTATCCAGATTGTAATTCGGTATCGGATGGTGCGGAACAAAGAGAGTGCACAGTTAATGCCATCAATAAATTTATTGTAAGAAATTTTAATATGAATTCTGATAGTTTTAGAAATCTTCCAGCTGGTAAAAAACGAATTTATGCACATTTTACAATAGATAAATTAGGCAATGTTACAAGTGTTAAAACAAAAAGTAAATTTCCTGTATTAGATGAAGAAGCTAAAAGAGTGGTGGAATTACTACCGCAATTTACACCTGCTAAGAGCAAAGGTGAAGCTGTAGATGTTGGTTATTCTTTGCCAATTGTAATCGAAATTGTAGATAATAAAAAGAACTAATTATAGTTGTTTATGAAATATTTGTTGTGCTGGTTTTATTTCATTTTTAGTTTTGATGTATCTGCTCAGGATCTTAAACAAAAAGCAGATGATTACTATGCTAATGGTAAGTTTACTAAAGCTATTGAAACCTATAAGTCAGTTAAAAACTTAGATGATGTTTACGATGACATCGCTAAAAGTTATCTGGCTATTGGTAATTATGATAAAGCCTTAACGTTTTATGAACTCGCCAAAACGGCAAATGAAGATAATCTTTTAGTGCAATATGAATATGCTAAACTTTTAACTAGAACCAAAAAATATGAGAAGGCAAATCAGTTATTTTCAAGTCTCATTGAGTTAGATAGTTTAAATCCCAATTATTATTATCAGTTGGGATTGGTTTTAGAAAAACAGAAGGATACGTTAGCAATATTACAGTTTAATAAAACCTATAGTTTAGATAAGACACATCAAAAAGCAATTTTTAAAATAGCGAAGCAGCAATTAATAAAACGAAACTTTTTAGATGCACATCGCATTATAGATACAGGCTTAGAAAGTTATGAGAATAATGTAGAGCTCATCAGTTTAAAAGCCCAGACCTATTATCATCAAGAGTTTTATACGCATGCTATTGTTTGGTTTAAAAAATTACTTGCGCTTGGAGAGAAATCGGAGTTTATACACGAAAAAATAAGCCTAAGCTACGCTCAAAATTCAGATTATGAGGATGCTATTTATCACAGAAAGCAAGCATTAAATTATAATCCTTATGATGCCAATGCCATGTATGTTATAGGAACTTATTATGTGAGTTTAAATAATTTTGAAAAAGCGGAGGATTATGTTAAACAAGCATTATTTATACAGGACCAATCACTTTCAGAAGAATATCAATATTTAGGTACAATTTTAAATCGACAAAAAAAATATGAAGATGCTATTAAAGCTTTCAAAAAATCGTTGAAAGAAGACCCAACTAATATGATGTCTGAGTTCTTTTTATTGAGAACAAAAGATGAATATTATGGTGATTTAGACAGTAAAATTACGTTGTATGAGCAGTTTATTGAAAAGCATGAGAAAAGCTATTTTATAACCTTTGCACAAAAACGATTGAAAGAATTAAAGGAGGAAAAATTCTTAGAAAAAAAATAATAGGTCATTGGCTAAATCCGATAGGCTTAGCTGTCTAAGTTATTGATTCTAAAAGCGAAGCGTTCTATCTTCTTTTTCAATAAATATTCGTACTTTTCGCTTTCAGAATTCTATAAATGAACCGAATTGTTTGTCTTTTAATCTTGCTTTTTGCAACATCTTGCAATTATTTTGAAAAGAAGAAAGTCACTCCTGAAGATTTACTTGAGGAAGAGCTACAGACTTTTAATTGGAATGAAGTAGATACCTATCCTACCTTTACAAGTTGCGAAACCTTAACGGCAAAAGAAGAAAGTAAAGCTTGTTTTCAAAACACATTAATTACAAATGTTAATGCGTACTTAGCTCAACAAAAAATTATTGTAACCAATGATGTTTTCGATACAATAAAGTTGAGTATTATTATTGATAAGCAAGGACTGTTAACAGTAGAGTCAATGAAGATTCATCCAGAAACCATCAAAGAAATTCCTGAAATAGATAGTCTTTTGCGTCAGAGCTTAAAGAGTGTTCCTAAAATATTTCCTGCTATAAAAAGAGGGCAACAAGTTACTACAGCTTTTGAGTTGCCAGTAATTGTTCAAATTAATTAAATAGTTTTACAATTTGTTTTTGTGTATTGATCTGTAATGCGTGTCATATTTTCTAAAACCGGAAAGCAAACTTTTGCATTAAGCGTAACACTTCAACATATAACCAAATAAGCGTTGCTAAAAGTCCCCAAGTTGCAATCCATTCCTTGTATTTTGGAGCTCTGTTTTTATAACGTTCAATATAATCAAAGTCTAATAACAAGGCAAAAGAAGCCACAACTGCGGCTAAAACATTAAAGGCAATGGCAAACCAAGAGTTTCCCCAAATGTAATTTTTGATACCGAAAAAACTCAAAATCCAAGATATGAGATAAACGACCATAATACTTACGGTTGCAGTGATGACGACACTTCGTAATTTTTTTGTTACTACAATAATTCGAAATTGATATAAGAACAACATTACAAAAAAGGTAACGATGGTAACGCCAATGGCTTGGTAAGGCAACTCCGGATAATGACGATGTGCATACGCCGAAAAGCCACCTAAAAAGAAGCCTTTTGCAATCATATAAAGTGGTACTAAAAAAGTAGACCAATGCTGTCTAATAGAAATCAATATGCTTACAACTGCAGCAGCTAACATACCACCTAAAGTAAACCATTGCATGGATATGCCTGTTTCACTTAGTTTCCATAAATAAGAAGTGATGGTTGCAATGATAATAATTCCAAAAAGAGATTTAAAAAAAATGCCAGTTACGGTCATTTTTTTTGAACTCGATTTTCTGTCATCCCAGAAATAACCATTAAAAACGGGATTAGAAGTTTTGAAATTTCGTAAGGACATTAAAAGAATTTAGAAGTTGTGTTGCAACAATATATGGCACGTGTTATAAATTAAACTTGTAGCCAACAGAGAAATCAGTTGAAAAATTACCTTGATTATCTATAAACAAAGCAAATAATTCGCCGTAAACTAGAGTAATATAACCATTTTTTCCAATTTTTATGTCAGTACCAATTCCAAAAATAAAAGGTGCATCAAACGATGTGCCTTTTTTGTGAAATTTTTCTCCGTTAGAATCTTCAAAATTTGAGGCAGAAATATTTACAGCTGCTAGTTTTACCTGACCGTAAATAGAAAAGGACGATTTATTAATAATTCTATAACGATAACCTAAAGCAATTTCATTAGTAGTGTAATTAAAATCTTCGGCATCAAATGTATGTCTACCTTGTAAAAATCCAGAATGACGAGGTAAGGAGTCAGCTTCAAAAATTTCAATTTCGCCACCAATAAGAAGTACTTTTAAATTTTCCGGATTTTCTACAAATGGACTGTTTGTTAAACCACCAAATAGACCCAAACGAAATCCGACTTTAGATTTTTTTATGGCACTTGCGTAACCTCTGTTGTTAGATATATTGTAAGCATCAACATAAGATTTTAGGTCGTATAATCTAAATTTTAAAGATTCCGTTGCCTTTCCATTAGTCAATTCTTTTAGTGTAGTTTTATACTCTTCAAGGTAGTTTTTATTTTCATCTCTAGAGTTTTTTAGTTCTGTAATGGTGTTATTATTAGACTTCACAAAATATCTAAATTCACCTTCATTAACGGTCCAAAGTAAATCTAATTCACCTTCAACTTCAGTTGTAAGTTCAAGTTTTTCTCCGTTAATAGTATAGTTCTCTTGACTGTAATTAATCTGAAATGCTAAACACAGTAAAATAAATAAGTATAAATTTTTCATGCAACGTTAGGATTTGGTTACAGTAAAACTATTATAAATATTTAGTATTACGTTATTTCTTCGATGTTCTACCTTTCCAACGGTATGATTTAAAGAAAGATAGGATGAAAACACCAATATTAAAGACAGGATAAAGGAAACTCGATATGATAAAGGAAAGCAGATAAGTTTCCTGTTTAAAGAATCGAGAAGCTTTAAAAAGTAGTAAGAAATCGATACAAAACTTTATAATGAATAAAGCAATAGCGATTTTAACAGCAATCAGATTCAATATAATTGCAGGAATAAATGCCACACAAACAAAGTTGCCAAGTATAACAACTAAGCCAATAAATTTTGTGAACCAATTATTTAATTGACTTGTTTTTGAAGCCCAACGTATGCGTTGATGAATAAGTGATTTAAAATTTTCCGCAGGATTGGTGGTTACAATAACTTGTTTAGATTTTAAATAACGAACTTTTGATGCATCCTTTTTTAAGAATTTATCAAGTAGAAAAACATCGTCACCGCTTGCAATAGTGTCGTTACCTTTAAAACCATCTAGGGCATTAAATTCTGATTTTAGATAAGCGAAATTTGCGCCATTGCATAGTATTGGTTTTTTAATACCAAAACTACCAATAGTTGCACCTTGTAAGCTCAAAAAATCTAAAGTTTGAAATCTGTTAAAAAATGAAGTTTTACCATGATAAGTAACAGGAGCAACAATACAGTTGGTTGAACTGATTTGTATTTGTTCGTCAAAACAATCTAGCCAATATTTTGGTGAAATGCAATCTGCGTCAGTTGTCACAATCCAATTATATTTAGACACTTTTATAGCTGAAGTAATCGCATCTTTTTTTGGTGAATCTGAAATTCTTTGATTGTCAATAATCTTAATGTTTTTATTTCTAGTGAATCTCTTTTTTAAAGCTATAGAATTTAGAGTGTTTTCTATTACTGCAACCGAATCGTCGTTAGAGTCATCATTTACTAAAATCACTTCAAATAGGGATTTAGGATAATTCAACTTAGCCATAGCGTTTAATAACTTCGGAAGATTGCCTGCCTCGTTTCTGAATGGAATAATCACAGAAAATTTAGTCTTAGCTGGTAAATCTTGAAGCTTAAATTCTTCTACTTTGTCAAATCCGTAAACCAATAAGCCTATAACTAATAAGTAAATAAGAATGAAACAAATAATGATTACTGTTAGCATTGCGTAATTGGTTTAGGAAGTTTAAAATTAAGGACAAAATAACTACCAATAAGACTTGGGATTACAAAATTGAGTAACCACATTAACGTTGTAATAGATAAAATGGTTAATTCATCTACGCCAAGAAACCCAAATAA
>TARA_R110002049_G_scaffold280923_1_pt1 | contig 15904 bp, 13 predicted proteins | sample TARA_R110002049 | Tara Oceans TARA_R110002049 (sample SAMEA4396941) | marine metagenome | biome: Polar Biome; feature: [SRF] surface water layer (ENVO:00010504); material: water (ENVO:00002006), including particulate matter (ENVO:01000060) such as... | depth 5 m | reverse complement strand
TTAATACTTTCTGTTTCTCCATTATTTCGTAAACTTCTATTTTGTTTATAAATAAAATTAATTACTATTTTTTACAGAGTTTATTTGAGCAGTCCATCGCTTTAAATTTATAGTTGAAGCCAAAAACTTACTATTTTTAGACATCTTAAAATAATCAGTTTCATCTTGTTCAACTAGTTTTTTTATAATTTGAATCAAAGCCTTTTTATCTGTTGCATCATATGAATATCCATTAAATCCATCAATCAGCAATTCTGTTGCAGCACCACATTGATATGTAGACACAATTGGCAAACCTGCTAAAGCGGCTTCATGCACAACAACTCCCCAAGCCTCATATAGACTTGGCAAAATAAAAGTTCCTGCATTAGTTAACAAACTAGGTATCTCCTCAGGATTCACAAAAGGTGTGTGAATAACATTTGGATGTTTGGGTATTAAATGCTCTAATGGCCCACTTCCTATAACGTGTAATTTTAAATTACAATCTTTAGATTTCAATAATTCTTCAACAGCCTCAAATAAAATTTCTACACCTTTATGATCTACTATTCTACCAACAAAAATTAATTGCTTTTGATGCTTCGTTTGGTTAACACTTTCAAAAATAGATTCATCAGCACAGTATAAGCCCGTTAAAATATGTTGAGATTTAAAACCTAATTTACGTGCATAATAATATTGTGGTTTTCCGGCAACCCATATATGAGTTACATATTTACGAATAAGAAAATTACTAAATAAGGATGCCACATATTGTTTTATGGTGCCTAACCATTGATTATCCATGCCTGTTATTACAGGTACACCTTTCGTTTTATAAGTTTTTGCAATTTTTAAATATTGCTTATTCGTCCAACCTGCAATATATATTAAACCAGGTTTAAACTCATTAATCTCTGATTGCATGGCACTAATTTCTGTCTCAGAATAATTGCAAATAGTTATTCCTGGCTCGCTTTCTATCTTAAAAGGCGCATCTTTACTTGGTGGCGCTCTATATACTAAATATTTATTATTATTTAACTCAACGTCCTTTCGCATACAAGCCATCCAATAACCCGTTAAACGTGTATAAAGTACTAATATATTCATAAAACTTGGGTATTAGTTTTGTTTTGATAGATTTGTATGCCCCAGCATAAAAAGACTAGTGGCATAAAGGCATTCATAGATGCTGCCATCCAAGATTCTGAAATTGCAGAGAACAAACATAGTATTAAAAATGCTAATCTTATAACTTTCATTTGGCTATGTAGATACATTTTATACCAAAATAAAGAAAAAGCCAACATACCAATAATACCAACATTGAGCAACAAGCTTAAATACGAATTCCATATGCCATACCAATGGCGTGCTCTATTTTCTCCGATAAAACGATCTGCATAGTAGTCTATATAATATTTATCATATAACATTCCCTTACCTAGCCAAGGTTGATTCTTAATCTCCTCAACAGCTACAATCCACACCTCCTTTCTACCACTAGCATCTTCTAATGATTCAGTTCTTAAAAAAGAAGACAGCCCAAAAGATTCAATCATAACCTGGGTATCTAAAGTAGCACTAATTCCATAAGCATAGGTAATTAGCAATAGACCAAGTGCTAACAAAAACTTATATTTTAAAAGTCTAATAATTATTTCGAAAGCTAATAAACTAAAAATTGCTGAGCGTGAACCTGTTAAAATGATTACCCCAATTAATACTATTTTAAATCCTCTAAAAAAAAGCGGACTAAAAGATGTATGATTTAATCGTTTAACTACATATATAATAGCATAAGAAAACATAGCCACCATAGCAAGCCCGTTAGGATTCCCCATTAACCCCATAAAACGACCTTTTATATAGGTTTCGCCCAGAAAAGGCACAAAAAAAACAATAAGATTTAACCCAAAATAGAGGGTTAATAAGGTTACTATAAGATTATAAAATCGCTGCGCGTTATGTTCTACTAATAATTGTACCATTTTAAAAACAACAAGGGCCATTAAAAAATAACTAATCCCTCTCGATACGGCTTCTACCCCTAGAGGTGATAAAAAATAAGTTATCAATGTTGCAATTATACTAAAAGGGAGTATATACTTTGCTTCATTCGTTTTTAAAAGTTGAAATTTTAGAAGGATTATGAGACCAATACCTAAAATAATAAATCTTAAATTCGGCGCAAATCCTAAAAGCCCTTTAAAGTTATCCCCTAAAATAAAGATGATTATAAACAATGTAAAAAGGGTTTCTACTTTTAAAACTTTATTTTCTATAAATAGTAAGGGTAAACAAAGTGCTCCTGCCACAATAAAACCACCAGCCATACCTCCTAAAATGACCATTAGTAGCCAAAGCAAGGTATGCTTATAAATATTGATACTAGATTTAAATTGATGCACTAATCGTTTATAATTTTAGCTATTTTATTTTGTGTTTGTTTAATAACACCTTCCCAAGTAAAATTTGCCTCCACTCGTTTTAACGACATTATTTTTTTACTCAGTAGTTCTTGTTGGCTAATATTAACTGCTTTAACAATAGCCAATTCTAATTCTTTTGCAATATCTTTTTCAATTAACCAACCATTATCAACATTAACCATGGCATTAACAGCACCAACATCTGTAGCAATAATAGCACAACCTCTTGCCATACCTTCCATAATTACATTTGGCATACCCTCAGAATAACTAGGACATACTAAAATATCCATTTTATCTAAGATGCTTCTTAAGGTGTTAGCATCATATATTGCGCCATGATAAGTAATATTAGCGTTTCTAATTTGTTCCGATTCCTCTATAGGTCCAACAAAATGAAATTCAAAACTTGTAAAATCCTTAATTTTATTTAATACCTCATTAATTTCTTTTATACCCTTTCTACGCTCTGCACGCCCAACAAAAATAAAACGAACAACATTTTTATTCTCTGTTAATTCATCGATTTCCCTCAACCAATCTGCACCAATACCTGTTGGAATTTCTACAATCTTAGAGCCATATCCTTTATCTTTTATAATCTCTGAAATTTTACCACCATAAGAAAATAATTTATCGGCCTTTCGCATGTGATACAGTACGGGTGCCTTTAAGATTTGTAAATGCATGCCTGTTTTAAAATCTGGCCATTTCTGAAACATTTCATACCCATGAAAATTAACACCAATAGGTACCTTAATATTATGTTTTTCTCTGTTTTTCAGTAATGCCCATGCTGCAAAACCCTTTGCATATATAAAATTTGGTAATGGTCGATTTAGAAACACCTCTAAAATTCGTTCTGAATATTGATAACGCTCATATAAATAATGGCCGGGAAATTTCTTTGGCGCAGGGTAATCAATTTCGACTAAATCTATAAACTCTAACTCCTCCTTAGAAAATGGACTAGGTAAATCTTTATTAGTGATGGCTATATAATAATATAAATCTACCCGAATCTTATTTTTAGCAAAGTGTTTAGCTAAAAAATAAGAATGCTTTTGCATACCTCCCATAACATAAGGGTAAATACCATCAGTAATTAGTGCTATTTTCATTTGTTTTCATTAAGACATATTTCATAAATCTCTTTTAATTTATTCATATGATTTTTAGGTTGAAATTCATTCAAAGCTATTGATCTAGAGTGTTTAGACATCAGTCGATATTGTTCTGTGTCATTAATTAAACGCTCTATTTTATTTAACATTAGCTGTTCATCCTTTACAGGCACCAAATATCCTGTTTTATTATGTTTTAACCAAGTACTAACCCCTCCAACATCAAAACCAACAACTGGCTTGCCTTGCATCATCGCTTCAATACCAGAAATACCAAAAGCTTCAGGGTAAATGGAAGGAAACACCAAAAGGTAGGAATTTTCAAAAAAGTTATTAATTTCTTTTCTCGTTTGCCAACCGTGGAACTTAAAGTGTTTTAAGTATTCTTTTGGAATTAAACCTTCAAAATAAGATTTATCATGACCATCTCCTACAATATCTAAGGTAATATTATGCCCTTTTTTTAAAAGTTCAACACCCAATTTAATAAAATAATGTACACCTTTGGTTCTAGACAATCTTCCCACATATAATAATGATTTACATTTTGCATTAGACCTGTCTTGTAACTCTTCAACTTCAATTAAAGGTGTCATATGAGGGTTTAAATGTAACTTATCTTTATTAAAACCTACTTTTTTTGCTTCATTAATGATATAAGTCGAATTTGCAATCAAAGCACTGTACTTCTTATTACCTTTTGTAGTTTCCCATTTTACATTATTATAAGCCTCCAAAAGGCGTTTAGGATGTCTATTACAGCAGCCTTCCTTATAAGCATCATATATGCAATGTAACCCATAAGGTTTAGTACAAATTTTTTCTGATTTCCTTAAAAACTTACCTTGTCCAGGACATAAAATTCTAGGTTCATGTATACTTCTAACAACTGGTTTTAAATTGAAAAAAAAATCTATTATTTTCGGGCTAGAAAGACTATGTAAATGTATTATCTCTATTTCCTTTTCTTTTATATATTTTTGGATAAAAACAAAAAAAGAGGAATGATTACCACTAAACACCACTTCATCATTTGGATATATTTTGATTTCTAAATTTTCATCAATAGCATATATCCCTATCCAAATACCAAACAAACCATAATCCTTACCCAGATGAACTAGCTGGGTAATGTTAGTTTCAACACCACCACTATTCTCTATTTTATCATTAATATGAAGAATATTCATCAAAGAATTTCTTTTAAGTGCAAAGTAATGTTCTTTTTATGCTTTAAAATTTCAGTATTGATTGTTTTTCTGACTTTAAAATTGGAATCAAAATCCATTAATTCCTCTAGTAATTCATCTATATGAAATTGCTCTTTAGATAAACTATCTACATTAAGATAAAAACGTTCTTGCTCTATGCTCCCCATAAAATCTAAACATTTATCTCTATAACCAAAAAGTATTGTTGGTATGTTTTCTAGTGTTGTAAGCACTGCGCCATGTAGCCTTACACATATTGAAAAGCTTGCTCCATCAATTATATCTAAAAATTGTCTTTCATCTTTTACTAGTGAAAAATCACTTTTAATATTCAATTTCTCAAAATATGTCTTAGTATAATCATAATCAATAGGATTAAGTATTAGAGGGATAACTTCCCATCCATTCTCAGCTAATGATTTTATTTTTGGTATTAAAGATTCCCAAAAATCATTATACTCTTTGATATTCATTAAGTTGAGTACTATTTTTTTTCGACTAGCTTTTATAATTTCACTTTTCCCATTTAGTAAAGCCAAATCTCCTACAATATTCGACTTTACACCGATTGTCAATAACCTTTCTTTACTTATGGCACCTCGAACATTAACTTCCTCAAATGTATTTAAAACCGATTCCCATTTTAAAAAATCTATATGCTTATTTTGTTCTAAACCACATGAACCCACTCCTGTTCCGAGGGAAACAATAGGCACATCTAAATTAATAAGACTCTCTACTTTGTAAAACCACATATCATTTATTAAAGTGCCACCTCCGAGTATTATTTTCTCAAAAAAAGAAGGACCAGATAATCTAAAATATTTGAGCGCCTTTTCTATACCATATGAATGGATTGTTATTAATTTATAACCTTCACCATCTAAGTATTTGGATAAAATATTAAACATAACGTCATCACCATAATTATCATGACCATGTCCACCGATATAAGCAATGTATTTTTTTTTTGCACCGACCAGCTTCAATCTTCTAAAAAAAGAAGTAAATAGTATCTTTAATGCTATTATTTTATTATTTATCATTCTTAAAAATTACAATTCTAATTTATAATATTTCCTTTATATATAGTTTTTTATGATATTACTTTTTTGTTCAAAAATTATCTCCCACGTAAAGTTATTTTTCACTTTATCATTTAGGCTTTTACCATAAAAATGAATTAAATTATTTTGATTTTTTACTAAAATATCTAATTTCTTTGAAAGATCTTCCGTACTACCATCAAAGAAAAATAACTCCTCACCAAACCAAAGTTTCAAATTATGTATATCTGGTGCAATTACTGCGCAACCTGCAGCCCCATAATCAAATAACTTCATACAAGATTGATATGGGTTACTTCCACTAATTATTGCGATATCAAAAGCAGATAACAACGAAACAATGTTTGTCCTATCCACAAAATCATGATTTACTACTTGTATATCTAAATTTTTAATTTCTGACTCAATAACTTCTAAACCAGAGCCTATAAGATTAATTCTAATCTGATTTTTGTTACTAAAAACACTTAAGGCATCAACAAAAACATTAATTTTTTGATGATCCATTAATCTGCCTACAAAACAGATATCAATAATATCTTGGTTATTTATTTCTCGTTCCTTAAAATCAATAATAAAATCTTTCTCTATTCCATTTTCTACATTAGTCCAGTTTTTATTTTTTATTCCCCAATAATCACCATAACTGCCCACAAAAAAATTATAATCAGACATTTTGTAAGCTTCCTTTTCTAAGAATTTAGCAAAATTAACAAAGAAAGACTTATAATATCTTTTTCTTCCTCTAAACTGAAAACCATTGGCTTCATAAAAGTGTGGAATCCTAAGGTATTTACAAGCTATTAGTCCTGAAAAATCTAGATAAGAAACACGCTCATAAACAAATTCAGGACTATGTGTTTTAAAAAACTTTACTAATCCCCTAATTTTTGTTAGGTTTCTAAATAATAATTGTAAATCTTTAAGGGTACCATAAACTGGCCCTTTTATTTCAGTAGGTCTAGTGGTTTTGGCTTTTCCTTTTTGAGAAACCTGCTTTTTATACGTAGAAAGATTAATTCTACAAGAATTCAAACACACTTTCAAATCAAAACTAGAAGCCAAATGCTTTACTCCCATAGATATATGTTGAAAAGCTCCAGTACTAGGATTTAAACAACCTTCTTCTTGGATAAGATAAATCCCTTTAGGTTTATTCATTTTTTATAATAATTTGATTCATAATGTCATTTAGATAAAGCGTAAATTTCTTAGCACCTTTTACATTTAAATGATCTGCATCTTTAAAATCTTCTTGAGTAAATCGTTTATCGTTATAAAAATTGTAATAGGTAACATTATTAAACTTAGAGGCCAATAATCTAGAGGTTTTAACGGTTGTTTCCCACTGCTTATTATTCATGCCTTTTATGTATTCTTCATGAAGTGGCGTAGTGATTAAAATAACATTAATATTTGCCAATTGACATTGCTTTACAAAATGAGTTAATAAAATAATATTACGATTAACCTGACCCAAATCTTTATGTGTATGTCGTTTTACGATTTTTTTAGCAACTTTATCATAATCTTTTACATTAGGCTCCATTCTATATCTCCAACCTAATGAATCAGACCTTATAAAGATAATATTATCATTGTTGACATAATAATTATTTAAGTCTTTCCCAATAGTTGAAATGTCTTTATTTAAAATTTCTAAATTATCTACAGGAAGGTCAGTTGTTTCTAATCCATAATAAATAGAATAGTTTTTAATCCATTTTTTTGACAAAGCCATACTATATAAAGAACCATAAGAAATTGGTAAAATTATAGTTTTGATATTTTTTAAATTAGGATTATATTTTTTGTAAACTTTAAAAGTGAATTCTAAATTCTCGCCTATAAATGCCAAATTATATGCATTAGTGTCTATATATTGAGGGTTAACTCCTAAATGGGTATGTGAATTCCCTAAAATTAAAGTTTCAATATTTTCAGCTTTACTACTCAACATGAAGGCATCCTTATTTTTATAATCATTAGGGATGTTTCTAATCAACATCTCAACAACCAATAACGGCAAAAGTACGGGAAGCACATATAATACGACTTTTCTTAAAAACCTCTTCATAATTTAAAATTGAAAATAAATAAAATCACCACCTGGACTTTTAGATCCCCAAATTATACTAATTGTAATCACATAGTACATTAACAGTCTTAAAGGCTTTGGCCAATTAAACCCAAATACCTCTATAGCATATTGTTGTCTTCTCCCAATCCATTCTATTAATATAAAAGCAAAAAGGAAACCAATTAAAGGCAATGCCGTTGTGCCGTTTTTAAAAAAGGGAGTTTTAAATAATTCTAAAGAAAAAATCTTACCTAAATAGCTAAAGGCATGACTTAAATTTTCAGCCCTAAAAAACACCCAAGCAATAACAGTAATAATAAAAGTCGTCAACATTGAAAGCCCCTCTTTAATGCTTGGCAAATAGCTTCCTTCAGCTACAGTGCCTAAATGGGTTCTATTTTTATTTAGCAATAATAAGGGTAAAAAATAAATAGCATTTAAGGCACCCCAAACTATAAAGGTCCAATTGGCACCATGCCAAAACCCACTGACTAAAAATATAATAAAGGTATTACGCACCTTCATCCATGTACCGCCTCGACTACCACCTAAAGGAATATACAAATAATCTCTAAACCACGTGGATAAGGACATATGCCAACGCCTCCAAAATTCTGCTATATCTCGTGAAAAATAAGGAAAAGCAAAATTCTGTTTTAAGTTAAACCCAAATAATCTAGACGTTCCTATAGCAATATCAGAATACCCCGAAAAATCACAATAAATTTGGAAGGTAAAAAATAAAGCTCCTAAAAATAAAGTACTCCCGTTGTAACTGTCTGAGTTATTAAAAATGTCATTTGCAAATTGCGCACAACCATCTGCTATAACCACTTTTTTAAATAAACCCCATAAAATTTGACGGCAGCCATCTACCGCTTTGGAGTAACTAAATTGCCTTTTTTTACAAAATTGGGGTAATAAATTGGTGGCGCGTTCTATAGGACCTGCAACGAGTTGTGGAAAAAAACTAACAAATGCTGAAAACGCAATAAAATCTTTGGTTGGTTTTAATTTTCCTTTATAAACATCTATGGTATAACTTAAGGTCTGAAAGGTATAAAAGCTAATCCCTACGGGTAAAATAATGTTTAAGGACCGTGTACCTATGGTATAGCCAAAGAAAGAAAAAGCCTCTACAAAGTTATCTAAGAAGAAGTTAGCATATTTAAAAAAGCCTAAAAAACCCAAATTAACTATGATGCTAATCCAAAGTAATACTTTACGTTTAAAAACAACTTTTTCTTTTGAGAGCCTTACACCAATAGAATAATCTACAATAGTACTAAAAAGCACCAAAGTTAAAAAATGCCAATCCCACCAGCCATAAAATACGTAACTAGCGATAACAATAAGTAAATTTTGTAACTTTAGATTTTTATTGGTTACATACCAATACAAACAGAATACTATTGGTAAAAAAATGGCAAAATCTAAAGAATTAAATAACATGTTTTAAATTAATTTATTAAAAATACACTGCACCCAAAATTATACAATTCTCAAATTGTACCGAAAGAAATATTGAGCCTACAAACTTATAATTATTTATATTAAACTACGTTTATTTCCTTTAACAAAGACAAAATACTCATAACGCGATGATTTGTATTACACAACGCCGTGATATGTAAACGACCTGCTTCACCAAAATCTTTACAAAGTTCTTTGTTTTTAAGCAAGGTAATTATTTTTTCTGCCATAGTTTCATAATCAAACTCTTGCACTAAGAAACCTGTTTTACTATCAATAACATTCTCTGTTATACCGTTATGAATGGTAGAAACTACAGGGATTCTAAACATTTGTGCTTCTGCTAAACTTATGGCAAAACCTTCTTGATCACCTGTAAGTGCTGTAACACTATGTTGTATAAAAACCGTTTTATCTTGTATAACTTTAAATGCTTCATGTCTTGGCAAGGCTCCTAATAATGTAACATTGTTTTTTAACCCAAGTTGTATAATTTTAGCTTCTAACTCTGTTCTAAGTTCGCCATCACCAATAATGGTAAAAGTAGCATTGGGTATTACATCAGTTACTAACTTAAAAGCAAGTAATGCTGCTATTGGATTTTTTTTAGGGGTTAAACGTCCTAAAGCTACCACTTGATTCGGTTTTTTAAATTTCTCTTCCCAACTTAACGGTTGTATTAGTTTAGCATCTACACCAAGTCTAATTAATTTAATTTTTTCTTCTGGACATCCATTTAATACTAAAATGCGTCGCATTGAGTGACTTACTACCACAAAATAGTTACATAATTTAATAAGCTCATTAAATTGCGCTTTATAATGCAAATCGCGCATTTTAGAGGTAATATCATACCCATGAATATGCACCACAAAAGGAATATGATGTTTTTTGAAAAAACTCATTAAAAGTACACCATTAGTGGCATAATCTACATAAGCGACATCTATATGTTGCGCACCGGAAGCCTCTAATTTTTTGATAACCGTATTTTCTTTTACCGCAACATAACGCTCTCTAAACGCAGGAAACTTTAAAGACAATTTATTAAGAAAAGTTACATATCCATTTTCAAAATTAAAACCAGAGTTACAAACTGTTACATTAAAGTCTAAAACACTTTTATTTTGTTCTCCAGAGAAAAAAACAATATCATTATTCTCATGATACAACCCTTTTAATAAATCGTACACAAAGGTCTCCGATACTTTGATATTAGAATTACTAAAATAGCCTATTTTCATATGTTATTTAATTGGTATAAAATAATTAGAAATGATGTCTTTTTTTGTCTCAAAACATTCAATAACACTATCATGTTAATATTAAATCTCTAACCGTTTCTTTCTAGTTGGCAAGATATTATAATTTTCATCAATACATTTAATGTTTTGTTTACATTATTATTTTCTATTTTCTAAAGTTTCAATCAGTTTTGGAGTAAATTTATCAACGCCTGCTTTATTTAGGTGGTCAGAATCGTAAAAATGTAATGAATCGTTTAATCTCATAGTTTCATTGAAATTATAATATTCAGAATAGCTCTTCATTAATGAATCAAAGGACTTTGTATTAGAAAAACTTGAGTAATACAGAGGGCTAATAGGAGCATAGACTAATATTACCTCAATATTTTTACTTTCAAATATTTTCATAATTGACTCAAAGTACTTAAGTTGCTTTTTATTAATTTCTATGTTATGGCTTTTAAAAGTATGAGGTTGCCAATAGTAATTACTGCGCTCAACATAACCTCCTGAATAATAAACATCCTTGTCTCTTACAGCGTCTTCTTTAAAAGATTCATTTTGCCTGAATAGTTCTCTAATCGCCCCATAAAACAAAGTATTATACGTTTTTATATGGTTCTGCTTCAAAGCCAACTCAAAAGAATAATAATCAATATCATCATTAGCAAGTAAGTGTAAAGATGCCTCTACACCATCCATTTCAAATGTAACTGGGTATACATCGTAAACCACAAGCTTTGGTTTTAATTGATTTAAATACCTATTTAACAGTGTTAAAGTTTGCAGTGGTGTACCGGCTTTAGTCCCTAAATTGAATGTTTTGTAGCCCTCGTTCTTAAAGGCTTTAGTGTTAAATCCCCTAATCGAATGAGATGAACCTAAAAATAAGATATCAACATCACTTACTGTTTTGACCTCTTTCAATCGTGTGTTTAAATTCCCTATTGAACCTATGGGATATTTTAAATTAGGCTTTAATACATTAGGTGCAAAATTCCCCCAAATAAATAAGGCTATTAAATAAATTAAAAACGAGTAAATTAAAAATATAGTTAAATTAAAAATAAATTTTTTCATTAATATTAAAATTGAAAATAAATAAACGGAGATTCTTCGGTTTGCATATACATAGCCATAATGAATATTATAACTGAGTAAACAGACCACCTAACAAATCTACTAGAAATCAAACTAATGCAGCTTAATGCGTATTGATAAGTCTTACCTATCCATTCTATTAAGACAAATAATAAAACTAAAATAATAACCGTTATTGCATTTTCTATTCCATTAAAATTTGGCATTTCGAAAAAGGAAGATGATAAAATATTTGAAATAAAACTAAATGCATGTTTCATATTTTCTGCTCTAAAAAATATCCAAGCAAATACAGTTAACATAAATGTCATCAAAATAGACAAAAATTCTTTGGCACTTGGTAAAAATTTCCCATGAGCAATATCTCCCATGTTGTTACGATTCTTTTTTCTAAGTAAAAGGGGTAAAAAATAAACAGCATTTAATGCTCCCCAAACTATAAATGTCCAGTTTGCTCCATGCCAAAAACCACTTACAATAAAAATTATAAAAGTATTTCTAATTTTCACCCAAGTACCTCCTCGACTACCTCCTAATGGTATGTATAAATAATCCCTAAACCATGTTGAAAGAGAAATATGCCAACGCCTCCAAAATTCAGCAATATCTCTTGAGAAGTAGGGAAAAGCAAAGTTTTGCATGAGGTTAAATCCGAAGAGTCGTGAAGTTCCAATAGCAATATCAGAATATCCAGAAAAATCGCAATAGATTTGAAATGTAAAAAAAAGAGCTCCAACAACTAATGTACTTCCTCCATACTCATTAGAATTATTAAATATTTCATTTGCATACTGTGCACAATTATCTGCAATAACTATTTTTTTAAACAATCCCCAAAGTATTTGGCGCATACCGTCAACTGCCTTAGAATAGTCAAACTTTCTTTTTTTATAAAATTGAGGTAAAAGATTTGTTGCTCTTTCAATTGGACCAGCTACTAATTGAGGAAAGAAACTTACAAATGCAGAAAAGGTAATAATATCTCTAGTAGGTTCGAGTTTCTTTTTATACACATCAATTGTATAACTAAGTGTTTGAAACGTATAAAAACTTATTCCTACAGGAAGTATAATATTAAGAGAATTGGAATTAATCTTCATTCCGAAAAATGAAAATGCAGAAATAAAATTATCTAGAAAAAAATTATAATATTTAAAGAATCCTAAAAACCCTAAATTAACAACAATACTAGTCCAAAGAAGCATCTTTCTTTTTATTGTTGTTTCTTCTTTTGATAATAAAACGCCAATAGAATAATCTACTACAGTACTAAATATTATTAAAGATAAAAATCTCCAATCCCACCATCCGTAGAACACGTAACTAGCAACAACTATTAGAAAATTTTGTAATCTCAGGTTTTTGGCTGTTACAAACCAATAAAGCACAAATACTATTGGTAAGAATATTGCAAAGTCGATTGAGTTAAAAAGCATAAAATTTTATTTACTTCCTGAAAGAAACTTACGTATTAATATGAATATCCAAATTGCTCAATATCTTCTTTAAACCAATCTTCAATTATGAGTTTTGTTTCTTCGTTATAATATTCTCTATAATCCACCCTCTTAGTTTTATTATAGTGAGGTAACTGCTTCTCTATTCCAATATCCTTAAGCACAGCCGAAAATTCTTCATTCAGATTCTCAAATCTTAAAATTTTATTTATTCTTATCTCTCCATTATAATCTTTAAGCCAATCTACTTGAGGGAGAAACATTTTAGGGTTAGAGTAATAAAAAGAATCCTTTTCTTTACCATAAGTTTTTTTAACCCAATCCTTAAAAGGAATAGGTTCGTCTTTCATATTACATTGATTCGTTTTTACCCTATATTTATATTGTGACAAGGCTCTATCCCAAGGATTTCTTACCACAGCAAACTTATATGTGTTTTTAAATACAATTTGACCAACACCATGGGTATCAATAATTTCCTTAACTGTTAAGTGATTTTTTTTTGTTAACCCTATAGCTGTTTTTATACTAGAACCTGCCGTTTTATTAATATGAATAAATATAAAATTTCCTTTTGGCCCTTTTCTTAGTGGATTGTTTTCATCCTTAGTAAAATACACGTAAATTACACGTAACCTGTGTAATAGTATATTTCCAATTTTTGATTTAATTTTAGTAATCATTATTTCAAATATTTTATTCAAATTAATAGCGCTAATAGTAGAGAAAAGAAACTTCTACACCTTTCTTAATTTGTTAGTTATTTTTTCAACTCCTTCAACTTACCTTTGATAAACCTAACACTATCTTTATTCATTACGTAAAAAAGTAACAGACCAACGCTCAGTCCCAAAATATAAATTCCTAAATTTATATATATATTAAATATATCTGAAAAATAATGATAAAGCCCAAATGACAATAAACAAGCACACAATAGTGGGAGAAAACTCTCTCCCGCTACTTTTAAATAATCTTTTATAGTAAATCCAAAAATGGGTTTTAATACAATATATAAGTTCATAGCCTGCAGCACAAATAACTCAATTCCGATTAAAGCATAAAGCGCATAGATAATAGAAAATTGTAAGCTTACAGAAAGGGCTAATAAAACAATTACAGAAAACCAAAGATTAAAATAAAACGATTGTTTGGCTTTGCCTCTAGCTAAAAGCAAAGGACCAAAAGTAGTCCTTAATAAACGAATGGAAAAGAGTACAGCTGTTAACCTCAAATAAGGAACACTAGACATCCAATTTTCTCCATAAAAATAATAGATAACAGCATCTGGAAATACAATAAGTAATAGCATAACTGGAATAATTGCTAAGTACACTACTTTATTTATAGTTAAGGCCATTTTCTTTAACTGTTCGTCATTTTTTATAGAGCTATATACCGGAAACGCCATTTTATTAAACACACTCCTTATTAACTGTACTGGTTTCATTACTAGGATTTTTGAGAGATTATAAAATCCTAATATCTCTGTACTTAAAAATGCCCCTATTAATAAATTATCGCCTTGCTGTCTAAAATAAGTAATAATTCTTTCTGACATTTGATAGCCTCCAAAATTTAGATAAGGCTTTACCTCATTTAAATTAAAGTACCATTTAGGTTTGTGGAATTTAACGCCTCTTAACATATATAAACTCCCGCGAGAAAAATTCTCAACCATATAGCCAAAAACTAATGAATACACTCCAAATCCTTGAAAAGCTAAAACTATTGTAACAATAAATCCTACAAATGGCGTAACTATATTTATTTTAGCCAGACTTTTAAACAACAGTTTTTTTGTTAACAGTGCTTTATATTGAATAGCAAAGCCATTAAACAAAAAAGTAAAAGAAATAATTTTAAGTATTGTATTCAACTCTTCATCGCTAAAGATATATAATGCTATAGGCTTACTAAATACTAAAAGAATTACACATGTAATACTACCTAAAATAACGTTAAGCCAATATAATGTTGAGAGTTCTTGATCTGTGTTTTTTGATTTATAAATAATTGCACTACTAATCCCAAAATCTACAAACAACTGACTAAAACCAGTAACAATTAATACCAAAGCCATAAGTCCAAAATCTGTAGCGGACAATAGCTTTGTTAAAACAAACACTCTAATAATCTGAATAATTGCACCAAAGGCAGACTCAAACGTCGTCCATTTAGCTCCAGATATCAATGTTTTAGTTACAGGCATTATAAAAGTTATTTAATTGTAAAATGATAGATTTAGACACATATAATTGTATAGTAACAAATCTCATTTAAATTATAACTTTTTTATAATCTCCTTGATGAGCTTTAAACCAATTATAAGTATCAACAACACCTGTACTTAATGTATATGTTGGTGACCAGCCTAATTTTTGTAATTTAGAACTATCCATCAATTTACGTGGTGTACCATCTGGTTTGGTACTATCCCAAACAATTTCTCCTTTATGGTCTACAATTGCTTTAATAGTTTCTGCTAATTCTTTTATTGTAACATCTGTACCTGTGCCAACATTATATAAATGTTCTGGCAATATATTCTCAACAGCAAAAAGTACGGCTTGGGCTAAATCATCTACATGTAGAAACTCTCGCATTGGTGTACCACTTCCCCATAATTTTACAGGAGCGTTGGTTGCTTTAGCTTCATGAAACTTTCGCATCATGGCTGGCAACACGTGTGAGCTTTTTAAATCGAAATTATCATTAGGACCATAT